>WNFF01002244.1_pt1 | contig 19332 bp, 19 predicted proteins | sample 5400441 | NCBI WGS metagenome assembly WNFF01 (sample SAMN13153345, study PRJNA577476) | soil metagenome | isolation source: 120 cm saprolite under Douglas fir tree site 2 hole 3 replicate 1 | place: USA:California | collected 2015-04-18 | reverse complement strand
TGAAAGGTGGCACGACCATTCTGGGGGCGACGTCCTCGAGTTACACGACTCCGGCCACCACCTCAGCGGATAACGGCTCGCAGTTCACCGTCGTGGTCAGCAACATCGCAGGCAGCGCGACCAGCAATCCGGCCACGCTGACGGTTAACTCGACTGCCGCGATGCCGCAGTTTGGGCACGTCTTTATCGTCATCGGAGAGAACAGCACTTACGTCGACACTTATAACAGCAGCAATATGCCGTACTTGACCTCTCTCGCCAACCAGTACGGGCTGGCAACCAAATATTGGGCCGACACACATCCTTCGATCGGCAACTACGAGGTCTTCACGGCCGGACAAATCTTTACCAATGACGACGGCCAGACGCCGTCCAGTTTGCCTCTCTCCTCCGACAACATTGCGTTCGAGGTGGAGCAGGCCGGCAAGACCTGGAAAGACTACGTGGAGACTGGAAATGGCTGCGGTGCCTTGAATAGCGGGAACTATATTGTGCGCCACGATCCGCTTCAGTACTTTACGAACATCAACAAGGCCAATTTTGTTTGCTTCAGCCAATTCGCCACGGACTTGGCCAATCATACCCTGCCGAATCTTTCCTGGTTGTCGCCGAATGGCTGCGATGACGCGCACGACTGCGGGATCGGCACGTTCGACAACTGGCTGCGGACGGAAATCGGCCCGCTGCTGGCGAGCAGCTATTTTCAACCAGGAGGCGACGGCTTGCTGATCATCACTTGGGATGAGGATGACAAATCGGGCAGCCCCAGCTGCACGACGACGACAATCGGGCTAGGCTGTGGTGGTCAAGTTGAGACCGTCGTGATCAGCCCGCTCAGCAAGCTAGCTTACAAGTCAACAGCCGGTGATCCTGCCAACTTCAACAGTACGTACGACGGAGCAAACCTCCTGCGCACGATGGCTGATGCGCTCAGACTGAAGACCTCCGGCATGGGCGCAGCAGCCACGCGGGTACCCATGACGGACTTCTTCTAGCGCACTCAACGGGGGAGCATCACGCTCTCACCACCGGCCTGAGGTTCGGGAACGTCACGATGGGCAGGAGCACGACCCTGCCCATCACCACTGAGCAACACGACCAGTTCCTCGGTCAGCCTCGACGGGTACAGCCTCCAGAAAGGGGAAGCGCGGTGGAGCTTCCGGAGGTGGGCGGACTCCACCATCGATGCGCACGGCCTAGCCTACTTGAATTTCTACACGCTTAAACTAGGAGCTGATGCAAAACGGCACGTTGTGGTACCGCGTCCAACTCAACGTACGGCTGAGTCACACATTATTGGTGGGGACAACTCGGCGTATATTCGTTCCTCGAGCTAATAAAGCTTTTCAACAAAAGGTACGCTGAAAAAGAAGGTGGGCTGTAAGGGAGCGGCGCCTAGGGTTTCACTTTTTCGGCTGGCTCCGCTGGTTGGAAAGCGCTTTGCTTAGGGTCTGTCAGCCCGCCAGCATTCATCCATTTGATGGCTTCCTCAATTACACTATGAATGGGGTGCTCACCTTTGCCACGCAGCCGGTTTCCGTCAGGCGAGGTGTAGACACCTTCTTGCTGAAACGTGTGCGCCACATCAAACGTCCCGCCAGTTCGGCGACGCGCTAAGGAAAGTGTGTAAATCCCGTACTCAACTGAATTGGGGACGGCGGTGGACCTTATTGTTGTCTTCTCCTCTGCGCCGCTAACTTGCGAAGTGTTTCCGCCTTGGCCGGTTATAGTTCCACTGACCGGCTTCGTCTGCGTGGATCTTTCATTTACGACCCGCGTGCCATGAGAAAAATCAGGAGCTACGGTGATAAAGAAAACTATAGGTACTGCAACCTCGGGTTCGGCATAACAAATAGCGGGAAACTTCTTCGCAAATGCCTTCTGAAACCATTTAACGTCGGCAGCCGACAAGCCTGCGGTGACTTGATTTAGATTGTCCCACGACACCACCGTAAAATATGTGCATGATGGTTTCGTTTGCGCTGAGACGCCTGCCACGCACAGTAGAACAAACGCGGAAACTTTGGCCGCTATACACAACCTGGTGTTCACGGCCCCTCCGGTACAATTGCTTTACGCTGAGGATACTACTAGCTGCCGCGCATTTCTAGAGGAAATTGCCCCGAGCCTGGTTGATGTAGCGGGCTCTCTTCGTGTTGCACGTCACGCGACCCGGACCTGTTGAGTCACCGGCGCGGTACGATGTGCAAAAGTAGGCTGGTATCTGGGGTAATTCCATGCTGTGTTGGCGCGAATCGCAGACCGTTGGGGCTCTCCGGATGAAAATTGCCTCAACAACGGCGGAGCAGGCGAGATGGGCGTACAGTCTTTGCCGTTTTCGAAGTCCAAAAAGGAACTCCAAATAGGGCTTGACAATTGCTCTTCAAGGGCGTATCGGTCTATGCGAGTGTGAATCCTCTCGGTAGGGTAGCCGAGTGGATTCAAGCTCCTGCCAGACTCATATTATCGCTATCATCCTTATCGGTCTTTACTAGCTGGAGCGCATCTACATCTGTCGGATAAGATGTAAAGGACCCGGCACTTGCTTCCCCCCACTCCCCCGCCCAGGCAGCAAGGCGATAGCCGTTTGGGTCAACGCTGAACGCGAATGATATTATTGGGAATGTGCAGGAGAATAGCGCATGCACGCCTACCGCGCGAAGTCATCCAAAGCCGTCTCGGGAGGAATCTTAGTCCTATTCCTCTTTAGTGTGTCACCTCTCTTCGGAAAAACGATCACCGTAACGAACACAAATGACAGCGGCGCGGGTTCGCTGCGCGATACTATTCTCAGCACATCGAACGGCGGTACGATTAACTTCAGCGTTGCCTATCCTGCGACCATCACGGTCCTCACCCCACTGACGCTCGGCCCAAGCGTGAACATAGCGGGACCGGGCGGGCCCGTTCTGGCGATCAGCGGGGGAAACGCCGCCGTGGTTTTCCTAATTAATGCAGGCGCTAAAGTGGTGATCTCGGAGAATAGCATTTCCCGTGCTGCGGAGAGTCGGCCTAGCCTCGGCACACTTATCGCCATTGTGAAGGAGGGATTACGGTCCCACAACCGCGCTTTAGGGACCTAGGTCGATGCTCGGAGAAAAACGATGCGTTCTTCCTCGGTGGCTCGTAAGCTCAAGCAAGTCGGCAAAGCCGACAGCGCCGAGGCCAACTCAAGCACCACGTGGTTGCCGAAGAGATCCGACACAGGCTTTTTGTTGCTCAACGCTGCGCTCAAGCCCCTGTACGTGAACCCACAGGCGGAGGAGATCCTCTTTCATCCAGAAAGGCCCACCAAAGCGAAGGATTTCGCCGACCAACTGGCCTCGAAGATTCGCACGATGGTCGCAAGCGGAGGGCCCAACGGCAGGCTCTCGCTTTGCAAGGAGTTTCTATCCGGAAGGAGACACTACGTCTGCCGATTTTTTGACGCGGGGCTCCCAGGCAACAAGTCAAGCGGCTCGAACGAATCCTCGTTGGCGGTCCTCCTCGAGCGTAGCCCTGAAGCCACCGCGGACATTCTCAAAATCTGCGATCAATACCATCTGACGCCACCCGCATGGAGATCAGCCCTAACACTTTGAAGGTTTTTCTGCGACTTGCGATGATGAAGATGGGGGTTTCCTCGCGCTCGGAAATTATGAGCAAATTCATCCACCTTAAGGCCTAGATCGGAGTAAGGTCTTTCTGCCCTCCCAGGCGCCTACCCTGGGCCTAACCCAACGAGGGAATAGAGGTGCGGGAACGAATGGGGCATACTCCAGAACCCATGAAGTTGGGAAGAGGGCGGCCAAAGCGCCTGCACGCACGATTTTCCTTTGCCGCTCAATTAGAGGTAAGACGGCTTTCCGCTGCCGATAAGCCTCGGCCGAGTCCGGAAGCGCTGCGGGGTAAAACCGAGAATATCAGCACAGGGGGTGTGTGTGTTCGTGCCAAACAGCCCCTGAAAAGCTCCGACCTGGTGCGCTGCGAGCTTCGCCTGCCCGGCGTTCCCGCCCGTATCCCTTTTCTGGCGCAAGTGCGGTGGAGCGAGAAACGCTCCGGCGCAAGCCCATACCGAGTTGGTTTGCAGTTTGTCGTCTAGCAACATCCAGTGCCCTTCAACTCCGCTCCGTTGATTCCTTTTGGCACGGCGTGTAAGCCAAATCAATTAAGCCATTTGGGCTAGGTTCAGAAACGTTGGCTTGCCGCGTGTCGTCGCGGCGTACCGTGTGCTCGCTACCTTGCCGCAAACAGTGGCTTGTTCGCCGATGTGATCTTTGGGGTTCGTCAGACGTTGTATCAATGCACAGGTTCAACATTCAGTGGGACGTGAGGACAGACGAGGCGCACATCGGTTTAGGCCACATGAGCCGCATGTTGACGCCTTCCGGAAATGGAAAATCTGCATCTGTGGACAAATCCACCTTTGCGTCATATAGGAACGATCCGTCACCCAGTTGAACGCCTTGTGAGGCACCAACAGCTTTGATCGGATTCTTTCGAAGTGCTTCGTGGACAGCTTTGATTTCGTCATCGAGTGCAAGCGTCATCTCTGCCATGGGACTTCCCGCAGATGCAGTGGGTTCATTCGGCGCCAGGTGAGGAAACAGTTCGTGGAACAAGTCGTGATAGTCCTGCGTTACCGCTGACCATTTCACGCGCCAACGATAGCCATGGTAAGGAGGAGCGATAAAGTAGACACAAAGTTTATTCCTGATCGACCTTTGTGTCTAAAATACCGGGTCCTGGTCACTCCTTCCTTGATTTGAAATACCTACCGAGGTAGGACTCGCCAGATTCTAACTGCGCTCCGCCGCTCCGCAGCCATCGAGCTCTCTGAGAGAGTTTCTGGGTCGTATAACCACCCCGAGTGGGCGGCCGTCGCTCAGAGCTTTCCGAAAGCCTCACGGAAACAATCCAATGATTCATTCCTCCATTCGCTGGATTTTGAGTCTTAACCAGTTGTCTCAAAGAGGGGACAACTCCAATTGTTGAGTCGGCTCTTGGGTGTTCAACCGCCTTCCGGGATCTCTAATGGAGCTTCCTGAACCAAAGGCTTCCAGGCGGGGAATCGCTTCTGTACGCGCAAGGAATGGTCTTCATGACCTCATCACGGTGACATCTCCACATGTAGTGAGAAGGCCAGACGATCTCAATTCGGCGTTCATCGAAGAGAAGTGCGTGTACCAGATACTGCTCGTTCCACCCCCATTCCAGCCACTCCTTTGGATAATCGAAGGGAACAAAAATGTCATGCGCATGGATGAGGACGCCGGGGCGCAAACGTGGCACGACCTCAAGGTAGAGAAAGGGAACGTCTCCTCCGGTCGTGACCGTATGGCTGGAGTCAATGAACAGGATATCGTTGGCGTCCAACATCCCAGCCAGTGTGGAGGGTTCCAATTCCTCGACCGGCTGTATCAACTGTTCGTCGGCGTACTGTTGAATCTCCACCCGCGGCTCGGGATCGATGCATGTTAGCTTGGTATTGAGTTTCCCCTCGACGATGGCGCGCCTCATCAAGCGGGTGGAATACCCGCAGCCAACCTCCACGATATGTTTGGGCTTGCGATGCCGGACAAGGCAGTAGAGCACTTCTGCGTCAATCGACTCGAACCAGTAGTTAAAGAGGAAAAAGTCATCGCCCCCCACCTCGGCATGCTTCTGCCATCGCGTGTAGAACTCCTGGTAGGGAGCACAAACCTCGGTCAGAAATCGAGCGAATTTCCGGTCATCAACACGGAGCCCGTAGTTGAAACGGGGGGCCGTCTCCACGAATTGCTCTCGCGTTTCAGGGGTGTCTGCCACAGGTAACTCCAGCTCGGCTATTCGTTTTCTGCAACCGAGGTAAGCACGACCTTACTTCCTCCCGCTAGTACAGCGGCATCCACTTTCCATCACCGGTCCGGTTCGGCGGATGTGGGTTTCGTAAGCCTCCAAAATCACTTCCTTGCTGAGCACCGGTGTGACATGGACCTTCTTTTGAGCCAGAATCCGAACGCTGCAGTCTCGCCACTCGTCGTGAGGAGGCTGCCCATCTCTCTCGGAGACAATCTCAAAGTGATCTTGAAGCAGAGACAAAAGGCTTTCGCGCGTGAAGGGCGATGGCTCGTCAGGTGTTGGGGCTCCTCCGATATCCACGCTTAAAAAGAACATCTGGTTGTTCTTCAGAATCCTCCGAATCTGACGCAGTCCCTCCCTAGGATCAGGCATGTGGTCAAGGGCGTTACGACATATAACTATATCTGCGCATTCATCCAGCAACGGCATATCTTCCACACCGACGGACAAAAATATGGTGCGACTGGTGTTGGGCGCATCTTCTATCAACATATCCAGTTTCTGGTAAACGTAAAGAAGTGGATCGACGGCGATCTTGATAGCCGCAGGCCAAGCCGCTAAATCGCCCGTGCAGCCACAGCCGACGGTGACGACGGACTTGTCTTCGACCCATTTTCGGTCTCGGCCGCAGAGGCCGAGAACTTCATCTAACAACATCTGGGACCAAACCAGACGTTCTTTAGCGTAGGAATCAGTGTAGTGGTTGTATCCATATTTCTCACGATAGAGGAACCAGCCAACCTCGTTCAAATAACGGAGGTCATTGAAATCAGGCTTGCATACCATGCAGTTGTCCTCCTTCCGAGGGAGCTTGGGGGCGGGCACTCGTCATCGGTTCACTTCCTCCGCTTCTTCGATCAATAGCGACCGCAAGTCCGTATCCGGACCCATCGCCAAACGCATCAAGCGATAGCAATCGGCTACCGGGACGGGGTTAGGACCCCCTCCGTACAGGCAGGCTGCTCTGTATCCCGCCTGCTTAAGCACGTCAGTCGTGAGCGCTTGCTCGACTCCCTCATCGCCGTAAGGGTAGGCGAAAACCTCGACGGATTTCCCAAGCCCAGTCTCCAGTACAGTCTTTGACTCAAGAAGTTCCCGCTCTAGTTCCGCCGGATTGAGCCCGGAAAGACTCGTGTGAGACACGCTGTGGGATTGAATCGAACATCCGAGCCTCTCGAGTTCTTGCAGATCATCCCAATCGCAGATCGCTTCCCGAGGCTCATATCCATCATCAAAGGCGTTGTAAGCTCCAATGAACTGGGTGGGTACGAACACCACCGAGGGATAACCGAACCGCTGCAACCAGGGAATGGCGACCTGCACGTTGGATCGGTAGCCGTCGTCGAAGGTCACCAGGGCCGCTCGGTCAGGTAAGCTCTCCGGGGCTTCGAGTCCTCTGAGGAACTCTGCTACGCTGATTACCCGCCATCCGTTCTCGCGGAGATGGCGGAGCTGGCTGACAAAAACCGACTCCGAAATGTAGAACCAACTTGACCAACCACCGGGCGGAGGGTCACCTATCTTGTGGTACCCGAGAATCGCCAGCTTTCGACAATTGGCTCGTAGAGTCATGAAGTTACCGCCCTTTCCAGTATCCGGCCCACAACCTGCTTTGCATCGAAGTAGGTTTCAGCCAATGTGCGCGCCAACCGGGAGTGCCGGTCATAATCCAATTCGACTGCTGAAAGCGCGCCAACAGCTTCATCCAACGTTCGAAATCGAAACATACCCTGCGCCTCGGGCAAAAACCGACTCGGCCCTGTATGCTGGACCACGACCGGCTTCCCACTCGCCAAATAACAGAGACTCCGGTCGCTAATCCAGCCACTCCCAAACCGCATACAGGAGGGCTTGGCGCAACTAAATTCACCACGCGATTGCTGGATATAGGCTCGGTATTGTTCCAGCGTCGAACTTACATCCCAAGAATAGCGAACCTTCCAGCCACTTCTCTCCAAGAGACGTCGTTCTTGATTGTCAATCGCCGACTTGCGTGATAGGCACAACGCCAATTCCAACGACGCGGACGTGCGCGACGGAAGATTCAAATAGTCCAAAAACGACGTCCGCTTCTCGTTATTGAAGGCCTCCCCCCTGAAGACTTCCCAGTTCCCGTGACCGCCGAGACCCCACCAAATGGAAACCGTGGTGTAGGGTGCCGAAGGATCTGAAGGGGTGGATGGCCACGCAGGTAGAAACACAGGTGGGGCAGTGTAACTCCACCTCAAACCGCAGTCTGGAAACCGAGCGCCAGGCTGCCCGACGGTTTCACCGATGGTGAAGTAAAGGTCGTGCTTAGCAACGTTCAATTGGCCCTGGCTGATCCAAATCTGCAACAGCCCTGGATCGATGTCCACTAGGGCGGTCCTTTTAAAGCGGCGTAGAATGTTCTGATCCAGAACGTAGCAAAAGTTCAGGGCTAGTTCGGCACCTTCTGCGGCGGCTTCCCATGGGATCGCCAGCCGTTCTAATTCCTGCATTACCGGCTCGAACCGCGATCGGTTTTCCTCAGGAAGAACGATTGCCAGCTGCGCCTGCAGACCCGCCGCGCTTAAGTGTCTTCGCAAGCTGCGAAGCCGTCTCAGAACTTCCAATGGTTCCTCATCCAAGGGCAGCTCTTCCAGCCAAATCACTTCGCAGCCATTGGCCTGCAGTCCTAGCGCCCAATTCAAATAAACCCAGGCATGTCCTCCTGCATCGGGGTAACAAAGCAACCGGAAAGGGGTGATGCATACTTTCATTATGCAACCTTCAAGCTCACCATGGGAGGCCGCCACCAGTGCTCCCCCAATCCATATTTGATTTGCGCCCTGAGGCGACGCAATTTACGCGAGCGCTCGGTCTAGGACACCCGCAACGACTTTCTGTGCATCAAAGTATTCCTCCGCCAGCAGGCGAGCCAATCGGCACTGGTGCTCGTAGTCCTGTACGACCCTTTCCAGGTATCGCGCGGCCTGTGGCAAATCACGAAATCGGAAAAGGCCGGCATCTTCCGGAAGGAATCTGCTTGGACCCGTATTCTGGACCACTGCGGGTTTACCGCTGGCCAGGTAGCACAGTGTGCGGTCGCTGATCCAAGCATTCTGCAGGCGCACGCACGACGGCTTGACGCACGAAAACTCCCCCAAAGAGTTCTGGATATATCGCTGGTAGTCCGATGGGGTGGAAGCGACTCGCGAAGCATGGCACACGCGCCAGCCCAGGTCGACGAGTTTGGCCCACTCATGCGGAACCTCTCCAATGCATAGAGCCAACTCCAGCGGATGAGAGGCATGCCGCGGCAGGTCCAGAAAGGGCAGAAAGCCGTCCCTTTTGGTTTCATCTTCTCCCCACCAATGCGAGACAGTGGTAAAGGCTGCACCATTCCGTGCCGCGTGCGGCCCCCAGCATTCCAGAGACACACAGGGCGGAGTGTAATGCCACTCGATTCCTGCATCGGCAAACCATGCTCCAGCCTGACCTACAGTCTCGCCAATCGTGAAATACACATCGTGTGGCGCCACGCGGATACCCCCTTCTGTCATCCAAATCTGTGTCAAACCGGGGTCGATGTCCACGAGCGCGGAGTGCCGGAACCGTCCAACCAGCTCGGGGCTAGCCGCGTAATACCCCACGTTCAAGAGAAGATCCACCCCGACCGGATCAATCCCATCATCTCTTGTCACCCGTCCATCGCTTGAGGCACGAAATCGCACGTCTTCTGCAAAGCTGTAGGGAGCCAGGGCTGCCATGAAGGTTGACTCGTACTTTTGAAGTTCGTGCGGAGGAACCTCCGGCGAAATGTCCACCAGCCACAGTACCTCGCAGCCGAGTGTGCGCAGTCCCGAAGCCCAGTTGAGAAAAACCCACAGGTAGCCACCTTCAGGATACCGCGGTCCATACAAGAGAAGGCAGACTCGCGTGCTCATCCAGCCTCCTCAACCCAGCGCGCAGGTGCTTCCTGTTCGCGGAACGCTAACCCCACGACCCGTGTGCTCCGCGAGGTATGCCAGTACATCCGACCTGACATCCACGAGGTGACCATTTTCTACGACTACCAAGAGATCGCTGTGCTCCAACGTGCTCAGACGGTGCGTAATGATGAACGTGGTCCGGCCCTTGGTCAACCGTTCCAGAGCCTCCATAATGGCCGTTTCAGTGGCCACGTCCACGGAGCTGGTCGGCTCGTCGAGGATGAGAATCGGCGCGTCCTTGAGAAAAGCACGGGCCAAAGCGATGCGTTGGCGTTCGCCGCCGGAAAGAGTCATGCCCCGTTCACCCGCTTCGGTGCGGTATCCCTGCGGCAAGCGGCCGATGAAATCATGGGCGTTGGCCAGCTTGGCGGCCTCTACAATCATAGCTTGGGTTGCGTCCGGACGGGCATATGCGATGTTATCTGCAATGCTTGTCGAAAAGAGCACGGTCTCCTGTTGAACGATGGAGAATTGGTTGCGTAGGTCCACCAGCTTGTAGGCGCGAAGATCTACGCCATTGAGCAGGATCTGGCCTGAAACCGGGTCGTAGAATCGTGTCAAGAGGCTGGCAATCGTGGTCTTGCCAGCGCCCGTGGTGCCGACAATTCCGACGCGCGCTTTGGCCGGTATCGAGAAGGAAATGTCGTGTAGCACCAAGCCATCGTTGTCGTAGGAGAAGGAGACATTGCGGAACTCAATCCCGCCAGTCGCGCGGCTAAGGGGCCTGGCTGCCCGCCGTTCTGCTACCTCGGGTAGCTCGTCGAGGAGCTCAAAGGCTCGTCGGGCGCTGGCGAACGAAGACTGCAAGCCGGCAAACAGGCTGCCGACCGTCTCAAGAGGGCGATAGAGTTGCGAGAGGTAGGCTAACACTACAAGCAACTGGCCCAATGACAGAACTCCTAATTGAACATTGCGGATACCGATAAATAGGACAAGGGCCGTACCCACCGCCGTGGTCACGTTCACGGCCAGGACAATGGCTCCCTCAGCGGCCGCGATGCGCACACGCGCTTGTGCGCTCTCGCCCGAACGGTGAGTAAAGCGCTGCTCCTCGCTGTCCTCCCGCCCAAATGCTTTCACGGTGCGAACCGCGCCCAACACCTCGTGGACAACCCTCATGGCGCCGCTTTCCAGTTCCTTGGCACGCCCATAGGTGTCAGACATGCGTCTGTCGTAGGCATGCCCCAACACCAACACAAACGGCGAGACAGCCAAGGCGATCAGCGCGAGCGGCAGATTGATGCGAGCGATCACGTACAACATGGCTACGAACATCAACCCAGCAGAACTGAGGGTTAGGATGCCATCCATAGCCAACCACTGGATGGATGGAGCGTCGTACTGGATCCTATAGACGGAATCCGCAGTCCCCCTGGTGTCGTGATAGGAGAGCGAGAGGCGCTGCACGTGCCGGAACAGTTGAGCGCGGAAGGCAAGGGTCAAGCCTTCGCCTGCTTTCGTACGCAGTACGTATATACACAGCTCTTGGAGACGGATCGCGATGACGACCAGCACCTGCATGACGGCCACCAGCACCAGCAGCCTGAAGCTGGAGTGCTTGAGGTAGACGGGGACCACGGAGTCGAGAAATCGAGGTAGCGGTCGAGACCCCAGGAGGGTGTCCACGGCGACCTTCAGCGGCAACGGCGTGAGCAGGACGAGTGGGGTAGCCAGGAGGTCCAACAGCAGCACCCCTGCAATGTGGATCCGATAAGGCCGAGCTTGGCGCAGCAACCGCGCAAAGACAACGTAGTTGGGGTAACTCTTCAAAGCCTGTAGTCCCCGGCAACGGCCACCCTGGCATTCTCAAAAGATGCAGGCCCCGAATATGGTCCTGGCACTGTGCTCTCCTTTTGAAGCTCCTCAGCTACTTCTGCGGCCATAGCCAAAATGACGGACTCAGCATGGTTGGCGTGGACGACCATGGCTATCCACAAAACCGCGAACGAGGCTGTCAGGAAGGCCGCCGCCGAGAAAAGACCAGACCCACCTAGCGCTCCGGCCAGCGCCCCCACGGCTCCCAGAGTCCAAGAGAGTGGCTTTGTTGGTTGAATCACGGCAGAAAGTCGAGCGAGACGTTTTGGCCCTCCGTGATGCTCAATCACCACACGGATATCCGCCTCTGTAAGCGCACCTCGCCGAATCTTCAAATCCCAATCTTCGTGCTTCGGATTCCAGCCAACCGCGCACCCACCCGCGCCAAGTTTCTTGGTGAGCCTTTCCAGAAAGGAGTATTTTTCAAGCGCCATGTTTCCCGAACAGAACCACCTCGCCAAGCGTCGGAATGGCTGCAGTCGCTGCCACCGAGGGCTGCCATGGGGGAATGAAAATGAGCGGGACAAGAAACTCCGCCAGGGTGTGAGCCCACCCTTGAGGCGGCCCCAATCTCGAGCCAAGGGTTCGAGGAAATGTAGCCACGCGATCATTGCTCGCCAGCGAAGGCGTCGACTCCAGGTGGCCGGTCCGTCCGTCGTTTCCAAAACATCCAGATTGGCTTTCGCAGCGCAGGCTACACAGTACCCGCAGGTGTACAACAATCCGACAGCCACCAGGAGAAAAGTCCAGGGGAAAACCACGCCCAGCGCTATCAAGGCAACCAGCACGACGTGCCACTCCATCGCGCGTGGCAGGAAGCTCAGAACACCACCGCCGCCTGGCTCGTACATAGATTGAAATCCTGCGGAGCCCCAGAGCCCGTAATAAATTACTGGCCGACCCGAAAGCCGGAAGAGGGGGTAGGGAGCATAAATGCGCCCAGCCCAGAAGGTATGGCCCCAGGCATTAAACTTGTTGGGGAATTTCCGTTCGAGGATGGATTCGGAAACGCCGTATCCGAACTGCTGGCGCCAATAACCCCTGACGGATGCGCGTCGATGGTGCCAAACCACCGCAGAGGGGTTGAAACCGATCTGGTACCCCTTGCCCAGCAAGCGCCAGCAAAGGTCCACATCATCTGCCGCTGCGGTGAAAATCGGGTCGAAACCGCCCACCTCTTCCAATGCTGACTTGCGGAAGGACATGTTGCACCCAGGAATGTGCTCCGCTAATTGATCATCGAGCATGACCTGGGTGGGCCCTCCCGGCGAACGGTACACGCATTTCGCGATCCAATTATCTTCAGGGGGAACCAGATTTGGACCACCCACTCCTGCGACTGGGGATTCTAGGAACGTAGTGGCAAGGTAGAGGAGCCAATCAGGATCCGCCTTCGCATCCGAGTCAATATAGGCCACAATTTCGCCCGTTGCTGCTCGGAGACCCTCGTTGCGCGCGGCGCTCACACCTCGATTAGGCGTGGTGATGCCGCGAAAGGGGAACCGCTGCATAATGGCTTGGGTCGCATCTATAGAACCATCGTTGACGACGATGACCTCGTAGTCGGGGTAGCGCAGGTTGAGGAGCGAATCCAAGCAATCCTCAAGCGTCCGAGCCGCATTATGTGCGGCTACGACAACGGAAACTTTGGGCCACTGCCGGTCATTGGGGAAGGGGACGGTGGTGGAAAACCGCCGCTGTACCACATCATAAGATGGCTTGGGGTGGCGGTCAGCGTCTACCAGGCCAAAGCCCCATTCTTGGACGAGACAATTGTCCTGGAAGAATGGGTCCGTCCAGCCGAAGATCACCGCCCCTGCGAGCCCGTGATCGAAGATTTCCTCGGTTTGCCAGTCCAAAAAGGTCGCCTGCCCATCCACGCCATGGCGAAGGCTACACATCCCAAACTCGGTTAGAACCAGGGGCAGTTCACCGGCCAAGTGCTGAAGCCTGGAGAGATATGCGCAGAATTGGTGACGGTCATGTAGGTAAACATTAAAGGTGTGGACATCAACGAAGGGGAGTTCTAAGTATTCCGTGGTGGGAAAATTGGTGTAGGTTACGAGGCTGTCGGGATCCTCATCCTTGGCTACATGGTATAAATCTCGGAGGAAGGCCTCAACTTTCTTTCGGCCGTGCCATCGAACAATTGGGGGAGGGATTTCCTTCCCGCAACAATACATAAGCACGGCAGGATGGCGCTGGCAGGAGGCGACGCCCTCCTTCACTCGACGCATGATTTCTCTTCGGGTTTCGGACTCTTCCAAAAAACAGATGTACTCCATCCAAGGCACGACAACGATGACTCGGATTCCGAAGTCTTGGGCTTGATCCAAAAGAGAGAGCGGAGGAACGGTGTAGGTGAGGATGGTATTGATCCCAGCCGCTTGCATGAGCGCCAAGTCCTTCTCGACGGCAGCATGCTCTGGGAATTGATACCCGTTGTTATTGGGAGGGAAAGCCCCGTACGTCACACCGCGAACATAGAATTTTTCCTCACCCAGAAAGAGGAACTTGCCTTTCACACGAGGGCGAAGGCCTGTCTCAATGCGTGCCGAGACAGGAGCAGGGGCTGGGGCATTTATGCGGCGTAATTCTGGGTCAAAGGCTTTAAGGGCTTCCGCAACTGAACCATTTAGATAGAAATCCTTCGTACCGAAGACTTCGCTTTTAATAATGGCCATCGTTGCCTCATAAAGGCATTGAGATCCTTCGTTTCCGTTTGTGTTCTCACTCAGCCTCTGCTCTAGCGTAAGAATTCGGCATCGATTAGGAAAACTGGCCGGAAGACCAGTTAAGGGACAGTTAAGGGACAGGTAAGAGAAACCACTACCGGGAATGAGAACAGACTATTGGCTCTGAGCACAGACGAGTTGTATTATTCGTTGCTCTTGGCGATGGACTGTTTAGCGCAAATTTTTGTGTGCGATTGGATCTGTCCCACACGCAGGTATCAGCCGAGGGACCTCCGTTCACAGAGCCGCCGAATCCCAGCACCTGGCCACGGGCCGCATCGTAGGCCATAGCGGGCGCCGTTTTTGCGCCCGAGCAGAAAACCAACCTCGTGCTGGGTGAGACCGGATTGTTTGCGTAGCTTCGAAGGTAATTCTCTAATCGATGAGGCGCCCTTACGAACCGATTTCAGAGGCCATAGAGGAAGGCATGAGAAATTTCTGGCCCACCAGGAAAAGACTTCGAAATTGGCTCATTCTCATTAGTTTGATAGCCCTAATCATCATGATCGCGGCCATATTCAGCTTGATTCTCGCCGCAGTTTAATGACGAAGCCCAGCACCAGGCTCTCTACCGCGCGACAAATGAAATCGACCCTGCGGGGAACTGGAAAAACGCAGTCCGCAGATTCCCGAAAATAGCCACCAAAGAATTGACTATTCTAAACGGAAATTCAAATAAACCCTTAATAACTTCGCTTCCAGTGTTGAATCCCAACTCGCTCGCTAGAAAGGCAAACTTAATTAGTTCGTCGTTATTGTTGAAAAATCGCAATATGTCTTTGGCAGCCTTTGCCGTGTCGGGAGAATTCCGGAACAAGTTGGAAATCGCGGCCTGTAAATCGGGGATCTTTGGGAGTAACTCAGCTATCTTTTGGTAATCATCTATGACAAGCACGGGGGCTGAGCCAAGCGGCAAGAGATTGAGTATTGCCTGCACGATGTTCATGACACCCGCTGCGATACCGGTATCCATCGTGGGATTTGAAAAGACCGATACAGCTTCTCCAGGTTTCGAAAAGCGTACAACGAAAGATACTGATTTACCCGGTGGGAGGGGAAGAAAACTTGAAGGCGGCAACAGACCAAATTTCGCGTATAAGTTTTGATCTTCTCCTAGAGGAGTCACCGTGACGGATCGCACCGTACTGATTGTGAAGTTTGTCCAAAAGTTCTTCAAGTTTTGAAGCGTAATCGTAACTTCGCAAGTTGACCCAGAAACGGATCCGCTGATCACACCGTTAGAAAAGCTTTTGTCGATGTTAATCGAACTTACTGAACAAGACGGCAAAACCTGAAAAGCATCGCGAAAGGTCACCATCTGCCCATCCGGATTGGTGATGATCACATCCCGCGCGCCAGGAGCGGCGCCGGGGGCAATGATTATGCTCGCGACGATCTGGGTGGCCGTCCGTGAGACATAGGTGACGGAAATATCTGCTGGGCTGCCTTTGAATGACAGGGTAGAGGCTAGCTGGAAATTGCTGCCGTTGACGGTGAAATTGCTTATGGTCTGACCTTGAGTGCCTGAGCTGGGCGAGATCGAAGTGATTGTTGGCAGCGGAGCGAACGACGCACAGGCTTTAGGCGGAAACACGGTCAGCCCGGCACGACCAAGTTCTGGGGAGGAGCCCGAGCCCGGCACGGGGCTGAGTGCTCCGCTGCTAGCGATGTTAAACGCGACTACTTCCTTACCCGGAATAGTTGTCGGTGAGTCGAGAACATAAAGCAGCGTCCCTGCTTGATTTGTCGCCATCGAGAAGGGTTGATGTCCTGCCAACGGAATGGCAAACGGTGAACCTGTCACTTGCGCGAGGTTACCTGCCGATGCGACGTTTAATGCAGTAATCGTGTTGCTGTCTTGGTTGCTGACAAACAGATGCTGATCGTCCGGACTGAGCACGTTCACACCGGAATTGATGCCGCCGGTGAAAGTAAACGGTGAACCCGCGACAGCAGATAGTACACCATCGGGACCAATGGTGAAAACGCTGACGGTAGTCGAGGTAGTGGAACCATTTGCAGCGAACAGTAAGCTGGACGCACAGTTGATATCCACGGACACAGCCGCCGGTCCGGCAGGGAAGGGTGAACCTGTGACCAGCGTCAGCGTTCCGTCTGAGGCGATACTAAACATTGCTACCCCGGTGCCCGGTAAAGTCACGGCCAAGAATTTGCCGTCGGGCGACACCTCGATGCCATCCGGTGATCCACCGGCAGCGATCGGAAAGCCCGCGACAAGCGTGAGAGCTCCATTTGCCTCGATCTCGAAGGCCGAGATGAAGTTGCCGAGAGCAGCAGCGGCGTACAGGAACTGGCCATTGGGAGTGGCGGCTAAGGAGATACCTTGGCTGCCGCCACCTCCGATAGCGAACGGCGAACCGGGAACAAGTGTCAGTGCGCCCGTGCTGGTATCGATCGAGAAGCCGCTGATGTTATTGCTTCCGTCGTTGGAGGCGTAAAGAAAGTTTCCTGTTGTGGTGATGCGGTTCGAAGCGATGAAGCCAACGCCATTGCCGTTTCCTAAGGTCGGAAAAGCACCAATTGCCGTTAAAGCCCCGTTATCGTCAGCGGAAAAGCCAGAAACGGAGTTCGCTCCGGGAAAATTGGGACTATTGTTGACGTAGACGAACGTGGATTGGGCGCGGAGGCTGGCCGTAAACAGCGCTAACCCTGAGAGGACCAGGAGGGCTGCCATGACCCTGTCTGGTAACCGTCTCATGCTCGCCTCCTGGCCCGGTCGCCCACGCGAGGTTTGGCCCTATCAAGTTTTCAGGACCGTGTCCAACCTAAGGAACGGCCCTGCCTCGTTCAAGCTTACAGGTATTTTCGAGCTGGGACGCGTGCTCTTGCGAGACGTGAGAGGATTCTGCTCCCTGGCTGTCTCGCAGTCCAGGAATTTGTTGCGTAGTAAAGCCCAAGTAGTAAAGAGGCGGCATCAAAAGGAACCAGGCCTCGGGATCAGCGAACGTCAAGACCTGGATTTCGCAAGCGTATGTTGGGACGACCAATCCGCAGGTGGAAACACTGCTAGTGGAAAGAAGACACTTTCTACGTAAAGTGTCAGTGGCTCCGTAAAAACTCGTACTTTTCAATCGACACGGCCACGCCCGCTTTGCTGCCTTCTGCCTCTTTCAGCTCGTAGCGCTGGATACGGCCGAAGCAACGCACCCTCAGCTTGCCCGCGAGGGTGATTTCGTGAGGAAGCGTCAAAACGATCTCAATCGATGTGCCGATGTTGACGCGCTCCCCCAAAAAGAAATAGATCCCGCAGGAGCACACGTCATCGGAAACGGTGACGGCTTCGTGCACTATAGAATCATGCGTCCAGCGAACAATAAGGGGCAACTGGAGCTTAAACCGAAGGGCGCGACGACGCTCCGTTGCAACTGGCAATGGCCGTGCTCCTCAGATCTAAGGTTAAGGAAATCAAGAGTCAATTTTGATCCCCGTTGCCCAAGCCGCTTTCCGACAGATTACTTATGCTCGTGGGCCGGACTCGAACCGGCACGCCCGTTCAGGGGGCAGGTCAGACCAATGAAACCCTCGAGCTGCTCTGGTTCTGATTCCGATCCGGAGCAACCTCTTATGGTTAAGAGGCAAGTTCAGTTCCAATACGGCCATCCCAATGATTTCCTGGATCGTGTTGAATTACAAGGACATCGCGGCAAGGGTAGAGCCGCAGGTTTGCAGAGCCTTCCACCCAGACAATATTCCTTCCTACAAAACGCAAAACTGTGCACTTCCCAACGGTCGTCGTGCCAGAACAACGATCAGACGAAGGAGGCGAAAGATGGGTGAAAGGTATACCGGATCACGCACAAGGCTAACAGCCTCAAGTTGTTGATCTAAGGCTGCAAAGCATTTTGGTGAGGGACACCCGAATCGTTGGGGCAAGTCAAGCCATTTCAGAGCTAGCCGCTATTGTAACGCAGGCGGTGCCTTGGCCGCTTGATGCGGCAAATCTGGGGCGGGGGAAGGCCGCTGCGCCTCACCGACCTCGGTCGGTTGTAGACGTTGAGAGGCCTGGAATATGCTGGCGAGGCAGAGCAGCCACTCGAATTCCCGGTCGTCCTTGATCTTGTTCGCTTTGAGCGGAGATGGCACCAACACCCCTTTGGCCATCTGAGGGGACGCTCAGTATTGACGAATGGTATAACGCCCACGCCGCATTCTCAATCAACTAAAGGTCCGGCAATCTGATAATTATTCCGATAACTGATTGCAAAATGTAGACACGAAGCGAGCCGCACCGCTTCTCGATGTCACCCTGGAACAGGTTCTTTGCTTAACGAATCGCGCGGATGCGGTCGCCGATGAGCATCGCGTGAGTATCCCACAGGGGACTTGCAATCGCCCAATTCAAGAAAACAAACTGGCTCAGGCGGTGCCTGCCGTTTTTGTATGTGCGTCCTTGAGCTGGATTCGGAACGAGCGCTTCTCTTGTGTGATCACAAGTTTGTCTTCGCGGGCCAGCCAGCCGACTGCCCAGTCAAAAACGGGTGTCTTGCCGTTCACCTCTTTCTTGAGCTTCGCCAGGGACAATTCAGCTCTCTCGTTGAGGGCGTGCCAGATAATTCCCGCAGTTGAAGCAATTTCTTCTTGCATCACAATTCTCCTTGCAGACGGAAGCACGAGCGTCTCGTGAGCCAGCCTGCAATGACCGCTCGAACGCAGTTAGTCCTCCGGCTGATACCGATCAGGCCGCGGCAGCTTTAGCGAGGACGGGAATCTTCTTGCCCATCCCAACCTTCAACAGCCTGATTTCAAGTATGCCGTCGCTGAGTGTCGCGTTCAACCTGTCCGGGTCGATTTGGGAGGGGAGATCCAACACACGGAAGATTTGGCTTGAGCGCCGCTCAGAGTAGACGGTCTCTCCTTCCGTTTGTTCCGATGCCTCTTGTCGCGTGCCGGTGATGCACACCGAGCGAGGCGCAACTCGTACTTCTAGATCCTGCTCGTTGAATCCCGGCACGTCCGCACGGATGGCGAGTTCAGTTTCTGTCTCCGTG
>WNFF01001405.1_pt2 | contig 19338 bp, 17 predicted proteins | sample 5400441 | NCBI WGS metagenome assembly WNFF01 (sample SAMN13153345, study PRJNA577476) | soil metagenome | isolation source: 120 cm saprolite under Douglas fir tree site 2 hole 3 replicate 1 | place: USA:California | collected 2015-04-18 | reverse complement strand
TGGCCGACTCGAGCCGGGCCACCGCGCCGTCGGGGATGCCGCGCGACGCGTCGGGATGCACGGTGACGACCGCCGGGCCCTCGAGCTTTGCCGACCATTGCGAGGACTGCGCCTTGTCGGTGGAGAGCGCCATGAGGAAGAGCGGATACTCCGGCGAGAGCTGCGAGCGCGGCGGTCTTTCGCTGATCAGATTCACCCTGCCGCTGGCGGTGGCAAATTTGCGATCGGCAAAGAGCACCTGGGCGGCGATGCCGCTCCGCTGCGGGCCCTTCGACTCGAGCTCTGCCACGCTGAAGCCGGCATCGCGGCGCAGGATGCGCTCCTTCCACTCTCGCGGCGTGCCGGACATCCGGGCGCCCAACCCTACCCGCTCCGCCAATCCTTGCAAGATTTGCAAATCGCTCCGCACGCCCGGCGGCGGCGGCACCACCGGCCTCGAGGCGCCGACCCAGTGGTGCCCGTAAGCGCCGAGCAGATCGTCGTCCTCGAGCAGCGTCGTCCCGGGCAGCACCAGCGTGGCCGCGCGCGCCGTGTCGGTCATCCACGCGTCGGTCACGCAGACGAAATCGCGCGTGCGGAGCGCACGGTCCACGGTGGCCGATTCGGGCAACATGGCGACGGGGTTGCCGGCGGTGATCCACACAGCGCGGATGGGCGGGTCGTCGAAGCTCAGCACCTCGGGTCCGAACAAAGGCTCCAGCACCGTCCGCGGCGGCTTGTTCTTGATGAAGGAGAAATCGAACGTCTTGCGGCGTTTGAAATAATAGGAAACGCCGCCGCCCGGCACGCCCAGGTTTCCGCTGACAGCGCCGAGCGCGTCGAGCGCGCGGATGGTCCCGCCGCCGTTGACGCGCCGGCCCAGTCCCCACCCGACCAGGATCGCCGTCGGACCCTCGTGAAAGCGCACCGCCAGATCCTCGGCGACGGCGGGCGCGACGTCGGCGTCCAGGCACCACTCCTCGAGCGAATGTCCCAACGCCATGGCGCGGAACTCCGGCAGATGGTCGCAGTACGAGTCCGCCGCCGGATCCGTCCAGCCTCGCTCGAAGAGGAGGCGCGCGACCGCCATCGCCAGGGCGAAATCCCCGCCCGGCCGCGGCTGCACGTACGCCTCGCACAGCCGAGCCGTCTTGTGCCAGACGGGATCGATCAGCACCTTGCGCGCCGCCGACTCGTTCAGCACCGGCACGGTGTGCGGCGAGGAGACGACGACGTTCTTTCCCCAGAGCAGGATGTGCTTCGAGTTGAGCAGGTCGAAGAGGTCGTGCGAATCCTCTTCGCCGAAGTCGATCATCTGCGCTTCGTCGCCCGCGCCGGAGCAGATGTCCCCGCGCTTCACCGCGGTAGGTCCAAATTCGCTGAAGAAGTAATCGGTGAGATGTTTCAGCGCGCCGAGCGATCCGCCGCTTCGATAATTGAAAATCGCGGCCGGCCCCGATTCGCTGCGGATGCGCAGGAGCTGGGCCGCCGCGAAATCGAGCGCCGCGTCCCACGAGACCGGCTTGCCGCGCAGGAGCGGCGTGGTGAGACGCTCGGGCGAGTACTGCAGGGGGAGGAAGTTGTTCGTCCGCCAGCAGAGGAAATTGTTGGTGACCGGGTGATGGGGATCGCCGCCCAGCCGCGTGACGCGCCCGTCCTCGACGTGCGCAACGATGGAGCACGCGTCAGGGCAGTCCCGGTTGCACACCGTCTTGCGAATCTCACCCATGGCCAGTCATTGTAGCGCGCCGCCCGCCGGAATCGGCCTGCGCTTGATCCGGTACGTACCGATCTGTACAATGGTCCGTACATGCGCAAGAAGCTGACGAAGACCGGCAACAGCCTCGCCTTGGTGCTGGACAAAGCCCTGCTCGAGCAGCTTCGAATCGACGCCAGCACGCAGCTCGAGGTCTCGACCGACGGAAATGTCATCGTGGTCTCTCCGGTGCGCGACCGGAAACGCGATGCCCGACTGAAGAAGGTCATGGAGCGGGCGCACCAGCGCTACGCTGGTGTGTTCCGCAAGCTTGCGGAATGAAAGAGCCCGTCTTTCTCGAGTTCGATGAAGTGCTGGCGATCCATTCCGATCAGATCGGTCGATACGGTGGAGACCCCGGAATCCGCGATCCCGGCCTGCTGCAGTCCGCGCTTGCGATGCCCCGCGCCTCGTTCGGCGGGCAGTACCTGCATGGCACTCTCTTCGAAATGGCCGCCGCATATCTCTTTCATCTGGTGAAGAACCATGCGTTCGTTGACGGCAACAAGCGCGTCGGTCTGGCTGCGACTATTGCCTTTCTCGGAATGAACGCCTCCTGGTTGGAGGCGGACGAGGAGGAACTGGTCGAGCTCGTCCTTCGAGTCGCAAAGGGCGAGCTGGGCAAGGCCGAGGTCGCGGTGTTTCTCCGTGAGCACTGCGAACCGTTTACTTGAGCAGGTCGCGGGCGATGCGGCATTGCGGTGGGTCGGGGCAGCGGACCACCAGCGGAGCGCCCGACTTGACCGCGTAGATGTCCTGGCAGCCCGACACCAGCGCCGAGGGCCGCACGCGAAAATCGATTCCGCCGCGCAGCCACTCGACGGCCGAGACCGTCCCGTCGCAGTCGAGATCGCGCAGCGCCGCCGGCACGTCTCCCTCGGCGGCAAGCTGTACGGCGCGCACTCCGCTCAAGATAAAGAGCGCCAGCGGAAAGCCGAGGATGAAGAGCACCATGGCCCGCGACTTGCGCCGCTCTCCCGCGAGCGACCGCACCGCCGTGTGCATCAGCTGTCGACCCGGTAGTTGGGCGCTTCCTGCGTGACCTGCACGTCGTGGACGTGGCTCTCGCGCAGGCCGGCGTGCGTGATGCGCACGAACTTCGCCTTGGTGCGCAATTCCTCGATGCTGCGGCAGCCCGAGTACCCCATGCCGCTGCGCAGACCGCCCACCATCTGGAAGACGTTCATCGCCAGCGGGCCCTTGTAGGGCACGCGGCCTTCGATGCCCTCGGGCACCAGCTTCAGATCTTCCGCCTCTTCCTGGAAGTAGCGATCGCGCGAGCCTTTCTTCATGGCGCCGAGCGATCCCATGCCGCGATACGACTTGTACGAGCGGCCCTGGAAGAGAATGACATCGCCTGGCGCCTCCTCGGTGCCGGCGAAGAGCGAGCCGATCATCACGGTGTGCGCGCCGGCGGCGATGGCCTTGACGATGTCGCCCGAGTACTTGATGCCGCCGTCGGAGATGAGGGGCACGCCGGCCTTCTGGGCGACGCGGATGCAATTGTCGATGGCGGTGATCTGCGGCACGCCCACGCCGGCCACCACGCGGGTGGTGCAGATCGATCCCGGCCCGATGCCGATCTTCACCGCGTCGGCGCCCGCCTCGCAGAGCGCGGCGGTGGCCTCGCCGGTGGCGACGTTGCCCGCGACCAGCTCGATGCCGCGGAAATTCTTTTTCAACTCCCTGACCGATTCGATGACGGTGCGCGAATGCCCGTGCGCCGTGTCGACCGCGATGACGTCGCACCCGGCCGCCAACAAAGCGTGCACCCTCTCCTCGCGGTCGGGCCCCACCCCCACCGCCGCGCCGACCAGCAGCCGCCCCTTGCCGTCCTTGGCCGCCAGCGGGTGGGCGAGCGTCTTCTCGATGTCCTTGATGGTGATGAGGCCCTTGAGCTCGTACTTGTCGTCCACCACCAGGAGCTTCTCGATGCGGTTGCGGTGCAGGAGCTCCTTGGCCTCGTCCTGCGAGATGCCTTCGCGGCAGGTGATCAGCTCGCGCGTCATCACCGCCTCTACCTTCTGGTCGAGGTTCTTCTCGAAGCGCAGGTCGCGGTTGGTGAGGATGCCGACCAGCCGCCCGTTCTTGGTGACGGGGATGCCGCTGATCTCGTGCTGGCGCATGAGCGACACCGCGCGATGCACCGGCGCGTCGGGGTCGATGGTCACCGGGTCGACCACCATGCCGCTCTCGTACTTCTTGACCTTGGTCACCTCGAGCGCCTGCTGCTGGATGGTGAGGTTCTTGTGGATGAACCCCATCCCGCCCTCCTGCGCCATGGCGATGGCCGTGCGCGCCTCGGTGACGGTGTCCATGGCGGCGCTGACCAGCGGGATGTGCAGGCGGATGTGGCGCGTGAGCTGGGCGCTCACGTCGACCTGCCGCGGCAGCACGTCGCTCTCGGCGGGCAGGAGCAGCACGTCGTCGAACGTCAGGGCCAGCGGTACGTTGCGGTCCAGCATTGTGGGCTCCCAATAAAGGGGCGGAGTGTATCCGTCGCGAGCTGTAGCGGCAATCTCCAAAGGATTTCTTGCGGGTCCGGTATCGCTGTACGAGAATCGCCGCCTATGCCGACGGGCCCCGGCTCCACAGGACCGCCCGGAAACCCTCCGAGCTCTCCCGGACAGCCCGGCTCTCCAGGCGGCAAGCGTCCTGCCATCGGCCTGCAGATCAAGCTGCCCTGCGCGACGATCGAGCAGGTCAAGGCACGCTATGGCGAGGACCTGCGCAAGGGGCAGTTCTTCATCCGCACCAAGACGCCGCGCGCGAAGGACACGCTGGTGCGGCTGGAGGCCCAGTTCTCCAACGGAACGCCGTGCTTCCGCGCGGCGGCCGTGGTGGAGCGCGTGCAGGATCCGCCGGACGCGGGCATGGGCCTGCAACTGCTGGCCGCCGACGACGCGGGGCGCGAGCTCATCGCCTCTCTGGGAGGCAAGCAGCTGCCGCAGCTCAAGACCGAGGCGCCCAAGGCCGCCGCGCCCGCGCCCGCGCCTGGCAAGACACCGCCGATCACGTCGATGCCGGGGATCAGCGCGCCTCCTCCCGCCGACAAACCGGCCAGCGCGCCGCCGCCCGCCGACAAACTTGCCAGCGCGCCTCCGCCCGCCGCCAGGCCCCCGTCTTCCCGGCCGCCACCGGCCCCTTTTCCCATCCCGACGCTGGGCGGAACGCCGCCGCTTCCCGCTGCCGCCGCGGCGCCGCATGTCGAGGCGCCCAAGGCGGCCGCCGCTGCGCCGGCGGAATCGCTCCATCCCCACCCGCCGCTCACCGCGCGGCCGCCGGCAAAGAAGGGGCCGATGATCGGGATCGATCTCGGCACCACCAACTCCGCCGCCGCCGTGGTCAAGGACGGCAAACCCTTCGTGATTCCCTCGCGCGAGGGCTACAACACCATCCCCTCCATCGTCGCCATCAACGAGAAGGGGAAGTTCATCGTCGGCCACCCCGCCAAGGGGCAGCTGCTCATCAACCCGAGGAACACCGTCTACGGAGCGAAGCGGCTCGTCGGCCGTCTCTTCACCTCGACGGTGGTGACCGAGCTGATGGGCCGTTTTCCCTACCAGATCGTCTCCGGACCGCGCGGCGAGGCGGCCGTGCAACTCGGGGACAAGCAGTTCTCCCTGCAGCAGATCTCCGCGCTGGTGCTGCGCGAGGTGAAGGAGATCGCGCAGCAGTGGCTGCAGACCGAGGTGAGCCGCGCGGTCATCACCGTCCCGGCCTACTACAACGACAACCAGCGCAACGCCGTGCGCGAGGCCGGCGAGCTGGCGGGGCTCAAGGTCGAGCGCATCCTCAACGAGCCCACCGCGGCGGCGCTCGCGTTCGCCCACGGGCGCCAGCTCGACCAGCGCGTGCTCGTCTACGACCTGGGCGGCGGCACGTTCGATGCCAGCGTGCTGGAATTGCACGGCGACGTCTACGAGGTGATCTCGACCGGCGGCGACACGTTCCTCGGCGGCGTCGACTTCGACAAGGTGATCGTCGACCACCTCCTGGCCACCTTCAAGGAGAAGAACGGCCTCGACTTTCCCGGCGACCGCGTGGCGCTCCAGCGCATCACCGATGCGGCGGAGCGCGCCAAGATCGCGCTCAGCGAGCAGCTCGAATACAAGTTGAAAGTTCCCTTCGTTGCCCAGGTGGGCGAGAAGCCTTACGACCTCGACACGACGCTCACGCGGTCGGAACTGGTGCTGCTCACGGGACATCTCGTCGACCGCACGCTCATGGTCTGCGAGGAAGTGCTGGGCGCGCGCGGGCTCAAGGCGGCGGACCTCTCCGAGGTGCTGCTGGTCGGCGGACAGAGCCGCATGCCGCTGGTGCGCGAGCGCATCCGCACCTTCTTCGGGCGCGAACCGTCGAAGGCGGTGCACCCCGACGAGGCGGTGGCGCTGGGCGCGGCCATCCTGGCGCACTCCATCGACTCGGGCGAGATCGGCGGCGTGGTGCTGATCGACGTGCTGCCCATGAGCATCGGCGTGGGCCTGCCCGGCGGGCGCTTCCGCAAGCTGATCGAGCGCAACACTTCGCTGCCGCACAAGAAGACGCTGTCCATCTCGACCACCAGGGACGACCAGGACGTGCTGGAGATCGTCATCTTCCAGGGCGACAGCGAGAAGGCGCAGGAGAACGAGTACCTCGGCACGCTGGTCATCCCCAACCTGCCCAAGGCGCCCAGGGGAACGACGTCCTTCGACATCGTCTTCTCACTCTCGACGGAGTCGCTGCTCACCGTCACGGCAGGGGACCAGGCGTCGGGGCGAAAGGTGAGCGCGACTTTCTCGACCAAGGACACGCCGGAGGAGATCAGAGAGCGCCTCGGGGATTCGGCGGTGACCGACACCGGCCTCGCCGCCGAGCCGGCCGCGGCCGCCGGCGGATTCCTCGGGTGGCTCAAGCGCCTCTTCGGAGGCGAGCCCCAACCTCGCGCTTAGTAGAGGGTCATCGCCGCCGCATCACCGCGCGCCGATCGAGAGGGCCGTTGACGGCGCGGAGCGAAGGGACCTCTGGCGGCGTCGAGATATCCCCGCGCCTGCGGCGCCGGCGCTTGCGCAGCACGGCCCCGCCCACCCACGCCACGATCAACAACGCGATGGTTATTAGGATTCCCTCCTGCGCGCGCGACGCCCACATCCATGCGCGGCTGAGCATGTGGTGCTGGCCGGCCCACCAGCCGAGGTAGACCCAGGCCGGCGCGGAGACGCACGCCGCCAGCCCGTCGTAGAGGATGAACTTCCAGTACGGCACGCCCGTCGTGCCCGCCACGAAATACGTACAGGCGCGCAAGCCGGGGACGAAGCGCGCCACGATGATGAACTTGGGCCCGTGCTTCTCGAAGAGGTGGATGGTGCGCTGGACGCGCTCGCCGGAGATGTGCCGGCCGAGCCGCGTGTCCAGCAGCTTCTCGCCGTAGATCTGTCCGGCGAGGAAGATGATCGAATCGCCGATGAGGATGCCCGCCAGCCCGGTCAGGACCATCGCCACCAGCGACCCGCCCTGGCGCAAGGCGAGATATCCGCCGGTGATGAGCGGGACGTCCTCGGGCAGCGGGACGCCCAATCCACAAGTGATGAGGATGAAGAGGACCCCGACGTAGAGGGCCGGCCCCCTGAAGTTGAGCAGGAATTTGAAGAGAAAGTGCTTAAGCAGGCTCGACCCCTGGGGACGTGCGTCTCAGCCTATGCGCGACGGGCCGGCGAGGCAATTAGCCGCCGCCCGCCTGCTTCTTGCTGACCTGCCAGACGAGAAACTCCCGCAGGGGCCCTTTTGCTTCCCGCAGCCGCTCGGCCAGGTCCTGCGCGAGCGCGAGCGTGAGCTTGAGAATTGCGCGCGGGTGCGATTTCTGCAGGCCGTCGTATGCCTCCTTGGAGAGCGAGAGCAGCTCAACGTCGGTGGCGGCCAGTGCGGAGAGCAGGTGCTCGCCCCCGACCAGCAGCGAGAACCCGCCCAGCGTGTCGCCGGCCGACACTTCGCCGATGGGCGTGCCGCCCTCGCGCGGCAAGAGCTGCAGCTTGCCGCGGGCGATGAAGAGGAGCTCCGCCGAGGGATCGCCCGCGCGGAAGGCGTAGGTGCCGCGGCCCACCGAGCGCGCCTCGCACCTGTCGGCGAGGATGCGCAGGCCTATGTCGGTGAAGTCGCTCAGCAGCATGCAGCTGCTCAGCGTGGCGATTGGGTCGGCTGGCGCTACCGGGTTCACCGCTGGTCCTCCCGGTATCTTGCCCCGTATCCCGCGTAGCGGCGGGCGCTGTCGCGGATGGATGACTTCTCCGCCTCGGTGAGCGTCCGCCGCACTTTGCAGGGCGACCCGAGCGCCAGCACGCCGGAAGGGATCTTCGTGCCCGGCGATACCAGGCTGCCCGCGCCGATGATGGTCTCGGCGCCGATGTCCGCTCCGTTCATCACGATCGATCCCATTCCGATGAGCGCCAGGCTGCCGATGGTACATCCGTGGAGGATGACGCGGTGGCCGACCGTGACCTGGTCGCCCACCAGCGTGGGAAAGCCCCCGCTGTCGACGTGCACCACCGAGAGATCCTGGATGTTGCTGTCCGCGCCGATGCGGATCTTCTCCACGTCGCCGCGAACCACCGCGCCGAACCAGATGCTCGCGCGCGCCCCCAGTACCACGTCGCCGATGACGGTGGCGTTCTGCGCCACCCACGCGCAGTCGCCGAGCTGGGGGCGGTGGCCGCCGTGCTCGATGATCATGCTTTTTCCCTCGTGCCGGGGGCGGGCGGCGCGCCGCCGGACCCGCCCGCCGGCGCCTGGACCACCTTGCGCATGCGGGCCGCCTCACCGCTGTTCACCTTCTCCAGCGCGTCGGCGAGGGCGTTCACCTCTTGCGAGAGCATGTCGAGGCTGCGGCGCAGGCCCGCGCCCGCCACGTCCGCGCTGGCCGAGTCGGCCGAGCGCATGCGCACCACCTGCGTGTGCAGGCTCTCCAGCGTGTACGCGATGCGCGTGTGCTCCGCGTCGAAGCGGGCCGCGGCGCGGACCAGCTCGGAGCGCTCGTTGCGCTGCTGATCGAGGGCGGCCAGCGCGGAGGCGAGGCGCATCTTGGTCACCTCGTCGGACTCGTTCTCGATGCGCCGCTGCAGCGCCTCGCGCTCGGCGGCCAGCCTGGAGTCCTTCTCCGGCGAGAGGAAAGTGCGCAGCTCGCGCTCGCGCCGCGTCAGGTCCCGGCAGGTCGCGCGCAGCGCCGCCACCGTCTCTTCGGGCTTGATGAAGACGTCCTTCACCACCTCGGGCGCGGTGCGCAGCTCGGCGAGGATCCGGTCGCAGATGGCGTCGACGCGCGCGTCGCGCGGGTCCGGCTGGGACGATGAACCAGTCGGGGCGGCCGTGCGCAAGGGCGGTCCGTCCAGCACCTGCCGGATCCCGCCAAGCGACCCGAAACGCTGCGCGCGCTGCTCGGCCTGCGACGGACCCTTCGACTGGGTGGGGACCGCCGCCGCTTCGGCCATCGGGCGCGTGACGCCGGTGTGGCGCGCGATGACGCGCGTGCCGCGGCTGCCCAGGCCGGCCGCGGGGAAGATGAGCCACCAGAGGAGGGGCAGCGACGAGAGCGCAATGATGAAGAGGATGATCGCGCCCAGCAGCCACAGATACCCCTCGAACAGGCTGGCGTTGGCGATCTTCGCCTCGCGCTCGGCGCGCCGCCGCAACTTGCGCTCGAGGCGACGCTGCCACCGCTCACGCCCCCAGTCGGGATAGGAGCTGCGCAGGCTCTCCGTCCAGGCCCGCACCATCTCCTCCTGCTGGTACTGCCCGCGCGAAATGGCGTCCTGGGCCCGGCGCAGAGAGGCCTGGAGCTGTTCCTGCCAGTCAGAGGGGTCGCGGGCGCCCAATCCCGCGAATTCCTAACATGACTCGGGGGTCAGGGCATCAGTTCCGCCGCGACCCGCGCCAGATCGTCCAGGGAACGGACGCTCTCGACGCGGTGGCAGTACCGGGCGTAGAGCGGCATCTCGCTGTCGCCGAATCCCCAGGAGTGCTTCTCCTCGGGGCATAGCCAGACCAGGCGCTTGCACTTTCGCTGGATGTCCCCCAGGACGTACGCGTGGGGAGGGTTGTAGTTGGTGCGGCCGTCGCCGATGACGATGAAGGTAGTGCGGCGGGTGATCGACCCCAGATACGCGCTGTGGAACAGTTTCAAGGCGTGGCCGTAGTTGGAGTTGGCGGCGAGGTTGATCACCTTGCCGGCGGTAGCCAGGTCGACGGCGCTGTTCACGTCCGTCTTCTTGAAGAGGTGGGTCACTTCGCCGATGTCGCTGACGAAGACGAAGCTGCGCACGCGCGCGTAGAGCTCCTGCAGCGTGTAGACGAACTGGAGCATCAGCCGCGAGACGTTGCGCACGCTGTCGGAGACGTCGCAGAGCACGACGATCTCGGGGCGCTCGAGGCGGCGGGAGCGAAAGACCAGTTTGTACAATTCTCCGCCGGTGCTCAGGTTGCGGCGCAGCGTGCGGCGGACGTTGAGCTGGCCGCGGCGGCGCACCTTCCGGCGGCGGGAGAGGCGCGCCTTGAGGCGCTCCGCCAACCTGCGCACGACAGAGCGCATGCGCTGCACTTCGTCGGGGGTGAGTGAAGCGAGGCTGCGGTGCAGGAGCGACTTGTCGCCTTTCTGCTCGGGATCGCGCGCCTTCTGCTCGTGGTCGGCAACCCGGCGCGCCGCCTCCTCCAGCGCGCGCAGGGCCTGGCTCGCCTTGCGGTTCACCAGCTCGACCGACTCCGGGTCGAGCCCGCGCTCCTTCAGGGTGGCGAGGAGCTGCTGCAGTTCGGCCTCCGCCTTGGAACCGCCCGCCGCTTGCAGCACGCGCCGCGCGTAGAACCCGCGCTGCAGCGGGCTCTGCAGGCCGCGAAAATCGATGCTCAAGGTGGCCTGGCGCAGGAGGCGCGCCAGCTGGTCGGTGCGGCCGTGCGCCAGCGCCTGCGTGAGCGGGGACATCCGCGAGAGCAGCCGCGCGATCTCCTCCAGCTCCAGCTCGTTCAGCTTCTCGGCGGCCAGCGCGTCGAGCAGCGAGCCCTGCAGGCCATCGACCAGGTCCTTGGCGCCGGTGAAATACAGTTCGAACAAGCGATCGAAGACCGGCACGTCCTGGCCGCGCTTGACCATCGTCGCACGCAGCGCGCCGCGGAACACCGCGCGATCCTCGAGGCCCGTCAGCAGCGCCGCTCGCGCCGCGTCGGTCAGCTCGGCGGGCGAGATGCGCAGGCCGTTCTGGCGCAACAGGCCGGCGAAATCTTCCAGCCGCTCGTCCATCCCTGGATGATACGCAAATCACCGCTGCGCGACACCCCTCTCGAAGGTGGCGACGATTTCGAAATGCGCGGTCTGGGGAAAGAGATCGAGCGGGACCGCTTTCACGAGCTTGTACCCCGACTGCGCCAGCAACTTGCCGTCGCGGGCCAGGGTGGGCGCCTCGCAGCTCACGTAGACCACGCGCGGCGCTTTGAGCGCTTTCACCGCGGCAGCCGCGCCGGTGCGCGGAGGATCGAGCAGGACAGCATCAATTTGCCCGGTGAAGCCGCGCGCGATCTCCGCCGCATCGCCGGCGATGAGGTGGACCGCGAGGCCCGCCTCGTCGGCGCTGCGGCGCAGGAGCGCCAGCGCGGGCCCGGCGCTCTCGACGGCGGTGACGGAGCGGCCCCCACCGAGCAGCGGCAGCGTCAGCGTGCCGCTGCCGCAGAACAGCTCGAGCACGCGCGGCGCGTCGCCGACCGCGCGCAGCACCTCCGCTTGCAGGAGCGGAACCATCGAGCGATTCGCCTGCGTGAACGTGTCGGGCCGCGCGCGCAGGCGTGCGCCGTTGGGCAACGGTGGGTCGGCGATGACGGGGTCGCCCAGGAGTTCGAAGATGGGGACACCATTCGCGCGAGCGCTGCATGGTGTCCCCGACGATGCAAAGGTGGGGACACCATGCGCGCGAGCGCTGCTTGGTGTCCCCGATAGTGTGACGCCCTTCACTTGCTCGAGCGAGAGCAGCTTCTCGGCGCGCTTGCGCAAGCCCGGAGTGATCTCGCCGTGGAGATCGATCGCGCCTTTGCCGGAAGAGCCGGAGAGCAACCCCAGGTCGGCCACGCCGGGCAAGTCGCCCGCGCCGCGCACCAAGTCTGCAAGCTGCTGCAGCTCGGGCTCGAAGAGCAGGCATTCGCCGACGGGATAGACCCCGCTCTCGCCGGCTTGCGCAAATCCCCAGCGGCCCTGCCCGGCGCGATGCATGCGCGCGCGCCTTCGATAATGAAATTGTTTTGCAGCAGGAACGATCGGTGACAGTTGGTAACTGCCTCGCGCGAACCCTCCGATGCGCTCGAGCGCGTCCGCCGTCAGCTCGCTCTTGGCGGCGAGCTGCGCCTGGTACGAGACCTGCTGCACGGGGCAGCCGCCGCAGCTATCGACGATGGGGCACGGCGGATCGACGCGCGCCCCGCCCCGCTCGACGACGCGCAGCGCGCGGGCCCGCTCGAAGCGCCCTGCCCCACCGCTCAGCTCAGCCTCGACCCAGTCGCCCGGCGCCGCGCCGCGCAGGAAGACTACGCGGCCCTCGTGGCGCGCGAGCGTCTCGCCGCCGTGCACGAGCGATCCGGCCTTCAGTCGAACGATCACGCCGGCGCGCGCGCGAGGTCCTGCGACAGCCTTTCCACCATCTCGCTCAGTAGCTGGCGGGTGGCGGCGTCGGGATTGAGGAACTCGATGCCCATGCCCGGTTCGTCGACGCCGGGGCCGCTCGCCTGCGTCCACGCGACGCGCCCTTGAAGCTTGCATTCGGTCTCGCCGGGCAATTGCAAGAGAACGCTCACCAGCGTGCCCACCGGCGGCGCGCCGCTGGAGTTGACGAAGACGCCGCCGGTGGAGAGATTCGTGCCCCAGCCGCTGAACGTGCCATGGTCGGACGTCACTCCCACCATCACTTCGTGATGGAGGCGCGTGCTGCGCCGGGTGGGAGAACCAGGCTTGATGGGGTCGCCCGTCATGCCCGGCACGCTAACACGTTTCACACCCTGATCGTGCGCAGCTCGGGCGGAACCTTGATGCGCGGCTCGCACGCGGCCTGCACCTGCTCCGGCGTCACGCCGGGAGCGACTTCGCGCAGCACCAGCCCCTGCGGCGTCACGTCGTAGAGGGCCAGCTCGGTGATGATGCTGTTGACGACTTTTTTCCCCGTCAACGGCAGCTTGCACTGCTTGAGGATCTTCTTCGAGCCGTCCTTGGCCACCTGCTCCATGGCCACGATGACGCGCTTGGCGCCCGAGACCAGGTCCATGGCGCCGCCCATCCCTTTGACCATCTTTCCCGGGATCATCCAGTTGGCCAGATCGCCCTGCTCGCTCACCTCCATGGCGCCGAGGATGGCCAAGTCGATGTGGCCGCCGCGGATCATTCCAAATGAATCCGCGCTGGAGAAGTACGAAGTCCCTTTCAACTCGGTGACCGTTTCCTTGCCGGCGTTGATCAAGTCGGGGTCGATCTCCTTCTCCGTCGGGTACGGCCCGATGCCCAGCATGCCGTTCTCGGACTGGAGGATGACGTCGATCCCGGCCGGCACGTAGTTGGCCACCAGGGTGGGGATGCCGATGCCGAGGTTGACGTAGAAGCCGTCGCGCAGCTCCTGTGCGGCGCGGGCCGCGATCTGCTCGCGTGTCAGGGGCATCTAACCGCTCCTTACCGTGCGCTTCTCGATCCACTTCTGGTAATTGCCGCCCTTGAAAATCCGTTTGACGAAAATTGACGGGACGTGGACCTGGTCGGGCTCCAGCTCACCCACCTCGACGAGGTTCTCCACCTCGGCGATGGTGATGCGCGCCGCGGTGGCCATGACGGGCGAGAAGTTCCGCGCCGTCTTGCGGAAGATCAGGTTGCCCCACTTGTCGCCCTTCCACGCGCGCACGATGGCATAGTCGGCGCGAAGCGGCTTTTCGAAGATCATCTCGCGGCCGTCGATGACGCGGCTCTCCTTTCCCTCGGCGATCTTGGTGCCCGCCCCCGTCGGGGTGAAGAAGCCGCCCAGCCCGGCGCCCCCGGCGCGGATGCGCTCCGCCAGCGTTCCCTGCGGGTTCAACTCCACTTCCAGTTCGCCGCCGAGGTACTGGCGCTCGAACTCCTTGTTCTCGCCGACGTAGCTGGAGATCATCTTGCGGACCTGCCGGCTCTGCAAAAGAATTCCCAATCCCTTGTCGGTTGTCCCGCAGTTGTTCGAGATGATGGTCAGGTTCTTCACGCCCTTGCGATGGATGGCGGCGATGAGATTTTCGGGGTTTCCGCACAGGCCGAAGCCCCCCGACATGATCACCGCCCCGTCATTCAGGTCGCGGATGGCTTCGTCCGCGTTGGCGACGACCTTGTTCATCAGTCGCGCTCCACGATGAGAGCGATCCCCTCGCCGCCGCCGATGCAGAGCGAGGCGATGCCGCGCTTCTTGCCCAGGTCCTTCATCGCGTAGATGAGCGTGACGAGAAGGCGGCACCCCGACGCGCCGATGGGGTGCCCCAGCACCACCGCGCCGCCGCGCACGTTGACCTTGTCGGCCGAGAGGCCGAGCAGCTTGTTGTTGGCCATCGCCACGACCGCGAAGGCCTCGTTGATCTCCCACAGATCGATGTCGGACGCCTTGAGGCCCGCCCGCGTCAACGCCTGGTTGATGGCATCGGCCGGGGCGATGGTGAACTCCACCGGGTCGCGCGCGGCGTGGCCAAAGGCGCCCAGGCGCGCCAGCACGGTGCGACCCTCGCGCTTGGCGCGTTCGGCGCTCATGAGAACCACCGCCGCCGCGCCGTCGTTGATCGACGACGCGTTGGCCGCGGTGACGGTGCCGTCCTTCTTGAAGGCGGGTTTCAGCGAGGCGATCTTGTCGGGCTTGGCGAGCTTCGGGCCCTCGTCATCCTCGACCACCGTCTTGTTGCCCTTCTTGTCGACGATCTCGACCGGCGCGATCTCCGCCTTGAACGCGCCTGCCGCCTGCGCTTTTTGCGCGCGCAGCGTGCTCTCGCGCGCGTACTCGTCCTGCGCGCCGCGGGAGAAGCTGAAGTCGGCGGCACACTTCTCGCCGCACATGCCCATGTGCATGTCGTTGTAAGGATCCCACAGGCCGTCGTGGATCATGAGGTCCTTGAACTCGGTGTTGCCCATGCGCGCGCCCTGCCGCAGCGCGTGCGAGAAATACGGCGCGTTGGACATCGACTCCATGCCGCCGGCCACCACCACCTCGGCCTCGCCCAGCGCGATGAGGCGCGCGGCCTCGATGACCGCTTCGAGGCCCGAGCCGCAAACTTTGTTCACTGTCACGCACGGCACGTTCTTGGGGATGCCGGCGTAGAGCGACGCCTGGCGCGCCGGGGCCTGGCCCACGCCGCCCTGCAGCACCTCGCCCATGAAGACCGTCTTGACCTCTTCCGGCTTGACCCCCGAGCGCTCGAGCGCCTCCTTGATGGCCACCGCCCCCAGCCGTGGAGCGGACTGCGAGGCGAGCGTTCCGAGAAACGCTCCGATGGGCGTGCGGGCTGCTCCGACGACGACGATCTCGTGACTTCTTCGCTCCGCCATGGCTCCTCCATACTTGGGGGGTCGGGAGAGATTCATAATGCACAGCTGCCTGTCAAGCCGTTCAGTTTCGGCGCACGCAAACTTGAAAAACCCGACAGACGACGGACATCTTCCTTTGTCGGGCTTGGTCGGGCCACCCTTATCAACGAGAGTTGCGGCAGGAGGACTGATGCATCAGGCCGATCGCTCCGACTCGTCCGCCTCGGCCGCCGTCCAGGTGATCGACGGGCTCTTTTCCTCGCCAGCCAGGGCGCACCACGCCGTTCAGTTCTACGAAAGCGAGGACTTCCTCTGCGACGTGGTGGCGCGCTACCTCAACGGAGGCCTGCGCGCCGGCGAGCCGGCGGTGCTGCTCATCACCCCGGAGCGGGCGCGGGGCATCTTCAAGCGGCTGAAGAAAGGCGAGTACGACGTCGAGGGCGGCCTCGCCAGCGGCCAGCTCACGCTCTTCGACGCGCGCGAGACGCTGGGCAAGTTCATGGTGGCCGACATGCCCGACTGGTGCCGCTTCAAGGCGGTCGTCGGGGGCGTCCTCGAGCGCAGCGTCGCGCGCGGCTGCGGCATGCGCGTGCGCGCCGTGGGCGAGATGGTCGACGTGCTCTGGCGCGAGGGAAACCCGCAGGCCGCCATCCGACTCGAGGAGATGTGGAACGATCTGGGCAAGAGCCACTCCTTCACGCTCCTCTGCGCGTACGTGATGGGGAACTTCTTCAAGGAGCGGCACGGCGAGCAATTCCGCCGCGTCTGCGAGACGCACTCGCACGTCATCCCCGCCGAGACGTGGTCGAGCAGCGACGATCCCGAGATCCAGCTTCGCGAAGTCAGCATCCTGCAACAGCGCGCCGGCGCGCTGCAGGCCGAGGTGAAACAGCGCCAGGAGCTGGAGGAAGCGCTGCGCGACGCGCTGGCCAACCTGCGCCGCTCCCACGAGGCGCTGGCCTTCCTTGCCGAGGCGAGCGCGCTGCTCTCCTCCTCGCTCGACCACGAAACGACGCTGGCCAGCCTGGCCAATCTGCTGGTGCCGCGCATCGCCGACGGCTGCGCGGTGGAGCTGGCGCGCGACCCGTCCATGCCCAAGGGGTCAGTGGTGGCGGGCCGATTCGCGCCCGGCGCGGGCCCCGGCCCGGCCATCGCCAGCGTCCTGCGCAGCGGCAGATCGGTGATGCATCACGCCGTGCTGGCGGTCCCGATGGCCGCGCGCGGCCGCGTGCTGGGGGCAATCGCGCTCGGATCGGCGCAGCCGGACCGCCGGTTCGAGCTCTCGGATCTGGAGATGGCCGAGGAGCTGGGCCGCCGCGCCGCGCTGGCCGTCGAGAACGCGCGCCTCTATCGCGAGGCGCGCGAGGCCGATCGCCGCAAGGACGAGTTCCTCGCCTTGCTCGGCCATGAGCTGCGCAACCCGCTGGCGCCCATCCTCACCGCCCTGCAGCTCATGCAACTGCGCGGCACTGGGGACGAGCGCGAGCACAAGATGATCGAGCGGCAGGTGCGGCACCTCAACCGGCTCATCGACGACCTGCTCGACGTTTCGCGTATCACGCGCGGCAAGGTGCAGCTCAAGAAGGAGCCATTGGAACTTTCGGCCGTGCTCGCCAAGGCCATCGAGATGGCCAGCCCGCTCTTCGAGCAGCGATCGCACGCGCTTTCCATCGACGTGCCGCGCGAGGGGCTGGTGGTCGACGGCGATCCCGTGCGGCTGGCGCAGGTCTTCGCGAATCTGCTGGTCAACGCCGCCAAGTACACCGAGCCGGGCGGGAAGATCGCCCTCACGGCGCGTCGCGAGAAGAACCGCCTCTCCGTCTCGGTCAAGGACAACGGCATCGGCATCGCGCCCGAGGTGCTGCCCAAGGTGTTCGACCTCTTCGTCCAGGCGGAGCGCGCCCTCGACCGCTCGCAGGGCGGGCTGGGCATCGGGCTCGCGCTCGCGCGCAACCTGGTCGACCTGCACGGCGGGACCATCGCCGCCCACAGCGAGGGGCCCGGCAAGGGCAGCGAGTTCGTCGCGCGCCTGCCGCTCTCGCCGACCCGGGCAACACCTGCCGACGCGTCCGCCGCCGGAACTCCCGCGCCGGCGCGGGACCGCTCCGGGCTGCGCATCCTGCTCGTCGACGACAACCTCGACGCCGTCGACGTGCTGGCCGAGGCGCTGCGCACCTTCGGCCACGAGGTGGTGGTCGCGCACGACGGGCCGGAGGCGCTGACGCTGGCGCGCGACTTCCGCCCCAACACGGCGCTGCTCGACATCGGGCTGCCGGTGATGGACGGCTACGAGCTGGCCGCGGCGCTGCGCAAGGCGCAGGGCTCCGAGCCGCTGCGCCTCATCGCCCTCACCGGCTATGGGCAGGACGCGGACAAGGCGCGCAGCCACGGCGCGGGGTTCGACGTCCATCTGGTGAAGCCGATCGATCTCGACGCGGTCGAGGCCCTGCTCGAGGCGAATTAAGCGCGCGCTTGTCGTTGCCTGGGCGGACCGTTCCGTCGTATGTCGGCGCCCGCATGTCCACCTCTGCAGGCGACCTGACCCAGGCGGAATTCAATGACCTTCTCGACCGCAAAGGCGGGCCGGCGGTGGTGGTGCACGGCGGCGCCGGCACGCGCCTCGAGGACGATCCCGCGCCCTATTTCGCCGCCACACGCCGCGCGGCCGAGACGGGCATGCAGGTGCTGCTCGAAGGCGGGTCGGCGCTCGACGCGGCGCAGGCCGCGGCCGTCGTGCTGGAGGACGATCCCATCTTCAACGCCGGCACGGGCGCGGCGCTCACCAGCGCCGGCGAGGTGGAGCTCGACGCCAGCTGCATGGAGGGAGCGACGCTGCGCGCCGGCGCGGTGGCGTGCGTGAAGACCATCAAGAACCCCATCCTCGCCGCGCGGCGCGTCTGCGACGACTCGCCCCACGTGCTCATGTGCGGACCGGGCGCCGAGGCGTTGGCGCGCGAGTTCGGCATTCCTTCCTACCCGAACGAACTGCTCATCACGCCGCGCCAGCGCGCCCGCTGGCAGCAGCTTCACGAGCAGGCGCAGAAGCACGGCGCGGACAGCGTGCGCAAGAACATCGGCACAATCGGCGCAGTGGCGGTGGACGCGCGCGGGCACGTCGCGGCCTGCACCTCGACGGGCGGCACCATGTACAAGCGGCCCGGCCGCGTGGGCGACACGCCCATCATCGGCGCGGGCACGTACGCCGACGACCAGGAGGCGGCGGCCAGCTCGACGGGGCTGGGCGAAGCGATTCTAAAAGTTTCTCTGGCGCGCGCTGCCTGCGTGCGCGTGCAGGGCGGCATGTCGCCGCGCGATGCGGCCATCGCGGCGGTGGGCCTCTTGCGCGAGCGGGCGCACGGCGACGGCGGCATCATCGTGGCCGGGCCCGACGGGCGGCTCGGCTGGGCCTACAACACGCCGCGCATGGCGCGCGCGGTGATCCGGGGTGGAATGACCTCGGCGAAGGCGGCGGTGTGATCGTCGCGGCCCTCGCTGCGCGAAGTGAAGAACGTTCTCGTTCTCGTTTTCGTTCTGGTTCTCGTTTGGGTTGGGTTTTGGTTTTGGGCGCTAGAGGAGCCGGTCTGAGAGGCTTTCGATCTCGGACCGCATCGTTGCCGCCGGCAGGTGCAGGCTGCGGCCATGGCCGGGCAGCACCCATCCGAATCGATAATCGAGCAATTTGCGAAGCGACGCCTTCTGCTCGCTCCACGAGTACCAACAGACGCTGCGGCTCATGCCCAGGCGGCCTTCGTCGTCGGCCCAGAGGTGGTCGCCGGTGAAAAGATAGCGATCGTCGACGAGCAGCGCGCAGCTTCCGCGGGTGTGGCCCGGCACGGGGATCGCGCGCACGCCGTGCGCGAGCTCGCGCTCGCCTTCCAGCCGGATCTCCGCCCCGATGTGGTCGTCGTCGCGATGGATGGCGCGGTCGCAGCCGAACCGCTCGTGGAAGCGCGCGTGGTCCGCTACGTCGTCCTGGTGGGTGAGGAACATGAGGCGCACCCCGCCCAGGCCGCCGAGACGCTTCACCAGCGGCGCGGCGAAGCGCGGGGAGTCGATCAGCACGTTGCCCTCGGGTCGCTGCAGA
>WNFF01001403.1_pt1 | contig 19344 bp, 20 predicted proteins | sample 5400441 | NCBI WGS metagenome assembly WNFF01 (sample SAMN13153345, study PRJNA577476) | soil metagenome | isolation source: 120 cm saprolite under Douglas fir tree site 2 hole 3 replicate 1 | place: USA:California | collected 2015-04-18 | reverse complement strand
GGTCCGCGGCGCGCACAACGGGCCTTCGAACTGGCCAGCGGGCGCATCGAAGCGCAGGCGCGCGAGTGCGTCGCACCCCTCGCGCGCGCAGTGGTCGAGCTTCTGCACCCACTCGTCGCTGAAGCCGAAGGGAGGGGGAAAGTCGAGCGCGCGCGAATCCGCCGCGGCGGGCGCGGCCAGCTCGGGCCGCTGCAGCGCGAAGATGCGGCGCACCGAGGCGGCGATCTCTTCGGGGCACTTCCCGGAGCGGACGGGGCAAAGACGGTCGGCGGGGCCGTGCTTGTCGAGCGCGGCGCGCCACGCGTCGCGCAGGCGCTTGCGGATCTCCCGAACCGCCACGCCCCGGCCGCCGCACATCAGCGGGCGGGCGAGGAATTCGAGGATGTGCGTGCCGCCCTCGGCGAAGATCTTGTAGCCGACGACGGAGGTGACGCGGCGCTGGATGGTCTCGGCGTCGAACAACTTGCAGAGCAGCTCGGAGGTCCGCGCCGAGACGGCGCGCGCCACCTCGTCGTTCTCGCGGCGCGGGTCGGCTTCGGCGAAGATGATTTCGAGCCGTTCCGTGACCGGACCCAGCTCGCGCTCCTCCAGGCCGGTGAACAGGTCGGCCAGGTCGACGCCGAGGGGCTCGCACAAGAGCTCGCGGGCGCGGCGCAGCTTCTCGCGCGCGGAGGGGATGTCCTGCGCACGCGCCACGTGCAGTCCCTTGCGCGCATCGGCGCCCAGCATCGTCGCGACGGCCGCGGCGTCGTCGGCCGGATCGCGAACCGGAACCGCCCCGACCGCGCCGATGCAGCGCCGGCCGTGGGGTGCGGCGCGCCACTCGGAGACGCGCAGCGTTGCGAGCCGCGACACGCCGGGCAGCCGCACTTCGCCGCGCGGATCGACCCAATCGAGCCGCGCCTCGGCGTCCGCCAGGTCGCGGATGCGGGGGAGCGCGGCGATGCGGCGATCGAGGGCGGCGCGATCGGACGAGAGCGCCAACGCGATCCACTGCGCGGCGGCCGGCTTGTCCTCGGGGGGGAGCGCCGCCACCTGCGAGGCGAGATCGAGGTGCGCGGCGCTCCAGCGCAGCCGGCCTTTCGGGCGCAGGAACGCGGGCCAACCCGCGGCACGCGCGGCGCGGACGCCGAGCGGGACCTTCTCCACCGCCGCCGCCGCCGACTCCCACGCGCGCTGCACCGCCGCCGCCTCGGGCAGGTCGGGCTTCTCCGCGCCGTAGAAGCGCATGCGCGCGCTCTCCAAGGACGCCAGCGCGCTCAACACCGGCCGGAGCGCCGCTTCATACGGCACCGCGCAGCGCGCCCCCTCGGCGGCCAGCGCGTCGGCCATCTCGCGCAGGGCCGCGCTCGGGCGCTCGGCCGGCTCGGCCGACTGCTGCGAGAAGCCGCTTTCCGTCGCGGCCGCCTCCTGCATGACGCGCGCAAAAAACGACTCGAGCGCCTCGCGGGCGCCGAACAACCCCGTCAGCTCGACGTCGACGCGGCAGGCACGGCAGGTGGCGCGCGGCCATCCCTCCGGCGCATCGCGCGGGCGCGCCAGCACGACGGTGAGCTGGCGCTGCGCGTTTACCTCCAGCACCTTGTCGAACTCGGGCGGCCGGTCGGCCTCGAGCAGAAGGTCGCTGCCGAAGCGCGGCCGCCGCACCAGCGCGCGCAGCTTGCCCACCACTTCGGGAATGTTGTCGACCGTGAGACGCAGATCGGCCAGCTCGCCCTCGGGCGGGACCTGCAACTCCTGTGAGACGACGATGGTCTCGCAGCGCGCTCCCGAAGGCGGGGGCGGCGTGGAGGCGCGCCCGAAGAGCGACTGCGTGGGCGGCGAAGCGCAGCCCGCGGCGGCGAGGAGCAGGAGCAGCAGCACCGCAAGGACCGCGAGATAGAGCGGGGCGCGCCGCCGCAGCGCCCATCCGCGCCGCCACGGATGCTGGGCGGGATCCAGCGCGAGGCGCACGATGGTCCGCGGCCACGACACGCGCGAAAGCTCGTCCTCCACCTCCGGCTCGAGCGGGGTGGCGACGGCGATGCGCTCGCGTGTCGCGCCCTGCCGATCCGCTGCGGTGGTGGGGCGCATTTTCCATCACTCCTGTGCGAGAAGCTCCGACGCCTCGAAGACACGCTCCAGCTCGGCGGGCAGAAGCAGGCCGGCCCGCTGGGCGAATTCCGCCGGGCAAGCGCGCATCGCCTCGGGAAAGCCGCGCGCCGAAAGCCGCGCCTGCACGGTGCGCGCGGAGAACTGCGTGCGCTCCTGCTCGGCGCGACGGCGGTTGTTCGCGCGCTCGACCGCCGCGTAGACCGCGAGCGGGTGCGCCTTGGGGTGGAGCGAAGAGACGCTGTCGAGGTCGAGCGAGAGCGCGCCTTCCTCGTCGCGCGCCCCCACCAGGTCGTCGAGCACCGCCGCCTCGGCCGCGGGAAGCTGCTGGTCGAAGAGGCGCGTCTGGCTCGGGTCGAGCGAGGTGCGGAAGGCGGCGCGCTCGGCCGCGTCGGAGAGCTGCGCCAGGGCGACGAGCAGCTCCACGTCGAACTCGCGGATGGCCCACAGGTCGCTCCCCGCGGCGACGAGCGGGATGTGCAGCCGCGAGAGCGCGTCGACGTATTGGCGGCGCCGCTCGGGGCGGACGCGCCCCGCCGGGGCGAGGAAGAGGATGGGCCGGGGCGCATCGCGCCAACCTTCGGGCATGACCTCTAGGGCCTGCGCGGTCAGCTCGATGAACACGTCGTCGAGGAGCGGCCGGGCCAGGAGCAGGTGGCGCACGAGCAGGAGCGGCTCGGCGTGCCGGAAGAACCAGGGCTCGAGCACCTCGCGCTCGGCGCGCCGCACACCCTGGAAGTCGAGCACGCCGAGCCACGGCCCGGCGATCCAGTCCAGGGCGGCCTTGCCGCGCACGCGCGTGCCGGGGCCCGGAGCGCCGGCGGCGGCGCATGCGCCCGCGGTCACGGAGAGCATCCTCGTCCAGATCGCTGCTACGTCGAGTGGCACCATGCTCCCCAAAGCAAAAAAACCCGCCCTTTCAGAGAAGCGCAAGCAGCCTGCGGAAACCCGGCATATTCAGATATTTGCGAGCGGTTTCACCCAGCTCCGCCATCTCGTCGGGCGCCGCCGGGTGCGCGCCGCTGGCCTCGAGGATGGCGAGGCCGCCGCGCCGCGTGCCCCGGCCGGCGCGGGCCACGGAAGCGACGATCCGCGCGCACAGGCCGGCCGCGTCGGCGAGCCCCGCACGCGCCCGCGCCGAGGCGGCGACGAATTCGGGCAGGTCGGCCGGCGCCAGTCCCCAAGGGAGCGCATCGCACAGCCGGCGCAGCGGCTCGATCGGTCCGCGCAGATCGGACGGCGTCGCGTGGAAGAGACGGAGCGCGGCCGTTCGCGAGGCCGGCGGGAGCTGCGCCCAGCCGGCGCTGAGGACGCGCAGCACCAGCGCCACCGCCACGTCGGGAGTGAGCAGCGGGCGGGCCGGCGCGCTCGCGTGCAAGAGACCGAACCACGCCGCCTCGGGCACGCGCGACAGTGCGAGCTGTGGGCGGAGTCGCGACTCGACGCAGTGGAAGGCGAGCGCGAACGCCGGGTCGGAGAGGAGGGTCTCCATGTCGCTCACGGCGCGCTCGGGCGACTCGCCCGCCGCGCGCGGTTCGGCCGCACGCTCGGCGCGGGGCCTCTCCTCGCTTTCCTGCAAGGTCGTGGCGATGGCCGAGACGGCAAACTGCGGCAGCGCCTCGAAGTCGCGCAGCCACCGGGAAAGCTCCCGCCAGAGCGTCCGCTCGATCTCGGCGCCCGCGCTCTCCTGCAAGAGGAGCCGCCGCCGCGCCAGCATCTGCGCCAGCCACGGCCGTAGCCGGGGGGCCCTGCCCAAGACCGTCTCCCACCGGTCGAGCAGGTCGGCGCAGCCGTCGGGACAGGCCGACAGGTCGGGATAGCCGGAGCCGGCCTTGGGTCCGAGAGGGCGCGTCACGCGGTCTCCAGGAGCTCGCGGCCGTTCTCTTCCACCCAGCGCAGCAGGGCGGGGAGCCGCTCGCGGGCGCGCTCGAGCATCGCCTCCGACTCGCCTTGCGCCAGGTCGACGCCGAGCCGCTGCAGCGTGAGCGCGACCCCGTCGGACGACCGCGGCGCGAGCGTCGCGCGCAGGAGCACCGAGAGCGCGTCGAGCAGCTCGCCGCGCGGGACTCCCTCGGGCGCACCGGCCGCGAGGAGCCGGACGGCCAGATCGTCGGTGCGGTCGGGGAGCCACTCGGAGGCGGCGAACCCCGCCTCGTCGAAGGGCGCCGAGAGCCCGCCCGCGGGGCCGCCGCGGCTGCGGCGCTCGCTGGCGGTGTGCGTGAGCAAGACGAAGAAGCACAGCCCCGCCACGTCGGGCGAGAGCGCGCCCTCGCCCTGCGGGAGCAGCCGCCCCGACGCGTCCAGCCAGGGCCAGAGGCGCGCGCCCGGTCCGGCCGCGAAGCGCGCCAGGAGCGCGTGGCCGTGCTCGCGCGTCCGGCCCGCCTCGGCGTTTCGCTTCAGCCGCCGCCGCGCATTTCCCGAGGCGGCCTGGACGAGGCTGGGCAAATACGCGCCTAGCGCGTCGCCGCCGGAAGGGGCCCTTCGGCCCGTCGGGTGCGCCGCCCACAGCCGATCCTCGACGGCCGCCCAGGCCGCCTCGTGCGGAAGCCCGGCGTGCCGGAACGCCGCGTAGACCCCCTGCGCGATCTTCAGCACGCGCACCAGCAGGGCCGCGAACGGCTCGACGCGCAAGCTGCGCGCGCCGACCCCGTGCAGCACCTGACGAACCACGGTGCGCGGCGTGCGCGCGCCGAGGAGCCGCTGGGCCAGGGCCTCCAACTCGGACATGGCGCGCAGGAGCGACCACATGAGCGCGAACCCTTCGGCCTTGCCCAGGGACAGCGCCGCCTCGGCCAGCCACTCGCGCGTGGCGATGGGGACCGTCGGCCGCGGGCCGGGGCAGGCGCGGAACGTTTCCGGGTCCATCGCCATCTTCATGGCCCGCTCCGACCCGAGTCGCGCGCGCACCGAATCGGGGAAGAGCAGGGCCGTCTCGAGGTCGGCCCGCCGCCGCCCCCGGGTCGACGCCCGCGCGAAGTACGAAGCCAGCGACACCCCCGACGGGTGGCGCTCATCGCCGGCCTCGAACGAAGAGCGCAGGCACGACTCCAGCTGAGGCAGCGGTTCCATTCGCTCCCGGTGTTCCAGTTTAACCCGTGACCGGGCCCGACCCCTTGGCGGTCACCGCCAAGACCCGTTAGGACTACGTTGTCGGGGGTCACGGCTTTCAAATGGCGCTGGATGAGGTCCGCTGTGGAGGGTTTCGCGTCCTTCTCGAGGAGGAAGGACTCCAGATACGCCTGCTGCCGGGGGAACGGCGGCTCGCGCAGGGGATGGCCGACGCGGTCGTTCAGGGCCTGACGGAGGCACCCGGGTTGCTCTCGGAGGCGCTGCGGCTGCGGCCCCCGCAGCGCCCGTACGAGAGCGTCGAGGTGGCGCTGGGGCCCGGCGAGGCGACGCAGGGCGAGGCCATCTGCGCGGGCGCGGGCTGCATCCGGCTCTCATTGGGGGAGCGGACGCCCGTCGAGGACGCCACCCGCATCGCGCGCCACGAGGCGCTGCACCTGTTGCTCGCCTCGACGCTGCGCGGGGGCGAGCGCTGGAACGACCCAGAGCTGGCGTTCGCCGATTGGATCGTGCGCGGCATCGAGAGCGGCCTCGACCCGCGGCTGCCCCGCTTTCGCTCGCCCCTGCCGCTGCTGCTCGACCCCGTCCCCGTCTCGCGGCTGGAAGTGCAGCGGCAGCTCGCCACCGTCGGCGCCGCGCCGGCCGTGGCGCGGCGCTACTTCGGCGAGACGCTCTTTGCCGAGCTGCAGCGCCTCGAGTCGGAGGCGGAGAACGGCGCGGATCGGGCCGCCGTCGAGCAGCGGCAGCTCTGGCTGGTCGAGGCGTCGCTCGGCACGCACTACCTCGAGGCGGCGGGCCGGCTGCACATCGAGGAGGGCGACGGGCTGCGCGCCGTCGTGCTCGACGACTGGCTCATCGACTACGAGCAATACGCGCGCGCCGTGGCCAACCCTCCCTCGGGCGCGGGGAACCTGTGGCGGCTGTCGGAGGCGGGGTGGAGCGCCGACCCGGTCGCGCGGCTCTCCGTCGCGGCGCAGGCGCTGCAGCGCGACGACCAGTGCTTCTTCGCGGGGGAGCGCTTCAGCCACGCCGACGAGCCGATGATCTGGAGGAACCGCGGGCGCGTGCGGTTGCCGCTTTTGCCGGCGCCGGCGCGGCCGCGGCCCGCGCCCATCCACGGCTTCCGCGCGGTGCTGCGCGCCATCGAGGCGTCCGAGGCGGCGGCGCTGGTCGAGCAGGCATCGCGGGGCGGAGCGCACCTCTTCGAGGCGCGGGCGCTCTGGCCGCGCATCCTCGCGCGCCTGCTCGCGTCGAACCAGCCCGTCCCGCCCGTCGAGGCCACCGCCCTGCCGGTCGTGCAGCTCGTCGAGGGCAGCGAAGCGGAGAACGCCTTCGCGGAGTGGAGCGGCGCGGCCGCGGCGCTGCGGGCGCTGCTCGGCGATCGCGCGGCGTGGCTGCCGTCCGTGGCCGAGCCGATGCACGTCGCCGCGCTGGCCGAGTCGGCACGCGCGCCCTCGTCGGTGGCGCTGGTGTTCGCGGGCACCATGACCGCGGAGCGGCTCCTGGCGGCGCGCAGGCTGGCGGCGCACAAGCCGGTGCGCGGCGCGCTCTTCCGCGATGATCTGGGTGGAGGACGCGCCCACGAGCAATTGCCCGACCTGGAGGAGGCTCTCGACCCGCGTTACCGCGAGGACGTCTGGGTCGCGGGCGCAGTGCCGGAAAGCCTTGGCGCGCTGGTCGCCGCGGTGGACGAGGCGACCAAGGACGGCCGCCTCACGACGCCGGTCTCGCACCTGCTCTCGATGATGGCGATCGGGCTGGAGGAGTGTCACTACCCGCGGCCGCACGCATCCGCGCCTCGCGCAACGCGCGGCTGAAGCGCACCGCTACCTGTATGGGTCGGCGTTGGGAGGCGGCCTTCGGGAGGCGGTGGCGACCGGCGCGACCGGCGAGGGCAACGTCCGCGGAGCGCCCTGGCCGTCCTGCTGCGTGGCCACCTCGGTGGCGAGCCGCGCCGCCGCGCGCTGCGTGACCGCCGCCATCACCCGCGCCCGCAGCGCGAGCAGGCCCGCCTTGCGGCGCAGGGCATAGAGGCTGAGGCCGCCGTCGGGCCCGCCCTCGACCAGCGTGCCCTTGACCAGCACGGCGATCTCGTCCTGCAGCGCCTTGTCAGAGGGATCGCTCTGCTGGCACGTCTCGGGCGAGAGGAAGCAAGCGGAGTTGGTCAGCCGCTCGTCGCGGTCGGCGGCGCGGATCTGGTCGTCGGCCTCGCGCGCCAGGCTGCCCGCGGCGGGGTCGCCGCTTCCGCTTTGCGCTCCGTCGCCGTCCATGGCGTCGACGTCGCGCAGCACGCCGTCGTAGATGGCGCGCGCCTGCTCGAGGTCGTGCTTGTACGCCGCGAGGAACCTGGCGTGCGCCGCCTGCGCCGCGCGGCTGTGCGGTCCGCTCTGGCCCACCTCGGACTTCCAGGCCTGGTGCAGCCGCCGCGTTGCCTCGCTGCGCTCGATGCCGGCGGCTTGTCCCAGCTTGACCCAGGCGCGGCTGACGCGCAGCGCGGGGCTGTCCTCCGTCTCGGCCCACTTCCCCTCGGGCTGCACGGCGGGTAGCGGCAGGGGCGGCAGCGGATAGGCGACCGATTCGGTCGCCTTGATGGACTTGAACGGTTCGGTGGCGCGCGCCGCGGGGACGGCCAGCGCGGCGGCTGCGAGCACGAGCATCGAATGGCTGCGGGTCATGTGCGGCTCCTGTCAGGGACGGCCGTCGCTGCTCGAGCGCAGCACGGGGGCGAGCATCTGGAGGATCTGCTCCTGTTCGGAAGGCGGCGGCGGCTTTTGCGCCTTCTGCATCCCGGCGATCTGCGCACGCGCCTCGCCGAGCTGGCGCTGCAGATCGTCCACCTGCTTGCGATAGGAGGCGACCTGCTTCTGCGCGGCGTGGGTGCGGCCCAGCTCGCGGTCCAGCTCGGCGCGCGCCACCAGGGCAAGCTTGCCCGCCGCGGCGACGGCGTTGCCCAGAACGTTGGGCCCCTCCGCCGGCTTGGCCGGCTCAGGCTTGGCCGGCTCGACGGCGGCGGCGGTCATCGCCTTGGGCTCCGGCTTGGGCGCCAGGTTGCCGAGGATCGCCGGGCGCGACTCGGCCGCGGCGACGTTGTGCCGCGCGATCCACAAGAGCGCGCCGACGAAGGCCGCGCCGAGCAGCGCGTAGGGCCAGATGCGCCGCGCGGGCGCTATTTCGATGGGGCGGAACTCGGGGCGTTCGCTGGACATGGCGTTCTCCTTGGAATGGCTCACGGGTTGCGCGCGACGGGCCGGACGGCCTGGATGCCGCGCAAGAAGCCTTCGTTGATGGCCTCGGCGGTGTTGGGCGCGGTCTCGCCGGCGAGGAACGTCACCGGTGGCGCCTCGTTGGCATGCAACACCCAGACGATGAGGAACCCGCGCGTGCCGGGATCGACCGGCGTGCGCAGGGGCGCCCCGAGCTTCGGGCAGCGGTCGCGCAACAGCCGCACCGCTTCGGCCGCGGTGCGCCCCGCGTCCTGGCCCTTGTCGTTCGCGAGCAGCGCGTACGCGTCGCGCAGCTTCTGCTGGCCCTCGCCGCAGCCGTCGGAGGACTGGCGGCCGGTGGTGAGCGCCGCGCAGGCCTGCATGACGGCGTCGATGTTCCCGCTCGAGCGCAGCGCCGAGTTGGTCACGCGCCGGGCCGCGACGCACCCCTTGTCGAGCAGGCGCGGCTGGCCCAGGTAGACGCCCGCTTTGAAGAGCGGCAGCGCCAGCGCCGAGGCCAGGACCTGGCTGGAGACGGCGATGATCTCGTCCAGCTCCGAACCGGTGGCGCGCGCGGCGAGGGCGTGCTCGCGCTCGCGGCGGCGGATGAGGTCGTAGGCGGACTGATCGGTCTCGATGGGTCCCACCGGCGCGATCTGCGTGCCGAAGTCCGCGTCGAGCCCGTGGTCCCAGTCGCGCTCGTGGATCACCGGCGGCGGTCCCTCGTGCGCGCAGGCTGCGAGCAGCGCCGTCAAGGAGAGGATCACGATGGGCCTGGGCATGTCGTCCTCCTTCTTCGCAAAAGCAAAAAAACCGGTCAGCGGAGCTCCATCTCGGGCAGCGGCCTTCCCACCACGGCGTCGAGCAACGGCCCGTCGCGCTGCGGCCGGTACACCGGCCACGCCACCTCCAGCACCGAGCCGATGCGCTGCTGCCAAGCCTGGTCCAGCTCGTCGAGGAACTTGCCGGCGCGGGCCAGCGCCTCGGACCGTCCCGCCGGGGCGCGGGCGAGGCGGCTGGTGGACTCGAGCCTCAGCGGCGTACGCAGGAATCCCGCCGGCAGCCGCAGCATCGGCACGCCTTCCTCGCGCGCGTGGCGCAGAAGGTAGCTGGCGATGCTGGGCGGGTCGAGCGAGGTGAGCGCACGATCGTACTCGGCGCACACCGCCACCACCGGCTTGCCGTTGGGCAAGAGCGCGCCGTCCTGCTGGCGGAGCGAGACGTTGCTGACGAGCACCGTGAGCGAGAACAGCTCGGACGACCACCCCAAGGAGCACGCCTTTGCCGGCTGGATGCGCAGGGGCAACGAGAGCGGCGGCGGATGCTCGTCGCCGCGCTCCATGGCGGCGATGAGCGCCGCGGCGCCCCCGCCCTCGAGGGCGCCGATTCCGAGCAGGTTGAAGACGCGGTCGAGCGCGTCGCCGTCGGCGGGGAAGCGCAGCACCGTCTTGCCGTCGCTCTCCTCGACGACGAGACCCGCCGCGCGCAGCCGCGAGACGGCGTCGGGCGAGGGCCGCAGGTCGAGCCGCACCTCGGGGAGCCGCTTGTGCAGCGCCGCCAGCCAGGAGGAGAGGCCGTCGGGCGAGGCGGGCAGCGGCCCGCGGGCGACCTGGTAGCGCAGCACCTCGTCAGGCGTCACGCGGCGATCCTCCCGCGCAGTTGCTCGAGCAGCGCGTGCGTGCGCGCGGCGTCGATCTGCGCGCGGGTCGACTGCGACTCGGCCACCTTGAGCAGGCTCTTCAAAGTGTGCAGCATCACTTCGTCCGGCTCGCCGCCGCGCGCGTCGTGGCCCTCCTCGTCGAGCCGCCGCGCCGCCAGCACGATGACGGGCCCGAGGAGCATGGGGAAGGTGCCCCCCACCATGAGGAAGTACGCGTAGCTGATCTCGCGATAGGCGTGCGCCATGGTCTGCGCGAGCGTGTCCGCGCCGGCTTGCGCGCCCATGGCATCGCCCAGCGCGCCCATCCCCAAGGCGCCCAGCAGCGTGCTCATGCCCAGGCCGAGGCCCGGCCCGAGCAGCATCATGGTCAGCGCCATGGGCCGCACTTTTTTCTGCCACACGTCGGCGCGGTGCGCGGCGCGGATGCGGCGCGCGTCGGCCGAGAGGCCCGAGCCGTTGCGCTCGGCCTGCGCGCGCACGGCTTCCAGCACCACCCAGCCGAGCAGCGAGAGCTGGATGAGCGTGACGGCGAGCAGGAGCGGCGCGCCGCCGTAGGTGTCGAGCGAGTAGTGCCAGAAGCGGGCGAGCATGCCCGCCAAGCAAAAAAGCGGGATCGGGGCGGCAGGCGGCCGGCTTTTTTGCTGGCCGCGCATGCGGACCGCCGCTCTTGCCGCTGCCTTCATCGTTCTTCTCGCCCCCGATGCCCTGGCGAACAAGCCGCAGGCGCGCCGGCCGTGGCTGCTCTTTCCCATCGACGTGCGACGCTTCGACCATGTCTCTTCGCGCTTCGGCATGCGGCGCCTCGCCGGGCACCGGCAGCTGCACCGCGGCGTCGATCTGGTGGCGCCGAGCGGCTCGTGGGTGGTGGCGGCGCGCGAGGGTCGCGTGGCCGAGGCGGGGCGCGCGCGCGCCTGCGGCTGGTACGTCACCGTCGTGCACGCCAACGCCTGGCGCACCATCTACTGCCACCTCAAGTCGGACCCGCGCACGCTCGGCATCGTGCAGGGGCTCGCCGTGCCCGCCATGGGCGTCGTGGGCGAGGTGGGCAGCACCGGCCACTCGACGGGGCCGCACCTCCACTTCAGTCTGCTCGACGAGGCCGGCCAGGCGCGCGACCCGCTGCGGTCGCTCTACACGCCGGCCGAGACCCTTCAAGTATTGCGCCACATGGGGCTGGCCCGATGACCCGCCTGCGGCGGTACTGGCCCCACGCCGCGGCCCTTTCGGTCGGGGCTTCCGCCGCGGTCGTGGCGGCGGGGCTGGTGGCGCCGCTGGCGTTGGCGGGGGGCGAGCGGGCGCAGAAGGCGGCGGCCCTCTTCCGCGCCGACCTCGAGCAGTACCGCGCCGCGCCTCCCGAATTGCGCGCCGCGCCGCTCGTCTCGATGGCCGCAGCGGGTTACGAGGATCGCGGCCTCTTCCGCCGGCCGCGCCTCGTCCCGCCCGTCAGCCCCGCCGGCGTCGGGCGCGCTCTCTACCGCAACCTGCGCGGGATCTCCGAGGGCGGCTCGACCATCCCGCAGCAGCTCGCCAAACTGTACCTGCGCGAAGGCCGGCACGGAACGGTCGTCGACAAGCTGGGCGAGGCGCTCTTCGCCACCTGGCTCGTTCGCCAGGCCCCGCCTGACGAGATCGTCGCCCTCTATCTGAACCTGAGCGCGGGGGGGACCGTCGGCGTCGAGCGGCGGCCGGCCGACGGGCTCGACCGCCTCTCGCTGGCGCTCTTCGGTCTGCCCTTGCGGCGGCTCTCGCGCGAGGACCAACTGGTGCTGGGCGCGGTCCCGCGCGGGGTGCAATGGCTGCGCGCGCACCCGTCCCTTTCCGCGCGGCGCATCGCCTCGACGCGGGCGTGGCTCGCGGCGCAGGGCGCCTGGGACGAGTCGGCGCGGTCGTATCTCGACGACGGCATCGATTCCTTCTCGGCGTTCCGCTTCGTCGAGGGATGGACGGAGCGGCTCGCCAGCGGCGCCGCCGCGGACCTCGATCTGGTGTCTGCCATCGATCGCTTCCGCGACGGCCTCTCGGACACGCTGCAGAGCGAGTTCCCCGGCACGGGCGTGCGGGCCGCCTTCGCCGCGCTGGGGCCCGAGGGAGCGGTGCTGGCCCGCTCGGGCGCCGAGGCGGCGCTGATGCCGGTCAACTACGGCTCGGTGGCCAAGCTGGAAGCGCTCGACCTGGCCGTCGAAGCGTTTGGCCCCCGCGCGGTGCGCGAGCTGGCCCTGCCGCCCGGCGGCTGCGTGCGCTGGATCTGGGCCACCAAGGATCTCCGGCGGTCGCGCCCGGCCAGCTACTGCCCTGCCGACGTGAATCCAGCGGCGCACCCGATGGCGTTCGACGAGGCGGTGGCGCGATCGGTCAATTCGCTCACCACGCGCCACGCGGTGATGCTGCCGCTCCTGCTCGCTCTGCGCCGGCCGGATCTCTTGAAGCAGATGGCGGCCGAAGTCCCTCCCGAGGAGCGCGCGGCGCTCGACTCGCCCGCCGACCGCGCCCTCGCCGGCGGCCTGTTCGCGCAGCTCGGCGAGTCCGTCCCGCCCGATGAGGTCGCGCCCGAGCTGTCGTACAGCGCCGCCGGCATCGCGCTCTTCCGCTACCTCAAGGTGCGGCGCGAGCGGGCCGGACTGCCGGCGGAGCGGCTCCCCGACGACCCGACCTCGCTCCTGGGCAACTCGTCGCGTGCGACCGCCGAGCAGATCGGCGCGTACCTGCACCGCAAGCTGTTCGCGGGCGACGGCACGTGCGCGCTGAGCGACACCGGCGCGCTGTTGGCGCTGCGCCGGAAGGAAGGGACGCTGCGCTGGCTCGCGCAGCGCTGGCCGAAGCTCGTCTTCACCGGCAAGACGGGCTCGTCGCCGCACGATGATTCCGCCGTCGCGGCGGTGGGCCTGTGCCTCGATGCGCGGCCCGTGGTGCTGGTCGCGGCGCTGCGGCCGCTTTCGGGCGTGCTGCCCACGGGGCTGCGCGGGTCGGTGGTGCTGCGCGGGATCGACGCATACCTCAAAGAGATGGTCCGGCTCGAGCGGCCGCCCACGCCGGCGCTCATGCCGTCCTGGGTCGAAGAAGAGAACGGGCCGGAGCACCCGCTCGCCGCGGAGGTGGGTCCATGACGTCGCGCCCCGGCCGCTCGGGCGGCTTCGAAGAGATGGAGTCGCTCATCTACCGCCTCTTCGCCGAGAAGCAGTTCGCGCTGGCGCTCCTGGCGCTGGTGATGGTGGCGCAGCTTCTCTCGGCGCAGTTCCTCCTGCTGCGGTTGCGGCCGCCCGCGTCGCAGTCGGCCGCGGCGCCGGCCAGCACGCAGCGGCTCGACGTGCGCTGCGAGGCGGGCGGCGCGCGCACGCTCTCCGGCGAGCCGGCGGCCGCGGCAGCCCGAGGGAAAGTGGTGGTGGTCCACCTCGGCGCTCCCGAGGAGGCCTGCCTCGCCGAGGTGACGAGCGCCGGCGCGGCCGAACTGGTGGTGGGGATGACTGCCGATGCGCGAACCAGCGGCCAATGAGCTCGCGGCGCCGCCGCGGCTGTCGCGGTCGGTCGGCCTCCAGGCGCTGGCGCTCGCGGCGATAGCTTTGCTCGCCGATCATCCATGGGCGCGAAAGGAGCGGGCCGCGCCACCCGAGCCGCCGCCGCCAACGGAGACGCGGCGGATCCGCGTGGTGCAGATCCCGCGGTCGCCGCCGGCCCCGGCCAAACCCGCGCGTCCGCCTCCGCCGAGCGCGCAGAGCGCCGTTCCAACTCGCAGCACGCCCGAGCCCATTCCAACTCGCAGCGCGGCTGTGCCCGTTCCAACTCGCAGCACGCCCGAGCCCATTCCAACTCGCAGCACGCCCAAGCCCGCTCCGGTGCGTATCGCGGCCGACTCGACCGCGGTGCACGGCGTGCGGCTCCGCGTGCTCGTCCCGCGCAGCCCCGAGGACCTCGCCGCCCACCTGAGGAACTCCGGGGGCTGCATGGTCGTCTCACGCTTGAGCGGCGGCGGGGCCGAAGTGCTCTCGGTCCTCCGGCTCGACGGCCGCCGCGCCGTCGAGCTGCCCGGCCCGCCATGCGACGGAGTGCCGCGACTCTTGCGAGACGCCGGTCTCAACGATGCGCTGGGCGATCCGCTGGGCCGCGCCCGCGCCGCCGCGCCGGGCGAGGACCTGGTGCTTCAAGTGCTGCTCACGCCGCGCCTGCCCGACCTGGCGCAGTACGCGCTGCGCGCCCGCTTCGGTCCCATCCCCGAGGAGGAGATGGCGCGGCGGGCGGCGGAGAGCGGCTACGAGCTGACCTGCTTCGCCGAGCCGGCGGGGTCGATGCGATGCCAGTGAGGGCTTCAATGTTTTCTACGGTGGTCTTCCATTCCCATGGAGCACTTATGAAACTCGTCATTTTCGCAGCCAGTCTAGCAGTGGTGGTTCCGGCCGGCGCGCTCGCGCGCGACGGCGAAGTGGTCGCGGTCCTCGAACTGCGCTCGCGGCTCGAGGAGCAGAACCTGGCCGACGTCGCCGATCTGGCCGAGCGCGTCCGCGACGTGGCGAAACGCCAGCTCCCCGAAGCGCGCGTCCTCGCGGACGACCAGCGCATCGACGGCGCCGATCTGGTGGTCAGCGGGGAAGTGCTGCGCATCGCGCAGGGCCTGCTCGTCTCGTTGGAGCTGCGCGAGACGGAGACGGCCAGGCTGGTGGGTGCCGCCTCCGCGGCGGCCAGCACGCCGGAGGAACTGGGAGACGCGGTGGCGAGCGCGGCCGTCGATCTGTTCCGCGGCCGCAAGGCGGCGGCGGCGGTCTCCTTTGCGCCGCCGGTCGTTCCCGAGGCGCCGGCGCCGTCCACAGGCAGCGCGGCCGGTCTCGACGCCGATGCGGGCGTGCTGTTGGCCTGGGACGAGGCGCGCTCGGCGGAGGCGCGCGGCAAGGATCGCCCCGAGGAAGTCGCCGCGGCGTGGCGCGCCGTCGCCGAGCTGGACGGGGAGAACCCGCTGCGCGAGACGGCCGCTGCGCGCGCAAAGCTGTGGCATGACTACGGCGCGAGCAAGCGCGCCTTCGAGGCGCACCTGGCGCGCGACACGGGCCGGCTGCGCAAGGTGCTGCCGCTCGCGTCGGTCACCGAGCCGACGCGGATCGAGCTGCTCGTCCGCTACACGCGCGCTTACGGCGCGGAGCGGGCGCTGCCGCTCGTCGCGCTGCTCCCGGTCGAGGCGCGCGAGCGCGCCCGGCAGGCCGTCGGGTGCGAAGCGAAAGAAGCGAACAAGTGCATAGCGCTGGCGCGCGCCGCCGACCAAGCTAAGGATGCGAAGTTGGCCGTCGAGTACCTCGACCACGCCTGCGCGGCCGACGCCGCGGGCGCGTGCGCCGAGGCGGGCGACCGCTGGCTGCGCGCCGAGACCCGGGACGTCGCGCGCGCCATTCCCGCTTTGCAGCGCGGATGCGGCGGCGGGAACGCGAGCGCCTGCGGCCGGCTCGCCAGCGTCTACGAGGAAGGCGACGGCATCGCCGCCAACGCGGCGCTGGCGGCGGAGATGCGCGATAAGGCGTGCACGGCGGGAGACGGCAAGAGCTGCCGCAGGCTGGCCTGCGCCGCCGACGAGGCCGCCGCCGCCGCGCTCTGGCAGAAGGGTTGCTCGGGCGGAGATGCGCTCTCGTGCACCATCGCGCAACTGAGCAAGCGCGACGCGAAGCCCGCGACGACGGCCGCGCAGGGTGCCTCGACTGCATCTACCGCTGAATCCGCCCCGAAGGCCCCGGCAGCGCCGCCTACTGCCGTCGCCGAGACATCCGCTCGGCGCAAGCACAGCGGCGCATACGCGCTCATCGGAATCGGCACCGTGGTGGCCGCCAGCGCGTTCTTCATCGCCGCGCAGGATGACCACCGCGAGGAGTGGTCGCGCTTCGGGAACCGGGGCTTCATGTACCAGGCGGACCGCTCCGGTCCGTCGACGGGGCACCTCGCGCTGGCGGTGGGGATCGCCGGGGTCTTGTCGGCGGGGACGGGCATCGCGCTCCTGCTGACGCGGCCCGATCCGGAGAAGGAGAAGCCGAGCGTGGCGGTCGGGTTGGCGCCGAGGGGCCTCGTCCTCTCGGGGACGATGCCCTAGCGCGCCTTGCGCGTCCTGGCCGCCTTCTTCGCCGCCGGTCCCTTGGCCGGCAGCTTCACTCCGGCGCGGCGGGCCTTCGAGAGGCCGATGGCGATGGCCTGCTTGGACGACCGCGCCCCGTGCTTGCCCTCGCGGATATGGTGCATCTCCTCGCGCACGAACTCGCCCGCCTGGGTGGATGGCGACTTGCCTTCCGCCGCGTCCTTGCGCGCGCGCTCCACAGTTTCCTTTTCCGGCATGCGCATACCTCCTGCAGGCAAAGTTGCGCCTCGCCCCGCGATTCGGCACGCCGATCCCGAAGGATTCCTGGAGGCTCCCTGACACCTCGCCGCGCAATTCCCTAATAGGCCGTGTTGGGCGGGCCGTGCGCTTCGATCCAGTTGTGGGCCTTCTTCTTCAGGCGCCGTGCCTCCGGCAGATCCCCGCCGGCCGGAGCATCGAGGATCTGCTGCGCGAGCACCGTGCCCTTCTTGATCTCGTCGGTCCTATCCGCGTCGGCGTAGCAGTCGGCGAGGTAGAGCTTGGCCCGCAAGTTGGTGGGATGGGTGCGGACGGCTTCAGTCAGCACTTTCGTGGCTTCGTCGACGTTGCGCTTCGGCCAGGGAAGCTTGAAAAAGTAGCGCCCCCAGACGACCTGCGGCGCTGCGTCCAGGTAGTCTTTGTCGAGCCGCAGCGCCGTGAGGATCCGGTCGCGAAACTTTCCTTCCAGGCCCTCCGAGAGCGCGGTGATCATCCCGACGCCTTCCGCGTACTGCCCGATGCCCACGGCGGCGTTGTAATGCCCGCGGACGTCGCCCGCGTTCGCCGCGATCGCTTTGTCTCCCGCCTCCCACGCCTTCTTTCCCAGCGCGGCCTTCGCGTCGTCGTCTTCCTTGCCGTCCGCCATCCAGTTGTAGAGCGAGGCGAGGCGCCAGTTCGCCTCGAAGGAGCGGGATTCGACCGCGAGGTGCTGCAGCAACACCTGCTCCATCTCCTTCTCCGCGCCGGGCTGGTCGCGAACCTTCCACAGCTCGTCGAAATGGTCCCGCCAGCCAGCGGGACCCTCGGCCGGCGCCAAGCGCTGCGCGCCCGTCGGCTGCGGCGGACCCGGCGGCATAGGCTGCGCAACGAGCAGGACCAATGCGATCAGTGTCAGTCATCACCTCCGTAAGAGCACGTATATCCGCGGGACCCAGCGCAAGGCCCGCAGTGCGCCGCGCGACTCGCGCTTCACTCACCGCTGCGTCTTGCGTCGTACTCGATGCGACTCGCCAGACTGCGCGCGTCTTCAAGCGGCAGATCGCCATTTTTCGCGGACGCAACGATCAGCGCGGCCTCGTTGATCCCGCCGCGCTTCATCGCGGCGTAGACGATGACGCGCGGGTCTTCCTGCCGGACAAGGCGCTCGGCTGTGTCGAGCGGAGCGGCCCCATACGGCAGCGTCGGCCCGGACGTCCGCCATTTCGGATGGGGAAAAGCCGGCAAGTTCGAAACATACGTCGCTATCGCCGTCGCTAGCGGTGCGTAGTTTTGGAGCAAGTCGTCGAGAGGCATTCGTCTCTCGAAATAATCCAGCGAGAGCGTCGTGACATAGATCCACGACTCAGGCTCGCGCTTGAGAAAGAAATCAGTGTCGAGAAAGGGCACCGAAGCATCGCCTAGCTTCCAGCCGAGCGGCATGAGCCCTCCCGACGATGCTCTGCGACGGAGTAATGCCGCTGGCGCAGCGGCCGCCAGCGATTTCCCTCGCGAACCGGACCGTGGGCGCGGGCAGCGAGGAGGAGGATGGCGACCGAGCGGGCCATCCGCGCATCGTATGTGTAAGCCAGCGATCAGTCTAACTGGACGTGGCCGTTCGAGGTGGACGAGATCATCTGGGAGTCGAAGGCCCCTGTTCCTCTCGGAATCAGGGGCCCTCTTGGGAGTGAGAGCGGAAGGAATCGAACCTTCAACCTATGGATTAAGAGTCAGTATGTCATCAAGGCTCCTAGAGTGAAGATTGCCTCTGAAAAGTACCCCTAAACCGCCCGGATCAACCCCTGAGTGGGGCGCCGTTGGGGCGCGGACGGGCAGGTCTCCCGACCCGGAGCCGAAGCACGCGAGCAACCTCCTCCCCGAGATCGGCCGGAGGCTTTGCGTGCTTCCTGGGCCGCGCCACGCTCTTCGCGCGAACGATCCCATCGGCCGCGAGCCGGCGTAGCTCCTCTGGGCAGATGAAGTCTCGCTTTCCCCGCCGGCTGGTGCGCACGATTCCCGTTCTGACTGCTGGGAGGAGCGTGCGCCACAACGAGACTCCCAGGAACCGGGCCGCAAAGGAGAGGCTCACCGGCACCGTCGGAAACTTCGGCGAGTGGTCGCGGGGCGTGGTCGCGGGCCCCTGCTGAAGTTGCTGCACGACCTTGCGACTCGGGTCGCCGTCTCGAGCGTGAGGCTGCGACCTCTCGAACGCCTCGCACCGGCTCACCAGATCGCCGAGTCGGCGCACGAGGCCAAGCAGATCAAGGTGGACCTCCCGGTCATCGTCGGCCGCTTCCGCTGCGCTCGTCATTGCGTTCATCACCGTCTCCGTCTCGCTCATTGTGCCCGCCGCAGGTCCGCGTCGACACAGGCGCGATACCCGAGGTGGTCGCCTGCCACGCGCGACGAAAAGCGCTCGGTCAGGCGCGCGTCCAGGACGGCCTCGGGAAGATTCGTTGTGATGATCGTCGCCCGCTCGTCGTGCTCGTGGTCGTACCGCATCCCGATCTGCGCGAGAGTCTGCATGGTGGCCTCGCCGAAGTGGGCGATCTGGTCCTCGTCGGCGAACCGCATGTCGGTGGTGCCGAGCTCGAGGCCGCCGATGTAGTCGAGAGCCGGAGTCACCATTGCGGTGGCTGCCTGGTCGCGGATTGTGCGCCAGAGAGGGACGAGATCAGCGAGCGAGAGTTCCACGGAAAGGCTCCGAAGGCTGGACATCGCGGGACTCGTAGATCGCGTAGGGGAAGCGAGGAGCGCGGCTGCGAGCGGAGGCGGAGAAGAATCCGCCGCCCAGCCAGCGCCGGACCTGGAAGGCAAACCAGTGCTGCGCGAAGGCAGGGGCGCGTCCCGAATTCACGAGACGCAAGACGGCGTAGAGCAGTGCGGTGATCCCGACCGCATTCAGCTCGTGCCGCCGCATGACCATCAGGAGCACGAGGCAGAAGCTCATGACGAACAGGGCTTCCTGCAGCCCGATGCCGAGGAAGCTCGTCTTGCTCTCGATGTTGCGATAGACGGGCGCGCGCACGGAGTGGACCTAGCTGCCGCTC
>WNFF01002131.1_pt1 | contig 19366 bp, 14 predicted proteins | sample 5400441 | NCBI WGS metagenome assembly WNFF01 (sample SAMN13153345, study PRJNA577476) | soil metagenome | isolation source: 120 cm saprolite under Douglas fir tree site 2 hole 3 replicate 1 | place: USA:California | collected 2015-04-18 | reverse complement strand
CTTGCGATCGTGGCCGACGATGGTGAAGTCGTCGGAGTTTTTCAGCGGGACGGTGTTGAGATCGGGAACGGGCAGCTTCGACGCGTCTCCAACGAGTTCGCCGTAGGTTAAAAATTGCTTGCGCGCGCCGTGGAGCACGCCGCCGTTTTGTGCCTTGCAGGTGTCGGGACTCACGTTCCAGTGCTGCGCCGCCGCGGTGATGAGCATTTCTCGCGCGGCCGCGCCGGCACGCCGCAGCGGGAGCCAGGAGCCGGCGACGCTGCCGCTTCCGCCGGTGCCATGGTCATAAATTTTCGGATCGGTGGGCGCTTGTTCGACGCTGACCTGCTTCCAATCGAGATACAGCTCTTCCGCGAGGATCATGGGCAGCGCGGTCATCGCGCCCTGGCCCATTTCGGATTTGCCGAGGATGAGCGTGACGCGATTGTCCGGCGTAATGCGCACCCAGGCGTTCAGAGGATTGGGCGTCTTTTTTTCCTGGTCCTGCGCGGCGGCATACGCCGAGCCGGGAAGATGAAAAGCAACGACCAGCGCCGCGCCGGCGGCGGCTCCCGTTTTCAGAAATTCACGGCGATTCAGAGCGGGGGCAGTAGTCATGACGCACCTCGAATTTTTCTGCGACGGAGCCGTGGATTACGCGGAGTGGGCCCTGCCGGCAGGCGTGGCCGCGGCGCGGTGGATAGCTTTGCGAATGCGTTGATAGGTGCCGCAGCGGCAGATGTTGCCGCTCATGAAGTCGTCGATGTCGGCGTCGGTCGGATGGGGTTTCTTGGCCAGCAGGGCGATTCTTGGCCAGCAGGGCGACCGCGGACATAATTTGGCCGGATTGGCAATAGCCGCACTGCGGAACATCCTCGGCAATCCAGGCGAGCTGGACGGGATGGCTGCCGTCCGCAGACAAGCCTTCGATGGTGGTGACTTTCTTTCCCGCCACACTGGAAATCGGCGTGATACAGGAACGTGTCATTTCGCCGTTGATGTGCACGGTGCAAGCGCCGCAAAGCGCCATGCCGCACCCGAATTTGGTGCCGGTCATGTTCAAGGTGTCTCGCAGGACCCAGAGCAGGGGCATATCCGGGCTGACGTCGACCGTCTGGGACTTTCCGTTGAGGATAAAAGTGGTGGCCATAGGTCCTCCTCGCGGTAGAGGCATATCCTACAACACTTCATCCCGGGGGCGAAAAGGGGCGGAAGTCGTCCAGCCGGGACAGAGCCGCAGGCCGAGCGCTCGGCCGATATAAGACATCCGGTTCAGACGCCGCGGCTCGGCGAAGGTGAGCAGTCCCGAATTAGGCGGGGGCGACGGTGCGGGGGGCTTCCGGTTCCACTCCGCGCCAGCCGACCGGGCGGCCGCTTACGGCTTCCTTCACGGAGCGGAAGAGCACCACGTACATTAATTGGCGATAGTAAAAGCGCTGCAACAACACCGGGACGAGCAGGGTCCAGTCTTCCTTCTTTTCGAGCGTGAAGGCGAGAACGCAGGTCAGCATATCGATGAGCAGGAAACCGAGGAAGAAGAGAACAGAGCGCTCGAGGTCGGAGGTTGCGGTCGCGGAAAGCAGGGGCAGCCGTACGATGTGGTACTGCGACAGCGCCCAGGCGATTACGGTGCCGAGGAAGAGCAGGTCGATCACCGGGGAGATGAGCGGCAGCAAGAGTTGAAAGATAAAGATATTGGGTAAGGCAACCAAGCCGAGCGTGCCGTACCTGGGCCGGAACAGCGTGCCGCTGTGCTTCCAGAAGGATTGCAGCGTGCCGAAGGTCCAGCGGAATCTCTGGCGGATCAGGATGCCGGGGGTTTCCGGAGCTTCGGTCCAGGCGATGGCTTCCTCTTCATAGTCGACATGCCAACCGAGCCGGCGGATGCCGATGGTAAGGTCGGCGTCTTCGGCTACGGTGTCCGCGTTGATGCCTCCCGCGGCTTCGATGGCTTTCTTGCGCCAGGCACCCAGCGCGCCGGGGACCACGGTGATGCAGTTGAGCAAATCGAAAGCGCGCTTCTCCATATTTTGGCTGGTGATGTACTCGAGAGCTTGCCAACGGGTCAGCCAGCGCGAACGGTTGCCGACTTTCACGTTGCCAGCCACGGCACCGACTTTTTCATCCGAGAAGTGGCGCAAGAGCTTGCTGATGGCGTCGGGCTCGATTTCGGTGTCGGCGTCGATGGTGACGACGATTTCCGTTTTTGCTTCGCCGAGCGCGCGGGCGAGCGCCGCGGCTTTCCCGCGGTTTACCTGGTGAAGGATGGTCACCCGTGGGTTCTGCCCAAAATTTCCGTCGAGCAATTCGCCGGTGCGGTCGCCCGACCCATCGTTGACGACGATGATGTGCAAATCCTGCAAATCCGAAGCGAGCACGGATTTCACGGTTTGCACGATCACCGTTTCTTCATTGTGAGCTGGAATCAGCACGGTAACGCCGGGCGGGGGGTTGGGCATGACCAGGTGATCGGGCCGCAATTTTTCGATGAGGGCGAGAATGCCGATAATCAGGGCGCGCCCGCTGACCATCACGATGCCCACGATGAAAATGGTGGCGATGCTGAGGCGGAACCAGTGCCAGATCCCGAAGATAAATCCGTCGGCGCGCGCTTCGAGTTTTTCCTCGGCGGAGAGCGGCATCATCACATCCGCACGCGTTTTTCCGATGAGGTCCGGCACGGAAACAAACTGATAGCCCTCTTCGCGCAGCTTGTCGATAACTTGAGGCAAAGCAGCGACGGTGTTGGCGCGTTCGCCGCCGCCATCGTGAAACAGGATGATGTTGCCCATCTGCGCTTGGCGCAGGACGTTGTCGACGATTTCCTGCGCAGGAATCTGCTTGCCGTCGACCTGGCGCCAGTCGTGCGCATCGATTTTCTGCCCGATGATCAAGTAGCCCATGTCTTGTGCTAGAGGGAGTTGCGCGACTTCTTCCGCATATTCGGGCTGGTGGTCAATGCCGTAGGGCGGACGGAACAGGATCGACTTGACGCCGATGGTGCTTTCGATCAGCCGCTGGGTGAGATTCAGTTGCCAATGAATCTCGGTTTTCGTGATGTCGTCGAAAGGCGGATGTGTATAGGTATGATTCCCGATTTCGTGGCCTTCGGCGTACTCGCGCTTCACGATCTCAGGCCACCGGCTGGCGTCCATGCCGATTACGAAAAACGTCGCGGGCGCTTTTTTCTCTTTGAGAATATCGAGAATTTTCGGAGTCCAGCGTATATCCGGACCGTCGTCGAAGGTAATGGCGATTTTGTTGTCCGCCGCGCCGATCTGATCGATGTTGTAGGAGAGCGGATAGGCTTCGTATTTCTCGCTGGTAATGAGATCGCTAGAGGCGTCGTAGACGAAGCTGCGGAGGCCGCTCTTGGGGGTGTCGGTGAAATGCCAAACATCGCCGTCGCCTTCGAGAATCAGGTCGGGGCCCGGCGGGATGTCTTTTATTTTTGCGCGCACCGTATCGTCGGGGCGCGGCGAATCCCAAACCGGCCAGATCGAGCTGTCCGAAGAACCCATGCGCCACAACGCTGTGCCCTGCACGCCCATGCGCTCGCACGCACGCAGCTGGTTGTAGCCAGTTACGGCATCGAGCATCCAGACCTGGTGGGTGTGATTGTGCTCGTCGGAATAGGAGTAATGTGGGTTCAGCGAAGCCGCGTCGAATTCAACATCGATCTCGGATTCAGAGGCGTGCAGCAGCGCTTCTTGCACGCTCATCTCTTTCGCAGCTTTGTTGGCCATTTTCGGCCCTTCGGGCCAGTCGTACGCGTAGTTGGCGATGCCTACGACGAGTTTCTGCGCCGGCACACCCTCCAGCACCTGCCGAAGGTTCTCGACAAACCAGTCCTGCGCGGCAACCGGGCCGGGGGAGGACGTGAGCCAATGCTGGTCGTAGTTCATCAGCACGATGGCGTCGCATTCTTTGCCGAAAAATTTGTAATCGTAGGCGTCGTCGCGAGCGGGAAGCGCAATCATCAATTTCAATCCGACGGAGTGCAACGCGGGAGCGAGCTGTGCGGCAAATTCGCGGAAATGGGGCTGCGTGGCGTCGGGAACTTCTTCGAAGTCGACCACCACGCCGGCTTGGTGAGCGCCCACGGTGTAGTCGACGACGTCGCGAACCAGGTTCTGCCGCGCCGTCTTGCTGGCGAGCATGGCGGCCATTTCCTTGATGCGCCAGACTTGCCCGTCGTAATTGTCGAGCAAGCCCATCAGGGGCAGTTCGACGTTGGCCGACTTCATCCAGCGATGCAGTTTGTCGTCTTTCAGCAGGGCTATGGCTTGGGTGGGACTCGCTTTCACGGTCTGATAGCGTTCGTAGTCGACAATGGTCAGCGCGCCATCGGGGGTCACAGCGTGCAGTTGGTCGGGAATAAGAACGTCGATGTCTTTGTAGTGCTTTTTCAGAGAAGCGAAGCTGGCAGCGTCCCAACTCACATAAAACGCGGCACGTAGGGGATCATAACTGGCTGGAACGGTGCCGATATTCGAGATGCGGCGGTGGCGCCCTTCTCGAGCAGGGACTTTCTTGCTCTTAATCTTCAGAGCGCGATATGCCCGAGGCGTGTCCGGGAGGAGTCCCGCGGGAAGCTCCACGCTGACCACGATGGTCACAAAGAAATAGGCCAGCAGCAGCGTCAGCAGCGCCCCAGAAATCTCCAGTACGCGGCGCGTGCGGCGCCAGCGGACGCGCTCCGCGTCATAAAATATAGGTCGGCGTTCCTTCATGAACTTTGTCAGGCCGGCGGCAAGGCAGGGGCACTGAAATTCTGCCGGGCTGTGTGCGTCTCCCTCGACTCCTCTGCTCTATTCCCCTACGCTCTATTGTAAGATGCGATTCATCGATGAAGCGAATTTTCTCTAGTACTGTTGTTGCGCTGGCCGCCGGAGTTTGCGTGCGGCTTTTTTTCGCCCTGAAATACCCGGCGAATTCCGGCGATACCGTCCTGTACGAACAGATTGCCGCCAATTGGCTGCAGCATCATGTCTATGCGATGAATGTCCACGAGCAGGTTACGCCCGTGGACATGCGCATGCCCGGCTATCCGGCATTTTTGGCGATGATCTACGCCCTCAGCGGGCGCACCGGGGAAGCCGCGCGGCGGTGGGTGATGCTCGCGCAGGTGGTGGTGGATTTGCTGACCTGCTTGCTGATTGCCGGACTGGCGGCTTTACTTGTGCTCATCGCGAACAATCGCGCCCGCCCGCATCGCGTATTCGTTGCAGCATTATGGCTTGCCGCGCTGTGCCCCTTCACCGCAAATTATACAGCCGTGCCGCTGACGGAAGTCTTCGCTACGTTTTTCACAGCCGCGGCATTGTTGCCGCTCTGCCTTCTCGTAACCCGCGCGCAAAACCGCGGCTGGAGGCTCGTCGAAAAGCACCGGATTCTGGGCAGCGACTACTGGTACCTGGCGGCCGGCGCCGCGCTGCTGGTTGGCCTGTGCACTCTATTTCGGCCGGAAGGGCCGTTGCTTCTGCTGGCAGCTTGGCTGGTGCTCGGCGTGATCCTCGTCCGGCAGCGAGAACGGCTGCGCTGGGTGGAGACTGCCGCACTGATGGCCGCGTTCTGCGCCATTCCGCTGGTGCCCTGGACAATTCGCAATGCGCTCACTTTGCACGAATTTCAGCCTCTGGCCCCGAAAAATTCCAATCTCCCGGGCGAATTGGTTCCTTACGGCTTGATGAGCTGGGAAAAGACATGGCTGTTTCGTTTTCGTGACGTCTATCTTGTGCCTTGGAAGCTGAATGAGGAAGTCATCAACGTGGACGAAATTCCCGCGCGCGCTTTCGACACGCCTGCCGAGAAAGAGCGCGTCGCCATGATCCTCGATCAATACAATGAAGACCTGACCTTCACGCCGGAGGAGGACGCCGCTTTCGGACAACTCGCGCGCGAGCGCACGGCGCGCCGTCCGCTGCGCACCTACGTTTGGCTCCCCGCCGCTCGCGTCCTGACCCTGTGGTTCACGCCGCGCATCGAGCTGCTCCCGTTCTCCGGCACAGTGTTCCCGTTGGCGCAATCCTGGGAAGACGATCCTATCGATCAATCCGTTACTGCCGGTTTGTTCCTGCTTAACGTCGGCTACGTCGCGCTGGCGCTTTGGGGCGCGGCGCGTTTGTGGCGGCGGGCAACCGGAACATGGGGGGCGATCGCGCTGCTCGCGACCTTCATCGTTCTGCGCACCGCGTTTCTGACCACGCTCGAAACGCCGGAACCGCGCTATGTGCTGGTGTGTTATCCGGCGCTGCTGGCTCTCGCTGCGCAAGTTTTTGCAGGGAGCGCATCTGCGGACTAGCCTTCAACGGGTTCTGGATGAATGGTGACGCGGTGAATTTGGGGGAAGCGCTCCTTCACGCGGTCCTCAAGCGCCGCTGTCACATCGTGGATCTGCGTGATAGGCAGCGCGCCTTTCATCGTGCAGTGGCAGGAAACCAAAATGTGGTGCTCGACCTGCCTCGTGCGCACATCGTGGCAGTTCACCAGTTCGTCGAACTCCGCGGGTAGCGAATTCAAAAATTGCTCTACCGCCCGCGAAAGCTGCTTCATTTCCCCGGCGCCGGCATCAGGCGTGGCGATATGCCTTCCGAGTGGCTCAATGTGAATATTCACATCAATCGGACCGTCGCGCAGCTCGCGAATTCCTTCCTCGAGCTCGGTGGCTTGGCGGTGCGCCTCTCGCAAGCTTAGATTCTCATCCACTTCAAGATGCAGTTCGACGAAGAGCTTGCCCTGTTGCTGCAGCGCGCTCAGGTCGTGAATCCCCAGTCCTTTGCGCTGCGCCACCGCGCGAATGGCCTCGAACAGATGTTCGCCCTGCGGCGCGCGAGGTTCCGCGTGCACCATCACATCGGAAGGAACGATTTCTCCGACGCGCTTCTCGATGGCATCGCTGAGCGCGTGTACCTGCTCGAGGCTTGCGGTACGCGCGACACTGACCGTAGCATCCACAAAATGGCGGTTGCCTGCGCGCCGCACGCGGACGCGGTCGACATCCAGCACGCCTTCCATTCGCGCGATGGCGCGCGCGATCTCCTGCTGCAGTCCCTCCGGCGCAGCGTCCAGCAATGCGTCCACAGTACGCCGTCCGAGCTGCGACCCGACCCACAAGATCACTGCGGCAACTGCTAACGCGGCAAGCGCGTCAGCATAGATCAAATAAGGCACATTCCAGGTTTCACCGGCCCACACCAAACCCACGCCAATGATGACGACGATCGTGCTCCAGACATCCGTGGAAAAATGCAGCGCATCCGCCTCCAGTGCTTCGCTGGAGAATTTCTTCGCCACGCGCGATAACGCCCGGGCGCGCGTCAGGTCAACGCCGAGCGCACAGAACAGAATAACCATGGCCGTAATGCTCGGCTCGATGTGCACGCTGCGAAAAAAGAGGCGGCTGAAAGCTTCATAAATAATGTACAGCGCCGTCAGTAGCAGCAACCCTGTTTCGACAAACGCCGAAAAATTCTCAAATTTGCCGTGACCGTAGGGATGCCTTTCGTCTGCAGGCTCATCCGAAACGCGAACAGACAAAAACGTGATAATCGCGGCGACCAGATCGAGCCCGGAGTGCAGCGCCTCCGACAACACGCCCAAGCTACCGGTGCGGAGTACGAGAAAAGTCTTGAGCGAAACGAGCACGAGCGCCGAGCCCACGCTCAGCAACGCCGCGCGCTTCTTCTCCTTCACTTCCTCGACGACACGAGCAGTCATCACGGTCCGCTAAGACTATCGCACTCCGCTTAATTTCGCTGCCGGCTGCAGGTCAATGCTTCCCAGCATTCCCCTGGTGTACCCAATCTGCTACTTGCTTCGGACCGGAACACAGAGTACTTTCTAGCCATCCTGTGGGGTGCAACCATGCTTGGCAGAGCCGCAGTTGCGGCTTTTTTGACGATTCTCGCTCCGGCGTCGGTATTCGCCCAGACGCCCGCGCCGTCCGGTGCCGCGTCTGTCTGGAACGCGCTCTCAGCTCCCGCAATGGATACGGCGAGGTCCGCACATGTTGAAAACATCACCATCGTTCGTGATGCCGTGCGCATCACGCTGACCGATGGCACCATTCAGTTCGCGCCGCCTGTCCATGGCGTCGTCTTCGCCGCAGTCTTTCACGGCAATGGCCGGGTCGAAGCCGCGCCTCCCAATCCCCTCGAATGGCAGCAGCTTCGTCTATTCACTAAGCAAGACAAACTGAATATGGCGTTCACCGATGCGACTTTCTCTTTCACCGATGGCCTTCTCGACGAAGTCGCGAAGGAGGTGAAATGGCAGGCCAGCGGTCCCGCCGCTGATGATCTCTACACCAACCGACAAAGGGACAGGGAGGATCTCGGCGCCGAGTATCTGCCGCGCCTGTTCAAGAGCGTTTTCTCGCCAGACCGGCAGCGTACCGCGTATTTCCTGGCTGATTTGAAGACCAAGGAAAAAGGTTGGGTTGAAGTCCGGTACGACGCCATGCAACCGGAAGAAGTCCGCATTGGCCGCTGGGCGGACGTTGGTCCCTTCAAAATACATGACATCTGGATGAATTATCCCGCCGGTGGCCGCGACTTCCGGCACGCTTATGACGATCCCGCGGCCCGGCAGGATTTCCTCATCCCGAACTACCAGATCAGCACGCACGTTGCGGACAATGCCGACCTCAACGCCACGGCGCAGGCCACGGTTCAACCGCGCTACTCCGGAGAACAAGTCCTACTTTTCGCGCTGGATTCCAATTTACGGCTCAGCTCGGTGAAAGACAGTCAGGGGCGCAGCCTGGAATTTTTCCAGGCGCGCGAGCGGAAAGAACGTTCGCAGTCGTATGGAGACTACGTCGCGGTTGCTTTAAAGGAGCCAACGCAAACCGGGCGCAACGAAGTTTTGGAATTCCAGTATGGCGGAAAGCACGTAGTCGTCAAAGTCGGCGGCGGCAATTATTTCTGCCAAAGCTTCGGCTGGTATCCTACCGCATTCGCCAGCGAACCTGGGGTGGATGAATTCGCCTTTCGTTCCAATTTCGATCTGACCTTCCGCAACCCCAAGAAATACAGCTTGGTGGCCACCGGAAACAAGACCAGTGAATCCGTAGATGGCAAGGAATCGATCAGCAACTGGAAGAGCGATATCCCGCTGGCAGCGGCCGGATTTGCCTTTGGCGACTACAAGATCACCACCGAGAAGGCCGGCGACATCGAAGTGAAGGTCTACGCAAACCGCGAACCCGATGATTTATTGTCGTCGATACAAAGAGCCTTTGACAACCCGATCAACGACCTGAAGCAGGGGCCGGGAGGCGGCGGCAGTCATGCCACCGCGGTGATAGGCATCCTCACGCCAGCTGCTCTGGGAAAGACCATCAGCATTGAGACGGCCAATACTCTGCGGGTTTTTGAAAGTTATTTTGGCCCGTATCCTTATAAACAGATCGCGGTTACCAACATCATCGGCAGCTACGGCCAGGGCTGGCCCGGCCTGCTCTATCTCGGCTGGTTCACGTTTCTTGATGCCACGCAGCAGCATGAGTTAGGGCTGAAAAACGAAGTTGGCCTCACCGACTTCTTCCGCGGACACGAGAGCTCGCACCAATGGTGGGGCCATCGCGTCGGCTGGAAGAGTTATCACGACCAGTGGCTTTCCGAGGGATTCGCGGAATTTTCCGGCAAGCTCTACGTGCAGTATCGCCAGAATCAGAAGGAATTCCTTACCCAATTCCGAAGAGACAAGGAACTCCTGAAGTCCGGCGACGTGAAGATGCATCAAGTGGATTCCCTCGGCCCGATCTGGATGGGCCAGCGCATTCGTTCTTCGGAGACCGGGCCAGGCTCTTATCAGAACCTGATCTATTCCAAGGGTGGCTACGTTTTGCAAATGCTTCGCGAGCAGCTGGCGGACCCGCGCAACCAGGATTCCGACCACCTGTTCAAGGATATGATGAAGGATTACTGCCAAACCTTCGACAACAAGCCCGCTTCCACCGAGGATTTCAAGTCCATCGTCGAAAAGCACATGACGCGCAGCATGGATTTAGACGGCAACCATAAAATGGATTGGTTCTTCAATCAGTACGTCTATGGCACCGGCATTCCGCATTACAACTTCCGCGTCAGCCTGGAGCCTGCCGCCGATGGCAAGACACATGTCAAGGGTGAGATAACGCACACCGGTGTACCAGACAGTTGGAAGGATGTCATACCTCTCTACGCGCATTTGGGAGACAAGACGTTGCGGCTCGGAACGCTGGCCATTACGCATGCGACCGAGCCGTTCGAGTTTGTTGTGCCGCTGAAAGTCGACCGTTTGTCGATCAACGATCATGAGGATTTACTCGCGGACGTGAAGCAATAGCGCTGTCGCCGCGTCGTTTCTTATGAGTCAGGAGTTTCTCTCGGCAGAAAGCGCAGCATACCAATAATTACTTCGCGGCGCTCAGCGGTGGCGCCGGCAACAGCGGCAGCCGCTTCGGCTCTCCGCGCGCGCCGCGTATTTCCACCTCTTCAAAGAGTAGCGACGGAGCCACGACCGAAGCAGGCAAACCGCTTTGCGCCGATCCGAACGCGCCTAGCGCCGTGCCTGCGAAGCCGGGATTCTGGCTCTGCATGTAGTTGTAGACGAAATTGTCGTTACCGATGCCGGCGAGATTGCGAAGCGCGCGCGTGCTCAAGCCAATGATGCGCGCCCCGCGAATAATCTCTTCACGACCGTCCTGCGGATAAACCTTGTATACCAGCAGCGGCAAGCGGTCGCCGGTTCCAGCGCCTCCTCCGAAACTGGCGAGCAGCTCTGAAAAATCTTCCTGGTGCAAAAGGCTGAGCGTCGGATTGTCCATCTCTCGCACGATGATGCAATACTCCAGCTTCTCTGAACGGCATTCATCCAGGAATTTTTTCTTGAGTTCCCCCGGCGAAACCGTTTCAGAAGCGCTGAAGAACAGGTTGCTCATGGTAGCTTTGGCATCGCCCAGAAACGCCGAGCGCCCGTGGCCATTGGAACTGTCTGAATCCGGGCCGGGCCGGCGCGACATCAGGAGTTCTGTCAAATTGCCCTTATCCACTACGGTGACTTTCCGCGCGCGAACACCTTCATTGTCCACGGCATATCCGCCGAGCAGCGGCGTGCCATGAAAATCCTTGGCGCTGGGTTCGTCGACAAGACTTACGGTCGGCGGCAACACGCGCGAGCCGATTCGCCCGCTCCAGTCGCTCTTGCCGCCGAGGCCACTCAACATCTGCTCGACCACGGGCTGAAACGCCAGCGGCGGACGAGAACCGTTCATTGCCGGGCCGAGTACCTGGGCAAGAAGGGGGGCTGCGGCGCGGGCTTCAAAGAGCACCGGCCCGGTGTAGTCCTGCGCGGAAGGCGCCGCTCGCAGGGCCATCAGTTCGCTGGCCGAGACATTCAGTCCTTTGCAGACGGCGTCGACCTTCGGCAAATCAGCGGGTTTCGCCGCGTACGATGCGTAGAAGTGGCTTAGCGGCATGCCGTCGTTCGCCAGCGTGTCCATACCCCCTTCCACCGCCGCGTACGTGCGGTTGGTGCGAATTTCAGTGCCTTCGCTGGTCAGCAGATATTCGGTGGCGTACACCAAATAGTAGGTGACGCGCGATTCGTAGACGTCCGGAAACAGGCGCAACGTGGCGGAGGACTGCCGCGCTTCCTGCTCCCAATTGCGGTTGCCCCAGTCGGGAATGACGAGCGGCTCAATCTGCTGGATCGGCTCGGACTTCGAGAAATCGTCGATATTCGATTGCCGCGCCAAGCTGCTCAGGTAGGCCTGCTTGCGCGAGTATGTCTCAACGGCCTGCTTGAACGCCTGGTCCGTGGCGATCCACAGATCCTGGCGCAGCGAGTCGTAATCGCGGTCTATGCCGACTGAGCCCTGCGAGCCGATGAAGCCGCGGAAGCCCTCGTCGCCGATGAAATTGGAACTGTCCAGCTTGTAGCTGCCGACGCGCGCTTCCACGTTCATGAAGCGGTTGCGCGCGCGCGTGGTGGTCATCAGCGCTCCGAACTCCGCAACGATTTCGCGGACGTCGAGATCCAACAAGCGGTATTCGACGTAATAGGGACGCACCGGCTGCTGCGTGCCGGGAATAATTAGCTCCAGACGCGCCTTCGAACGCGCCATTTCGTCACGCATGGCGCGCAGCGTCTGGTCATTGTCCTGTGCTGCTCGTGCCGCGCGAGCGACACCCGGGAGCGCAACGCAGCCCAGTAAAATCGCCGCGCAGGCAAATGCCTTTATCATTCGCGGGCAGCTCATTGCTGGCCTCCCGCCTTGATAATGTCGTGCGCGGGCGCCGGCAAAATCGGTGGCCGGTCCGTGGAGCTTTCCTTCTTCTGCACCTCCAGCTCGGACGTCAAAATCGCAGGCGATGCCGCCGACACCGGCACCGAGCCTGATTCGGCGCCGCAATAGCCGTTAAATACTTCCTGTTTGTCGCCGGTAGCCACGATCTTGGTCAACGCGGCGAGCGGCGTTCCCACAATGTCGACCCCGCGCACGAGCTCGTCGGGTCGGCCATCCGCGTAGACCTTGTAAACCACCAGTGGCAGCACCTGAAATGCTTGCGGCTGCCCTCGACCGGTGAACGTGAATCCGCCGGCGATGTCGTCGATGAGCAGGCCGAACTGTTTGCCCTGTTGCTTAATCAAATCGATCAGCTTCGCGCGAAGCTGCGCGTCGGTCATGGTCTTGCTGCTTTCCACAATCAAGTTGCCTTGCCGCGAAACCGGCGAAGCGCCGAGTTGCCGCCGACCGTGGCCGTTCGAACGCGGAAAGCCGACCAGCGGCGAGCGGGACATTTCGAAATCCTTCAACACGCCACGGTCCACCAAGACTACGCGGTGCGCCTGCACGCCTTCATCGTCGTATTGGTAATAGCCAAGCAAATCCTCCGAACCCAGCTTGCGCATCGTTGTGTCGTCCACAATGCTCAAGAACGGCGGCAAAATCTGTTCGCCGACTTTTTTCGCGAAGGTCTGCCCTTCCGCCACGTCCTTCTGACGGTGGCCCTCCGCGCGATGCCCAAAAACCTCATGGAAAAAGACCGCGGCTGCGCGTCCGGTCAGAAGCGCAGGACCCACGGAAGGCTCGTTGATCGGCGCGGCGACCAATCCTTCCAACTCCTTGCGCATCGTCGCTTCCGCGGCATCCACGGCCTTATCGTCCGGCGCATCGGAAGGATTCACCCAATCAAAGTTGTAGTAGCGGTCCAGGTCCATGCCGTCCGGCGCTTTGCCCTGAATAAAAAGCTCCAGCCGGTAGTGAATCTGCCCAAATTGCAATTGCGTGCCTTCGCTCGTCACGTGATATGCGTTCTGCGACTGCGCCGAGAACGTCACAATGGAATTGATCACCGCCGGCGAATCGCGAAAAGCTTTCGTGTAGGCGCGGACTTTTTCTTCCCACGGTTTGCGATCGAGCACGAAGGAAGTTTCCAGGCCAATATACGTGTGCGGCTGCTCGTGCGAGAAGTCCGGCGCGCGCCCCTCCGCGGTTTCGACCTTTACTTCGCGCCCGGTCTTGACCTTGATCAGCCATTCCGCGGCGGATTTATACTGCTTGTCCGTCTCCAGCCAAATTTCCCGCCGCATGACCCCTGGATCGTCATCAATCGGCACCTCCGCCGTTCCGGGCCCGCCATTTTGCGCTCGCCGTTCGCCAACCTTGTGTGTGTTGTCCAGGTCGTAGCTGCCCGTTCGCACGGAAACTTCCAGCCAGCGGTTGCGATTCTCGGTGCTCGAAAGCAGCGCTCCATTCGAACCGGAAACATCCGCGCGCTGCGTGTCCGTAACGGTGTAGCCAATGTAGTACGCCGGAGGATCCTGAGCGCTGAGCGTCTTCAACGAGCGGTCCAGCTCCGTTTGCATCACGGCCAGTAACGGAGAGCGCTTTGCCTGCGGCGCATCGGGAGGCGTGGCCGCCGCCGCCGGACTGTTCGCTGCGCCGGCAATAGCCAGCGACACAATGGCACCAGCAAAGAAATAACTGCGACTACCAGCAATTGTTTTCAAGGAATCCTCACTCTGGGTTAGATGCGGCTGCGAACTACTTAGTGTACGCCACGCGGGAAGGCCGCACAAACAGCGGGTTTTCTCGGTTGAGAGATCACGAAATGTCGTTCTGGAACAAGCCGTTCGGCGGTCTGCGGTATAATGGCCGAATGCCAAATCGCCAGGGAAGCGCACTGTTGCGTGGCACTACCGTGTTGTGCGTGCGCAAAGACAATAAAGTCGTGCTCATAGCCGATGGCCAGGTGACCATGGGCGATCACGTCATGAAACACACCGCACGCAAGACCCGGCGCTTGTACAACGACAAAGTCATCGCCGGGTTTGCGGGCTCAACAGCCGACGCTATCTCACTCTTTGAGCGCTTTGAAGGCAAGCTCCAGGAGCATTCCGGCAATTTGCAAAAAGCCTCCGTCGAGCTGGCCAAGGAATGGCGCAAGGACCGCGCGCTACGCCATCTGGAAGCGCTCCTCATTGTCGCCGACAGCAAGTCCACCTTTCTTCTCTCCGGAAATGGCGACGTGATCGAGCCTGACGACGGGCTCTGTGCCATCGGCTCCGGTGGCAGCTATGCACTCTCGGCTGCTCGCGCCCTGCTCAAGCATTCCAAGCTTAGCCCAAAAGATCTGGGCCTCGAGGCCATGCGCATCGCCAGCGAAATTTGTATTTACACCAACGCGAACTTTACGGTGGAGGAGCTGTAAAGCTTGCGGAGTGCGGCAGGCTGCGGCACTCGGCAACTACCTGATCCAGGGAGAAATCACGCAGCGGGCCGTAGAGGGAAATAGCACCTTCCTCCAAAATCGCGGGTACTGAAGGCGTTAAGTTCGCATCTTAGGTAAGATGGACAGGTTGACCAGTCTCGAAGACTGGAACAGAAGGGTTCATGCCAAGCAAGTCTGAAAAGGAAATTATTCTGGCGCCGGGAGGCAATGGTGCCGCGCCAGAGGAAGCCGAGGAGCTTCTTCCCGCGCTCGACGACATGACTCCGCGCGAAATCGTCGCGGAGTTGGACAAGTACATCGTCGGGCAAAACGCCGCGAAGCGCGCCGTGGCCGTAGCCCTGCGCAACCGCGTGCGCCGCCAGAAGCTTCCGCCCGAAATCGCCGAAGACGTCCTGCCTAAAAATATCCTGATGATCGGCCCGACCGGAGTCGGCAAAACGGAGATTGCGCGCCGCCTGGCTCGCCTGGCCGGTTGCCCTTTCGTGAAAGTCGAAGCCTCCAAATACACCGAGGTAGGCTACGTAGGCCGCGACGTCGAGTCGATGGTGCGGGACCTGGTGGAAACCTCGATCGACATGGTGCGCGAAGAAAAGCTCGATGAAGTCGCGGATCGCGCCGAGCAAACCGCCGAAGAACGTGTCCTCGATCTCCTGCTGCCGCCGACGACAGCGCCCGCGCAGGGCACGAGTGAAATCGAACTTGCGCAGCAGCGCGAGCAAACGCAGCGCACCCGCGAGAAACTGCGCGCGCAACTCCGCGAAGGCAAGCTCGACCAGCGCATGGTCGATATCGAAGTGCGCGAACGCTCCATGCCCTCGTTTGAAATCATCTCCAATCAGGGCGTCGAGGAGATGGACGTCAACATCAAGGACATGCTTTCCGGCATGTTTGGACAGCAGAAAAAGAAGCGCAAGATGAGCGTCGCGGACGCTTTCGAGTACCTCATTCAGGAAGAAGAAAACAAGCTGCTCGATATGGACCAGGTTACGCGCACCGCCGTGGAGCGCGCCGAACAGATGGGCATCATCTTCATCGACGAGATCGACAAAGTCGCCGGACGCGAATCCGGCCATGGACCGGATGTCTCCCGCGAAGGCGTGCAACGCGACATTCTGCCCATCATCGAAGGCACCACGGTCAACACCCGCTACGGCATGATTCGCACCGACCACATCCTGTTCATCGCTGCCGGCGCTTTCCACGTGACCAAGCCCTCGGACCTCATCCCCGAACTGCAAGGCCGCCTGCCCATTCGCGTCGAGCTGCAATCTTTAAAGGAAGAAGACTTTGTCCGCATTCTCACCGAGCCCAAAAACGCGCTCATCAAGCAGTACGTCGCGCTGCTCGAAACCGAAGGCGTGAAGCTGAACATCACCGACGACGCCGTCGACACCATCGCGAAGTTTGCAACCGTCGTCAACGAGCAGACGGAAAACATCGGCGCCCGCCGCCTCCACACCATCCTCGAAAAGGTTCTCGATGAGCTTTCCTTCGAAGCTCCGGACCTCAAGAAGAAGAACGTCAAAGTGGATTCGGCCTATGTGAACAAGCAACTCGCCGATATCGTCAAGAACCAGGATCTGAGCCGCTACATCCTGTAAAATCCGAAACTCGAAAATGGAAACTCGAAATTCGCGGAACCCCGAGGCGCTCAGGATTCGGCGCCAACGAATTTCGTATTTCGGGATTCGCTTTTCGCTTTTCATCCTCTTGCTCGCCGGTGGCTGCGGCGCCCCCGGCGAACCCACTCCGCCGTCCCCTCCCGTTCCCGTCGCGGTCACCGACCTGGCCGCGCAGCAAGCCGGTGATGCCGTGCAGCTCACCTTCACCATGCCGCCCAAAACCGTCGCAGGCGAGCACCTTGCCGAAACTCCCGCCATCGAAATCCTGCGCGGCGCGCTCAAGCCCGACGGCTCGCCGGACGCAAAATCATTTCGCACCATCGAAACAATTCCCGGCGCGCTCGTCGGCGACTATCGCACCGCGGATAAAGTCCAAGTCATCAACCGCATCTCTCCTGATGAGCTTCGCGCCTATCCCGGCGCAGCGCTCGCCTATCGTGTTCGCACCCGCGCCTCCCGCAAGCGCGCTCTCTCCTGGTCCGCGCCCACGCGCACCTCCGCCGGCGATCCCCTTCCAACCATTTCCGAATACCGTGTGTACCGCGGAGAAATCGACGCCGCCTCCGCTGCCGCAGCAGCAAACGATCTCTCCCAAGCTAAATGGAAATCCCCGCTCGCTTTTCTCGCCTCTTCCCCGACCAACAGCTATCGCGACGCTGCTTTCGACTTCGGCAAAACCTATCTCTACACCGTTCGCGCCGTTATTCCTGGAGATGGCAGCACCGTGGAGTCCAGCGACTCCTTCCCAGTGATTGTTACTCCCCGCGACATTTTCCCGCCCGCCGTTCCGCAAGGCCTGGTCGCACCCGTTCTCATCCCTGAACCAAATGCCCCACCCGAGGTCGATCTCTCCTGGTCCATCAACACTGAAACCGACTTGGCCGGCTATCACGTCTATAGAAGTGAGCAGCAAGACACGCCGGGCCAGCTTCTTACTCCCGATCTGTTGCTCTCCCCGGCGTATCGTGATACGTCTGTACAGCCCGGTCACCGCTATTGGTACGCCGTGACCGCTGTCGACCGCTCCGGCAACGAAAGCGCGCCCTCCGCTCGCGTCGCCGCCGAAGTCGCGCAACCTTCTACGTAGATCCGGGTTATGAACTAGGCAAGCTTTTGGGAGCTTCGCTTTGATTGCTGTTCGTGCTCATCTCCCAGGGTATAGCAAGCTCCACGTTATCAAGAACGCGGCGATTCGCACGGGAGTGTATTCCGGGGCCGGCCTGGCAATGGTTCTTGTGGCCTGGGTTTTCGTGGCCAACCGCGCTCCGACTCTGGAACGCTTTGCGCTGGAGCGTAACGTAGTGGCTGCTGTGGCCCTTGGCCTTTTCGCGGCTGTTCCGGTCCTTCGCTTCTGGCGCCTTCCGGGGCCCCTTCTGGCCTCCAGCCTCATTGCCTGGAGCATACTGGCTCTCATTTACCGGCTGCTCTGCGTCGTTTTTTCGGGACTCGCCGAACGCTACAGCGCCGTGCACGTTTTCACGCTGGGTGCCGTCCTCTATATGATAATGGCCACGCTTTCCTGGATCGGTACTTGCATCTGGAGAGCTCGCGAATCAAACATTTCGCACTAGCGTTCAATCCACCACGTGAGCTGACCCTGCATGAAATTCTGCCGTTTCGTCCCTCTGGACCGCGCTGTCTCATCTGCTGCTCCGCTTTACGGCATCCTCGATGCGGACCAGGTGCGGGAAATCTCCGGCACGCCTTGGGGTGAGTGGTCTCAGTCCTCCCGTGCGCGGCCTCTCGCCACGGTGCGCCTGGTGGCGCCGGTTGATCCCAGCAAAATCGTCTGCATCGGCCGCAACTATGCCGCGCGCACGCCGCTGAGCTCGGCAACGAAACCCCCAAAGAACCGCTGATGTTTCTCAAGCCTTCTTCCTCCATCGTCGGACCTGAAGAACCCATTGTCCTCACGCGATACTCCCAGCGCGTCGAGCACGAAGGCGAGCTCGCCATCGTCATCGGCCGCCGCTGCTCGCAGCTCCGCGATTCGGACAACGCATCGTCCTACGTTCTCGGCTACACCTGTCTCAACGACGTCACTGCCCGCGACATCCAAAAGAGTGACGTGCAATTCACGCGCGGAAAAGGCTTCGACACTTTCTGCCCCGTTGGGCCGCACATTGAAACTGAGCTCGATCCCGCCAACGTTCTCGTGGAAACTCGCGTCAACGCCGCGCTCCGCCAGTCCGGTAACACTTCGCTCATGATTTATCCCTGCGCGTTTCTGGTTCGCTGGATTTCGCGCATGATGACCCTTTGTCCCGGCGATGTGATCGCCACCGGCACGCCCGCCGGCGTGGGCCCGCTCGTCGCCGGCGATGTCGTCGAAATCAGCGTTGCCGGAATCGGCGTGTTGCGTAATCCGGTGCACGCTGCCCCGGCACAGTAGTCTGTTGCTATCTCGCTTCGGTAGAATTGCCTTGGTGGGGTTGCCGCTGCGGGGGCACAATCCGAAAACGGGTACAATTGTCTTGGTTTCTATAGGATGCTGGGACCTCAGCCCCTGAGGGACTTTCAGGCGATTTGCATTTTGATTGTGCCCTTGCGTGGTACGCGCCACTCCATCACGCAAGCCACGGAGCCGTCTCATTGAATATAGAGGCGTCGGATTGGAAACTCATTCTCGCGATGGGCGGCGCCGCGGTTGCCGCCATCGCCATGATCGCCTATGCATTTTTCCGCCCCGCAGAAGATCCCGAGGATATTGAACGCAAGCGCCGCCTACATCTGAATCAAATCGGCCGCATCGCGGAAGGTCAGGTCGTCGAACTCGTCGCGCATCCTCCCGAGCCTCGCGCAACTAAAGGTCTCTTCGGCTCCCGTGCCCGGCCGCTCGCCGACTCGAGCCCGCGCCAGCTTGTTTCCTACAGCTATGCCATCTCCGGTGTCACCTACCACACCGCGCAAGACATCACCGGCCTGGAAAGCCAGGTGCGCTTCGACAAACTCGCCGCCGGCCAGCCCGCCAGCATCAAGTATGACCCCTCCAATCCCACCGATTCCATCCTCGTAGCCGACGACTGGTCCGGTTTGCGCTGA
>WNFF01006032.1_pt1 | contig 19368 bp, 18 predicted proteins | sample 5400441 | NCBI WGS metagenome assembly WNFF01 (sample SAMN13153345, study PRJNA577476) | soil metagenome | isolation source: 120 cm saprolite under Douglas fir tree site 2 hole 3 replicate 1 | place: USA:California | collected 2015-04-18 | reverse complement strand
ACCACCGCATCCAAGAGCGGCTGAATGCCCTTGTTCTTAAACGCCGAGCCTGCCAGCACCGGAACCAGTTTTAGCGCAATCGTCGAGCGGCGAATGGAAGCGCGGAGTTCCTCCGCGGAAATCTTTTCACCGTTCAGATATTTTTCCACCAGGGAATCGTCGTGCTCGGCGATGTATTCGACCGATTTTTCGCGATGCTCTTTGTAATACGCCTCATCCAAGGCCGAAAACTTGAGCGCGGCGGCCACGTCCGGACGGGTCGCGAGAAAATCCGCGTCCCACAGCTTGCCGACATCAAAGACTTCGAATTTCGCGCCCAGGGTTTCCTCGAGCCAGATAATCGCTTTTTCTTCCAGGAAATCGATGACGCCGATGAAAAGATCTTCCTTGCCGATGGGGCACTGAATCGCCACGGGGTGAGCGGCCAAGCGATGGCGCATCGTTTTAATGGCGTGCTCGAAATCCGCGCCCGCGCGGTCCATCTTGTTGATGAACGCGAGCCGCGGGACGTGATATTTGTCGGCTTGGCGCCAAACCGTTTCCGATTGCGGCTGCACGCCGTGGACCGCGTCAAAAATCGCGACCGCGCCGTCCAGCACGCGCAGCGAGCGCTCGACTTCCACGGTGAAGTCCACGTGGCCGGGCGTGTCGATAATGTTGATTAGAATCTCGGTGCCGTTCCGCTTCCAGGATGCGGTGGTCGCGGCGGAAGTGATCGTGATGCCGCGCTCGCGCTCCTGCTCCATCCAGTCCATCGTGGCGGTGCCTTCATCGACCGAACCGATCTTGTACGTCACGCCCGTGTAAAACAGGATGCGTTCCGTGGAAGTCGTCTTCCCGGCGTCGATGTGCGCCATGATGCCGATGTTGCGTGTTTCCGCGAGTTGTGCTTTGCGTGCCATTGCTGATTTACCGCTGCTTTCTCCCCTGAAACTTGAAAACCACCCATTCCTGACTTAACGCCCACGTCCCGCCCGCTTGCCGGCGAACGCCTACCAGCGATAGTGCGCGAACGCTTTGTTGGCCTCTGCCATGCGATGCACGTCTTCCTTCTTCTTCATCGCGCCGCCGCGGCTATTCGCCGCGTCCAGCAATTCTTCCGCGAGCCTGTCGGTCATCGTCTTGCCTGAACGCGTGCGGGCATAGAGGAGCAGCCAGCGAATCGCCAGCGATTGCCGGCGGAACGGGTTGACCTCGACCGGAACCTGATAGTTCGCGCCACCCACGCGCCGCGTCTTCACTTCCAGCACCGGCTTGACGTTGTCGACCGCCTTCTTGAATGTCTTCAGCGGGTCGTCATTGGTTTTCTGCTGGATCTGATCCATCGCGCCGTAGAAAATGCGCTGCGCATTCGAACGCTTGCCGTCCCACATCATCGAATTGATGAACTTCTGCACCAGGTCGCTGCCGAAAACGGAATCGGGAGGAACCTCGCGCCGAACGATGAATCCTTTACGCGGCATACGCTATCTCCATCGAGAAGGGCTCCAACTGGAGCCCAAACTCGCTTACTTCTGTGCGGCTTTGGGCCGCTTGGCGCCGTACTTCGAGCGCCCTTGCTTGCGGTTTTCAACGCCCGCGGCGTCGAGTGTTCCGCGAATGATGTGGTAACGCACGCCGGGGAGATCCTTCACGCGGCCGCCACGCACGAGCACGATGGAGTGCTCCTGCAGGTTGTGCCCGATACCCGGTATGTACGTGGTCACTTCGATACTGTTCGTCAGGCGCGCGCGGGCGACCTTGCGCAGAGCGGAGTTCGGCTTCTTGGGCGTCTGCGTGTAAACGCGAATGCACACACCGCGCTTTTCCGGGCATCCCTGCAGCGCTGGAGACTTCGTCTTGGTCCGGATCTGATCGCGTCCGGAACGAACCAGTTGTGCAAACGTCGGCACGGCTCTCCCTCAATCGAGCTAAAATTCAATTCACTTTCCACATCGCGGCAGTCCGCGACGCGGCGTGTCAGCGGAGTTCACGCAATGAAAGGGCTCAGTAGCGATCCCGGCACCCGACAAGAAACCCCGCACTACTACCAGCAAGCACAACGTTTCATCTGGTCGAAGCGGAGAGGGTTACTCGGCTTTGCGGGGCTGGCGCCCCATTCCGGCCGCTCTTCACACCCCGATCCGTCGTTCTTTGTTCCGGGGAGGAAGACCTTCCCTTTCACCAACAGGGCAAAACTTCCCTGACGAAGCCGTAAGTATAGGGAAAGTGACAAGCTATGTCAAACAAAAATCAAATCGCAGGTGTGAACACAAGTTCACTTTCTATTCGCCACCACCAACTTCCTGTATTCGACCCGACCCTCCTGTCTGCACCCGAATACATAAACCTAAATTAAAAGATGAGAAGTCTTTATTTTACAATTAGTTACAAGGATTCTCCTCTTCGTTGGCCCTCCTGCGGGGTCTGGTAGACTCAAACTTCCGGGCTTTCCTGGGAAATTACCTGAGACGATTTATTCACAATTAGTAGACGATTTTTCTTGTGCTCTTACCGGTTGCTGCTGACCCGACTTGCCGTTTTATTTTGGCACACGCTCTGGCGGCGCGGACCGGAATGGCTAACCCCTCGCTTCAAGAATCTCATACCGCGACCGGAATCTCCTCGCTGGAAAAGCAGGATGATTCACAAGAGCCATTCGTTATCGAGCGTTTCACAACGCGCGCAGCTTTTCAAAGCGATGCGAAAAGCCACCCCGATCCGGAACTCGTGGTAAACATGTTGAGCGAAAATGCTGGGCTACCGGGATAACTTGTCGGAATGCCTGTCGCCCTTAGTTCAAACCCGCAATCCTTCCGAGCCGCTTGCAATGTATATACGCACCGTATATACTTATATCTGGAGCGAAATCCATGAGCAAAGCCCGAATCTTTAAGTCCGGCAATAGCCAAGCGGTGCGCCTGCCGAAGCAATTCCGCTTTCATGTGCATGAAGTAGAGATCTCACGCCGGGGAAATGAAATTGTCCTGCGAGAACCAAGGCGCAACTTGGGCCATGCGTTCACCGTGCTTGCGGCCATGCCGGAGGACTTTATGGCTGACGGCCGGCAGGATCAGGCGCCCCAGAAACGAGATGCACTATGAAGGTGCGGTATATGCTGGATACGAATATTTGCATCTACATCGCCAAACACCAGCCTCCCGGGGTGAAAGCCCGTTTCGAGCGGCTGAAGCCGGGGCAACTCGTCATGTCTGCTATTACTTATGGAGAATTGTATTATGGTGCTCACAAGAGTAACCAGCGGGGGAGGGCTCTAACGCAGCTCGATGAGCTGGTTCAGGACATCCCGGTTGAGGACCTTACTTCGACCGCCGCCCAGACGTACGGAGAAATTCGCGCAACGCTCGAAAAGCAGGGCCGCCTCATTGGAAACAATGACCTCTGGATCGGCGCCCACGCGATGGCATTGGATGTCACGCTGGCCACGAACAACGAACGCGAGTTTAAGCGAATCGCCGGATTGTCCGTGGAAAACTGGACCAAGTAGACGCGGCCAAGCGCCCTACTTTACCTCGAGGATTTCTTTTTCCTTCACCGCGCAGAGATCTTCGATCTTCTTGGTCTCCGAGTGGGTGAGCTTTTCGAGCTCTTCCACCGACCGCTTGCGTTCGTCTTCGCTGATCTTCTTTTCCTTCTCGAGCTTCTCCACTGCTTCCTTGATATCGCGGCGGATGTTGCGCACGGCGGTGCGGTGATTTTCGAGGACTTTGTGGAGATGCTTGACGATGTCCTTGCGGCGCTCTTCGGTGAGCGAAGGAATCGGCACGCGGATGACTTTGCCGTCATTCGTGGGGTTCAGGCCAAGATCGGAGGTGCGGATGGCCTTGTCGATCATCGGCACGGCGCTTGGGTCCCAGGGAGAAACGACGATCATCGTCGCCTCCGGCACCGACAACGTGCCGAGCTGGTTGACCGGCATGGACGTACCGTGATAATCGACGCGGATATGGTCGAGCAGCGTGACGTTTGCGCGGCCTGTTCGTATCCCGGCGAGCTCCTTGCGGAAATCTTCGACGGCTTTTTCCATCCGCAAGCGTCCCTGCGACATCGCATCCTTACTGCTGGCAATTGCGGTCATCGTTTTGCGCTCCCCTTCACTTTCATCCTGCCGTGACCGTGGAACCCACCTTTTCACCCATCACGACTCGCCGGATGTTTCCGGGTGTGTTCATGTTGAAGATAATGATCGGCATCCGGTTGTCCATGCAAAGCGAAATGGCGGTGGAGTCCATGACGGCAAGGCCCTTCTGGATCACGTCCAGATACGTAATGCGTTCAAACATTTTTGCGCCCGGCACCTTTTCCGGATCGGCGTCGTAGATGCCGTCGACTCGCGTCGCTTTCAGGATGACGTGAGCCTTGATTTCCATGGCGCGCAGCGCGGCCGCGGTGTCGGTCGAGAAATAAGGGTTGCCAGTGCCGGCGGCGAAAATGACGACGCGGCCTTTTTCCAGATGACGCATGGCGCGCCTGCGAATGAACGGCTCGGCGACCTGGTGCATCTCGATGGCGCTCTGCAGGCGCGTGAAGACGCCCTGCTTTTCCAGCGCATCCTGCAGCGCCAGTCCATTGATGACGGTGGAAAGCATACCCATGTAGTCGCCGGTGGCGCGGTCGATCGAAAGCGATTTTTGGCGTGTGCCGCGAAAAATGTTGCCGCCGCCCACGATGATGGCCATCTGCACGCCCAGGTCGTAGACCTCCTTCACTTCGCGCGCGATGCTATGCACGGTTTCCGCGTCGATCCCGAAACCCTGCGAACCCTGAAAGGATTCCCCGGAAAGCTTCAGGACAATGCGGCTATAAGTGGGCTCCGGGGAGCCACTCTGCGGGACGAACGTTCGGTTGTCGTCGCTCATGCTGTCGGCGGGCATTCTAACAAAGATTGCTCCCTGGCGCACGGTCGGGTGCGGGCTCTACTTTTTTGCTGAAAGCCCCAGCCTGGCCGGTGCGTGGAGCCCGCCCGAATATGGGCGCGCGAAACGCGTGGCATGCACAGGAGTTGGGTCGATCGCTTGCGTGGAGCTGCCGGCACGCGGCTAGCTCGCGGGTACGCCGACGGCGGCGGGCTCGGCCGAGGACCCTGCGCTCTCGCCGACCTTGAATCGGACGTAGCGCCGGATGGAAATATTCTCGCCCAGTTTGTGGATCATCTGGCTCACGAGCTCTCCCACTGTAACCGACTCATCCTTAATGAAGTGCTGTTCGTAAAGGCAGTTTTCCTCGTAGAATTTTTCCATCTTGCCATTCACGATTTTTTCGATGACCGGCTCGGGTTTTCCCGTGGCGCGCGCCTGCGCTTTGTAAATTTCGCGCTCGCGGTCCAGAATTTCCTGGGTGACTTCTTCGCGCCGGACGTAGCGAGTGTCGAGCGCGGCGATGTGCATGGCCACGTCGTGGCACAGGCGCTGGAAATCTTCGGTTCGCGCAACGAAGTCCGATTCGCAATTCACTTCGATGATCACGCCGATTTTCCCGCCGGCATGAATGTAATGGCCGATCAAGCCCTCGGTGGCCTGGCGCGTCGCCTTCTTCTGAGCCGCCGCTTGTCCTTTTTTCCGGAGCACGTCGATCGCGGCTTCGATATTGCCGCGCGCCTCGACCAGCGCGGAACGGCAGTCGGCGAATCCCGCGCCCGTGCGTTCGCGCAGGTCCTTCACCATTGCTGCCGTGATATTGACCGGTTCGTCTGGATTCGTCATGACTGTATTCATTCCTTCATCGGCGATTTTCGCAACTCGGGCGCAGTCGTCCGCCCACAGCCCGGCCATCGCGAGGCCGGCTGGTTTCGGTCTATTCGGCGGCACGCTTTACGGAATTGTCGGGCTCAGGTTCGGCGATGGGCTCAAGGGCGGTCTCGGGTTCCGCACCGGGCTCGATGAAATCGCCTTCTTGTTTTTCGTAAGACTCGTACTTGCTGGTGTCCACGTAGTCGACTTTTTCCGCGCCCTCCGCGGCATCCGTGGCGGCTTTCTCACTCGCGATCTGCGACCGTTCATAGGCGTGGCGGCCTTCGATCACGGCGTCAGAAATTTTCGACGTGAACAATTTGATGGCTCGCAGCGCATCGTCGTTTCCCGGAATCACCCAGTCCACCTGGTCGGGATCGCAGTTGGTGTCCACGATGGAAACCACGGGAACGCCCATGCGCCGCGCTTCGCGAACAGCAATCGCTTCGGCATGCGAATCGATAACGAACATCGCATCCGGCAGCGCTGTCATATTCTCCACGCCCGCGAGGTTTTGCTTCAGGTGCTTCATTTCGCGGTCCAGGCGCGCGGCCTCTTTTTTCGAAAGCTGCGCCATGCGGCCGTCTTCGGTCATGGCCCGCAGCGTCTTCAATCGCTTGATGGATTTCTGCAGGGTGGCCCAGTTGGTCAGCGTGCCGCCCAACCAGCGGTGATTCACATAAAACATCCCGCAACGGTTTGCTTCCTCGGCGACCGATTCCTGCGCCTGGCGCTTCGTGCCGATGAACAGCAGGGTCTTGCCGCTGCTGCTCAATTCGCCGACGAATCGCGACGCTTCCCGGAAAAGCTTCAATGTCTTTTGAAGATCGATGATGTGGATTCCATTGCGTTCGCCGAAAATATATTCCTTCATTTTCGGGTTCCATCGGCGGGTCTGGTGGCCAAAATGGACGCCGGCCTCCAGCAACTCTTTCATCGTAATTTCAACTGCCAACTTTCCTCCTCTGGAGATAGATGTTTACCCGCCCCGGACGTTGCGCATCGCAAAACGATCGGGCGCTGAACATCCTAATGCCGGCTCCTTGCCGGCCGTGAATTTGTCCCGTCCCGCCTCGCGGGACGGGACAGAACCGGGTGCGGGCACTACGCCCCGTCGCCAGCCTCCTCCGCCAGAGCGCTTCGGCGGCGGCGGATAGCGCTGGATTCCCGCTCGCCGCGCTGCTTTGGCGGGCGAGTGGCGCGTGGGCGACTTGGTGCCCGCCCGAACTCTGTAACTAGCGCTTGCTGAACTGGAAGCGCTTGCGGGCGCCCTTCTGCCCGTATTTCTTGCGTTCCTTCATGCGCGAATCGCGCGTCAGAAACCCGTTCTTGCGCAACCCTGCGCGGAGTTCCGGATTGAAGAGGGAGAGCGCGCGGGAAAGCCCCATGCGCAGCGCGCCGGACTGGCCGCCTACGCCCCCGCCATTCACCGTGGCCATGACGTCGACCGAATTCGTCGTCTCGGTGAACTTCATCGGTTCCACGGCGCGGTTGCGCCAGTTGACGTTGCGGAAGTACTCGTCCGCGGTTCGGCCGTTGATGGAAATCTTCCCGGAACCAAATGTCAGAAATACTCGCGCCACCGATTCTTTGCGGCGCCCCGTGCCGTAAAATTTCTGTTTCGCGCCTTCTTCAGGCTCTGCGCTGGAACTCAACTTTCCTCCTCACATCCAATCCTGAAAAACTTCAATATTCAGCAGGCTTTACGCTCCGGCCAGCCCGTTCGGCGCAAAAGTAAGGCTCGCGCCTGATATTTCGGATGGCTGGATGCAGCCTAAGATCGCTATTGAGCCAATAGTTGCGGTTTCTGCCCGGTATGCCGCTGCAAACCTTTATCATCGAGGTAAATCCGCAATTTCTTCGCGCGCAACGCCCGCAACTTATTCTTCGGCAGCATCCCCAGGACGGCTTCCCGCAGCATCCAATCCGCTCGCGTGGGGCGCAGGCGCTTCGCCGGCACTTCTTTCAGCCCGCCCGGAAAGCCGCTATGGTGGCGATACACTTTTTGTTCCAGCTTGTTGCCGGTCAGCCGGATCTTGTCGGCATTGATGACGACGACGTGATCGCCGCAGTCCAAATACGGCGTGTAATTTGCCTTGTCCTTGCCGATTAATATTCGCGCGATGCGCGTGGCCACACGGCCCAATACCTGTCCACCGGCGTCTACCACGAACCACCCGCCGCCCTGCTCTATCTCTTCCGTCTCCCGTCCCCGGGGAACATACGTGCGCATCTGATCAGTCACACCCTTCCATCTAGAGACAAACGTAAACAATAAGGGGTACACGCGTTTTTGTCAACGCACGTTTGCGCGCGTGTGTGTACACGCGCACGCAACCGGCCCCGTTCCCTGCTGGGAAAATAGCGCCGCGAAACAAAGTCTGTGCACGAATCGTGTCCCGATATTCCGGCGGGCTCCACGCTTCACTTCGAGCCCTTCTTCGCTTAAAGGGCCCAAGGTAAACCTTCAGCGCAAAAGCAGAGGCCCCACCCGGCAGGCAAGACGCCATTCGCCACGCGGTGCCATGCTCCGAGGCGCGGCACCGCGGGCGGGCGCGAACGGCTTCGTGATCTAGAGCGAGGTCTTGGTCGGGAGCCCGTGCGTCGGATTTGTCGCGGACGAGACCGTGGCGGCCCGAGAGTACGCTGGCTTGTCCAGGTCGGTTTCGCTGCTGGACGCCGTGCGATCGATCTCGATCGAGCCTTTGAAATAGGCCCCGTCCTCAATCATGATGCGCGCGGTGGTGAGATCCCCAATCACCGAACCATCCTTCTTGATTTCGATGCGGTCGCGGGCGCGCAGATTGCCCTTGACACTGCCGTAGACGACGACTTCGCGGGCTACCACGTCGGCGGTCAACTTGGCTGTTGCGCCGATGGTTAGCTTGCGGTCGTCGAGCTGGACTAGCCCTTCGACGCTGCCGTCAATGTGCAGATCTTCATTACCGGAAATTTCGCCCTTAATATGCAAACTGGCGCCCAGCCGCGCGGTTGAACCGGACGGCGTGGTGCTCAGCGGGCGCATGGCATCAGTGCTCATGGCTATTCCCTCCGTTTTTGCCGAAGCCGGCTTCCCCACCGGTGCTGGTGTTTCCGGGGCTTTTGCGGTAGTCGGCTGCTGCGTTTCTGGTTTCTTGTTACCCCACATCTTGGCCCTCCACGGTCAGATACACCCACCACTAAAACTGGTGCGAGACCGGGGTGGGAAACACTGTATCCCTCTGCCCAAAACGGGGACAAGAGAATTACGGGCGTGGTGTTCCTTAAAGTAACACGAGCTGGGAGCCCGGCCAGGGAACCCAAACACTACAAGAATGTGGAGTTATGTGCAACAAGATATCCGTGGTTTTTGTAGGACAGGCACTCTTGCCTGTCCACTTGTGTCGCAGCGAATGAAGATACACTGAAAAGAGAGACTCCAGTTCGCGATGGTTCATTTTGGGAATGCTAATTTCAGGTGGGTTCCACGCCCCAGCCAAGCGGATGCGTTCAAAGTTAACGCCAAGCCCGCACCCGTCAGTACTTGCGGAGCACCCCGACGACACGGCCCTGAATCTTCACGTCGGCTGCCGGAACGATGAGGGGAGCCATGTCCGAATTCGCCGGCTGCAAGCGGATCTTCCCGCCTGCCTCCCGGTAAAAGCGCTTGAGAGTGGCATCGTCATTACCCACCAGCGCCACGATGATTTCGCCGGGATTGGCAACTTGAGTTGGCTCGATGACCACATAATCTCCGCTCAGAATGTGGTCTTCAATCATCGAGCTGCCCTTCACTTGGAGGACGAATGTCTTATCCGAGCGCGCGAATTCGCCGAGCGAAAGCGTTTCATGCTCTTCGAGCGCCTCCAGCGGCTTGCCCGCGGCAATGCGCCCCATCAGCGGCAGCTCGACCGTGTGCCGGTCGAGCACCTGCTCGCGCACCGGCTTGGGAAGCTGTGTCACTTCGATTGACCGGCTCTGGTTGTAGCCGCGCCTGACGAATCCCTTGCGCTCGAGCGTCGTGACGTGTTTGTGCACCGTGGCCAGCGCTCGAAGCTCGGCGAATAGCCATGCTTGTTCAGGAAGGTGACCAGAAAATCGAGAACTTCTTTTTGCCGCTTGGTCAGTGTCATCGCGCGCTCCTGGGATGCGTCTATACTTTAGGCGAAGTAAAAGCGAATAGTCAAGAGATTTCACGATTGGGTAGTGCGCTAGTTTGGACACTGGAGCGCACAGAGACAGCCCGTGTGAACGCCGCTCTGCGCTCCGAACCCTAAATTCCGCATTGCCGACCACTCGCCAAGAGCTATCAGATTTCGCTGCGCACCGACGAACTGCGGAATCCAGGTCGCGATCACCGGACCGGCGAGAAAGCTTAACGCTTAAGCGCGGCGCCTACTCTGACGTCACTGCCTTCAGATAGCGGTAATAGAAATCCACTCCTTTGTAGTAGGACTCAACGCCCAGCCTCTCATCCCGGCCGTGGGCGCGGATGTCGTCGCGGTCAATGGCGATGCCTGCGATTCCGTAGGTTGGTATGTCCGCGCTCATGGTGTAAATGCCGTCGGAGGCGCCGGTGGCCATATCAGGAATCACCGGCGTGCCGGGCCACATCTCGGAGGTGATTTTCTCTAGCGGCGCAAACACGTCGCGGCGCAGCGGCGGAGGCGGGAAACTCTTTTGGTCGCCCGCGCTGTCGGAAATGTTTCCGAAGTTGTCAACATAGCGCACGGTAATCTTCGGATCGGCAAGTACTTTGATCATCTCCTGCCGGACTTCTTCCGCGGAGTGCCCGGGTTCAATCCGGCAATTCACATTGGCCTCGGCGCGCTGGGGCAAGGCGTTGTTGGCGTGGCCGGCGTTGAAACGCGTTGCAACGCAAGTGGTGTGGATGGTGGAGTTGTCAATTGGATCGCGCGAAAGCCGCGCCACCGCATCCGCATCGGGTGGATATTTCAGCATCGCTTTCATGTCCGCGGCGCGCTCCGGCGTTTCCACCCGCGTCATGCGCTCGTAGTAGGCGCGCGTCACCTCGTTGAGCTCCAACGGGAATTGAAAGCGCTCCAGCCGTGCCAGCCCGTCCACGAGAGAGTAAATGGCATTGTCGGGCCGGGGCAGCGAGCTGTGGCCACCAGGATTGGTCACGGAGAGCTGAAAATCCGCATATAATTTTTCTGTGGCATCCACCGTCATCATTACAGGCTTGCCGTGGTCGCTCAGGATGCCGCCGCCGTCGTGGTTGAAAGCAATTTCGGCGTCAACGAGGTTGCGATGGTTCTTGAGCAGCCACTCGACACCATTCGACTTGCCACCTTCTTCATCCGCGGTAAGCGCTAGAATGATGTCCCGGTCGGGCGTGTAACCTTCCTTCTTGAAACGGATCATCGTGGTGACCATGATGGCGTCGCCGCTCTTCATGTCCTGGGCGCCGCGGCCATAGTAGAAACCGTCTTTCTCCACGAAGCTGAAAGGATCCGTGGTCCAGTCTTCGCGGCGGGCCTCGACTACATCAAGATGGCCGAGCAGCAGGAGTGGCCTGTGCTTTCCCATCCCGTGCAGCCGCACGACCAGATTCTTCTTGCGCTCATTGGGACCGAGGATATGGATGTCAGACTCGGCGAATCCCGCATCGCGAAAGCGTTGCGCCGTGGCCTCGGAAGCCGCCGTCACACTGCCCACGGAGTCGGTGGAATTGATCTCGATCAGTTCCTTGAAGATATCGTGAGAGAGCTTCCGGATGGCGTCGTCAATTTGCGCCTGCGCCGCCGGCACGAAAAACAAGAAACCCAAGAAAAGGGAAGAGCACGCAACAAACCATTTGGTAGCGTTCAATTGGGTCTCCTCGGACAACTGGATCAGAAATTTGTCAGGTCCGCGAAAACTGCACACATCATACTCTGCCTGTCTCCACAGGGCGAATGACGCTAGTGTTTTATCGGAAGCGCGCATTTGAGTGGAAGTGTGCGGAGGCACGATGCTCTGGCGCGCTTTCGATAAAACCGTTGGAAGGAAGACGCTGGCGTTTGCGGCGGACGCGGCCCTATGGGATTTGAATCGACTTTTGGCTGTAATCGACTGAATTAAAGGCAGTTGCCAAAATGAGGCGAAAACGAAAACGCTGAATCAAGACGCCACGTTGGGGCATGACTCGTGGAGTGTAGCACGCGAAGCGTCTGCCGCGCCAGCGGCTTCGTTCAAACGGGGTATTCGGAATTCGGCTGCCAAGGGGGACCCCCCAAACGCGTCACGAAGCTGTCTGCGTCAGGCGGTTGAGGGCGCCGGCATCGGACCGGCAGCGGATGACCCTTTCAGCGACCTCGCGGCGGGCGACATCATTCTCTATCCCCGGCCGATTGTCTGAAAGATCTTCTTGGCCAGCGAGGCGCGCGGCCCATGAAGCGGGGCGTCACGCGTTGCTCGCCGCAGTGATCCCCGCACTCCGCTCCTGATCGTCCGCCCCTTCTTGGATCAGCGACTCACACTTGGAGAGAAGTGGCAAGGAAGCTCCGCGGCCTGCCCAACCGGTGGTCAGGGATTTCCCTGGCTCTTTTTACGGGATTTGCCCGATTCCATCGAAAAACAATTCGGGGATGATTTGGGGGGCGAGTCAGACTACTTCCCCAAACGGTAGTACTGCGCCGCCGGAAGCAAACTCTTTGAGAGGAGTAGCAAAATGAACACCATGATCCGGTGTCTAGGGGCGGCTTTTGTTTTGTCGTTGCTAACTTTATGTATCTGTCCAGACGCTAGCGGGCAGGGCTGGACATCCACGGCAACCAAAGCATATCTGGTCCAAAACCTGTCGAACGCGACGCTCATTGGTCCGCTGGATTCGTCCACCACGTTGCACGTTGTCGTGGGCCTGCAAGGACAAAACGCAAACCAAATCCAACCAACCCTTCGACGCATGCTCACGCCGGGCGACCCGCTCTACGGAACCTCGCTTACCGTGCCACAGTTCATTACGCAGTTCGGACCGGCGCCCGCTCAAGTGCAGGCGGTCCAAAACTACCTCTCCGGCAACGGATTTGCGAACATCACGGTCGCCGATAATCAGCTTCTCATCGAGGCGGATGGCACCGCGGCGGACGTGACTGCCGCCTTTCACACCGTGCTGGCTAACTATTCGGTTGGCGGCGCCAATGTCTATGTCAACACGGCGGACGCGCAAGTTCCTTCATCGCTCGCCGGAGTCGTTGTTGCCGTTCTGGGATTGAACAACGTGGTGGCGGTGCACTCTGACGTACACACCCTGGCGCTGAACACGTCTCCAGCCACCGACCCCTGCACACCCCCGAATTGTCCAACCCCTGCCGTGGCGAACGAGGTCTTCGGTCCCCAGCAGTACCAGATTGCCTACGATGCGGCCTGTCCGTCCGACAATCCCTACTGCCCGGCACGGAATTTTACGCCCGCGTCGGCCACTGCGGTTGGCATCATTGTCGAGGGTGATCTCACCCAGGTGGTAAAGGATTTGCGCACGTACGAGCAGACCTACAAACTCCCCCAAGTGCCCGTCGACATAGTGCACGCCGGCCTCGCCAGCCCCGACACGAGTGGCGCCGAGGAGTGGGATCTCGATTCCCAAGTCTCAACGGGCATCGCTCAGCAGGTGTCACATCTCTATTTCTACGCGGCTACAAGCCTTACCGATTCCGACTTGGCTCTGGCAATCAACAAGGCGGTTTCCCAAAACAAAGTAAAAGCATTCAACATGTCCTTCGGCGAGTGTGAAATCGTCCCCTATATTGACGGTGCGATGTTGATCGATGATGAGGTCTTCGGCGAGGCCGCACTTCAGGGCATGACTCCGTTTGCCGCATCCGACGACAACGGCTCGGCGTGTCCCGTCGAGGGAATAACGAATGGCGTGCCGCTCACCGGGCCGCCGGACACTTCCTATCCGGCCTCATCGCCCTATGTGATCGCTGTTGGAGGCACAAACCTTTTCACCAATGCCGATTTCACGTATGACTTCGAAACCGCATGGGAGGCCAGTGGCGGCGGACCCAGCTACTTTGAAAATCCGCCTTTCTGGCAGAGTTACACTGGATCGGGCACCCTGCCAGTGGTTCCCAGCTCCGTGGGTTCGGCCGTCGGCACTGGCCGTGGCGTACCGGACGTCTCGATGTGCGCCGGCGGAACCATACTAGCGATTTGCGCGGCGAACGTCATTGTCAGTGGCACCGCTACACTTGTCGGGGGCACCAGTCTGTCTTCACCGTTAGCAATGGGTTCCTGGGCGCGAATTCAAACCGCGCATCAAAACAAACTCGGCTTCGCCGGGCCCTTGATCTATCAGCTTGCTAACGGCGGTCCGACTCCGAGCAGCCCGGATTTCGATGATGTGGTCCTGGGAGGAAACGGACTGTTCACCGCACTTCCCGGGTATGATTACGTCACTGGCCTCGGATCCTGGGACATCTATAGAATCGACAAGTTGATTCCATCTACCTATCCGCACTAGCTCGCCTTTCTGGGAAAACTGGCGCATCGCGCAGAAGTTTTCTATGTCGCGATGCGCCGGGTCCCGAAGCTATCTACGAAAATAGTAGCGGACCTCGTTGACGCACCTATCGGCTACATGGCGCCGTCTTATATTCGATTTCTGCCCGCTTGAAAAAGCCCGCAGGGCTGGTCCCGAAATGGTTTCGCTTTCTTTCGCATTTCTGACTTCACGCAGTTGATTCTTTTCGTGCCGCCGGCCTGCAGCTTTGTCGCGAGTACGTTCACCCATGCCGCATTGGCAACACTAACGTCGCGCCGCTGCCTTACACCAGGGCACCTGTTGTGATATCCTTGGTTATTGGAAGCCCTATGGAGAACTTCGGCTCCCGCAACTGATGGTCCTTCTCGGGGCATACCGGGTGGTTAAAAATCATAATTAGGATTGGAGTTTTACTAAGCCATGGCTACCATTACGGACCCAGTCGTCCGCAAGCACAAGCGTGAAGTCATTGATAAAGCCGTCCTGCGCTTTTGCGGAGATTCCGGCGACGGCATGCAGATCACGGGAAGCCAGTTCACCAACACCGTAGCTCTTTACGGGAATGACCTGGCCACGTTTCCCGACTATCCCGCCGAGATTCGCGCTCCTGCGGGGACGCTCCCTGGCGTCAGCGGCTTCCAAATCCAGTTTTCCTCAAGCGATGTATTCACCCCGGGTGACTCGGTGGACGTGCTGGTGGCGATGAACCCCGCCGCGCTCAAAACGAACATCCGCGACCTGAAGCAAAGTGGCATCCTTATCGTGAACAGCGACGCCTTCACGGACAACGATCTTCGCAAAGCGCAAGTGACCTCGAACCCTCTTGAAGACCATTCGCTCGACGGCTACCGGCTCTTCGCCGTAAGCCTCGAGGGCCTGACTCGCGCCGCGCTGAAGGAATTGGGCCTCGACGCCAAAACCATGGACCGTTGCAAGAACTTCTTTGCTCTGGGCATGTGTTATTGGCTATACAACCGCACCATGGACCTGACCTACAAGTGGATCGAGGACAAGTTCAAGACCAAGCCCCTGCTGGTCGAAGCCAACAAGATGGCGATGCGCGCGGGCTATAACTTTTGCGAAGCGACGGAAGCTTTCCAGGTCAGCTATGAGATCCCGCCCGCCAAGCTCACTCCCGGCGTGTATCGCAACCTCAGTGGAAATCAGGCTTTGGCAATGGGTTTCGTGGCTGCGTCGCAAAAGGCCGGCCTTCCGCTGTTCCTCGGCTCCTATCCGATCACGCCCGCTTCCGATATTCTCCACGAACTTTCCATGTACAAAAATTTCGGTGTGATGACTTTCCAGGCGGAAGACGAAATCGGCGCCATCACTTCAGCGATTGGCGCCGCTTATTCCGGCGCTCTGGCGATGACGACGACCTCGGGTCCCGGCATGGCTCTTAAGACAGAGGCGATGGGCCTAGCCATCATGGTGGAGCTGCCCATCGTGATCTGCGATATCCAGCGTGGCGGCCCTTCTACAGGCCTCCCGACCAAGACCGAGCAGGCGGACCTGCTTCAAGCCATGTTCGGCCGCAATTCGGAATCACCGATCCCGATATTGGCTCCTTCGACGCCCGGCGATTGCTTCTGGGTGGCTGTCGAAGCCTGCCGCATCGCCTTGAAATACATGGTACCGGTAATCGTCTTGTCCGACGGCTACCTAGCCAACGGCGCGGAGCCCTGGCGCATTCCGAAGGTGGAAGACATCCCCGGAATCCAGGTGAAGTTCGCAACCGATCCGGTGGGGTTCCTTCCCTACAAGCGCGATCCGCAAACCCTGGCCCGTCCCTGGGCGATTCCGGGCACGCCCGGACTCGAGCACCGCATCGGCGGCATCGAGAAGCAGGACGTCACCGGTAACGTCAACTACGAACCGATGAACCACGAAAAGATGGTTCGAATCCGCGCTGCCAAAGTCGAAGGCATCGCCCGAGACATCCCGGAAGTGGTCCCCGCCGGCGATCCTGACGGCGATCTGCTGATCGTCGCGTGGGGGTCAACCTACGGCGCGGTGACTGCGGGGCTCAAGACGGCGCGCGCCAAGGGACATCGGATCGGCCACGTGCACCTGCGCCACCTGAATCCGCTGCCGCGGAATCTCGGAGAAGTGCTTGGACGCTATCGGCAAGTACTTGTCCCAGAGATGAATATGGGCCAGTTGCTGATGTTGCTGCGCGCGAAGTACCTGGTGGACGCGCAGGGCTACAACAAGATTCAAGGGCAGCCCTTCAAACAAGTGGAGATCGAAGCAAAGATCGAAGAAATCCTGGGCTGAGGCCCGAAAAAACATTCTGGAGCCAAGACCAATGACCACGACGTCAATGCCAGTTCTAACGAAGAAGGATTTTCAGACGGACCAGGAAGTCCGCTGGTGCCCCGGCTGCGGAGATTACGCCATCCTCTCCGCCGTGCAGGCCGTTTTTCCGGAGCTCGGGATTCCCCGCGAAAAATTCGTCGTCATTTCCGGGATCGGCTGTTCGAGCCGTTTCCCGTATTACATGAATACGTTCGGGTTCCATACGATCCATGGCCGCGGGCCGGCGGTGGCCACGGGAGTCAAAATCACGCATCCCGAACTCGAAGTCTGGCTGGCCACGGGTGACGGCGATTCCTTGGCCATCGGCGGCAATCACACGATCCACATGCTGCGCCGCAACGTTGGCATCAAGGTGCTGATGTTCAATAATAAGATTTACGGCCTGACCAAGGGGCAGTATTCGCCGACGTCTGAATTCGGCAAGAAAACAAAATCCACGCCGTATGGCACGGCGGACACGCCTTTCAATCCGCTGGGCCTGGTGATCGGCGCCAACACGTCGTTCGTGGCCCGCTCGGTGGACGTCTTCCAGCAGCACTTGAAGGATACGCTGAAGAAAACCGCGGCGCACAGCGGCTCCGCTTACGTCGAAATCCTGCAGAACTGCAACATCTTCAACGACGGAGCGTGGTTTGATCTCACCGAGAAGGACGCCCGCGTCGATCACGTCGTCCAACTGGAGCACGGCAAGCCTCTGATCTACGGCAAGAACCGCGACAAAGGCATTCGCCTCAAGGGAATGGAGCTCGAGGTCGTCCATCTCGGCAACGGCAACGGACTCACGGAGAAGGATTTGCTCGTGCATGATGAGACCAATCCCAATCCGGCTTACGCGTTCCTCCTCGCGCAGATGGAAGATATGCCCGGCTTCCCGACTCCCATCGGCGTCCTCCGGTCCTGGAACCGCGATCGCTATGAGGACGTCATGTCCCGGCAGATTCAAGACGTTATCGCCAAGCGAGGTCCGGGCGATCTTTCGAAGCTTCTCAACTCCGGCGACACCTGGGAAGTGCGATAGTTCGAACCTGAAACTTTTCACTCGTGTTTCGAAGGCGGCCAGAAGTTTTGGCCGCTTTCCTGTTTTTGCGGGGATCGTCTGCCGGCTGGATTCGAAAATGTAGAGGTGTAACGACGCACGACTCGGAAAAAATGAAAATTCAAATCGCAGAAATTCGAGTGCGGTGAGCTACTGGCGCGTACCGGAAGACATCGCGGATGTGGGGACAACGTCATTCCGCTCGGCAAAATAATTTACATCGTTCAGTTTGCGATAAATTCGTCCGGCCACCCCGGCTGCCATGGGGCCCTTCACGGTGCTGCTGTGGCCGCGCATCAGAACGACGAGCACAATCTTGGGGTGCGCCTGATTCGCGTAGGAAACAAACCAGCCGAGTCGCGATGCGGAATCCGAGCATGTCCCGGTCTTGCCCAGCGCCTGCTCGTCATCGGAGATGTAGCTGAGGCGCCCGGTTCCGTAGAGCACGGCGGCGAGCATGCCGTCACGCACTTCCGGCAACAAGGATTCGATGTTGAGCGACCGCTTGATGCGTGGCGCAAAATTCTCGCGTTCCTCGGCGGTCCGCGGATATTGCAGGTAGTAGAGCGTGCCGCCGTTGGCGAAACTAGAAACCAGCGCGCCCAGTTGCAGCGGGGTCATCTGAATGCCTTCGCCAAAGCTGGACATCCGCGCCACTCCGCCGTTCTTTGGCGGCTCGGAGGGAAACCCGCCCGGATGCTCCTCAGAAATTTGGTAACCGGCGAGTTCACCGAGACCGAGCAGCCGGCCGTAGTGTGAAACGGTGTCGAATCCCATGCGCCGGCCAAGTTCCTCAAAAAAGGCGTTATTGGAATGCGCCAGCGCTTCGGTGAGATTCAGATATTTGCGCGGGGCGACGCGAATCATGGTGTCTCGTGTGACCACGCCCTCCTGCAAAGCGGCCACTGCAATCACCGGCTTAATGGTCGAGCACGGAATGAAGCCTGCTGAAAACGCGAGGTTCTGATTGACGACGGAAAGAAGGCGGCCGTTCGTGGGATCGATCGCGACGACAGAACCATTGTAGCGGCCCAGGGCCTCGACCGCCGCTTTGCGAACAACTGGATCGTCGTACTGTGTCACATCATCCTTCGAGGAATCCGCAAACGTAGGGACGCCGTAGCGCGAGATGGCGCTGTGCCTTATGGCGGCATGTGAGTGGCGCACGGCTCGCGTGGCCCGAGGGCTCGCCGCTGCTGGAACTGGGAAGTTCCCTATAATCAGGGCACAGAGAACTATTGCAAAAATTCGATAGTAGCTGGGACGGTGTGTCATATTAAGATATTCCCGTTCTGGGCCGTTTCCGCGCTCCCTTAGCGCACTCTAAGCTAGGGTATTTAGTGTAGAAGACTTGGCCCATGAGCGCAATAGCAAATCCGACCCATACGTCGTATCACGCAAGGGGCCATTCTCTAGTACTTTCGTACCGGCTTGAAAACACACCCTATATGCGTGAGACGACTGAGTGGGGGACTGTATCGCAAGGAGGTCTATGTTTCAAGATGAAACAGCAAGAGTGTCAGGCACACTCCAAGAGACTATCCCACGCCCCGGCAGCCTGCCCAAGGCCGTGGATGATCGTTGCGGGCTATGCACGCCGTCGCAAGCCTCCTCCGCCAGAGCGCTTCGGCGGCGGATAGCGCTGGCTTCCCACTCGCCGTCGTCCTAGCAAGCTGGTGGACTTTGGGGGATGAGTGGCGCGACGGCGATTTGGAGCCTGTCTGAAATTGTTCTAACTTCTGTACGCGCAACTATTTAGTGGGGCGAGGCTTGTTCGCGGAGGCTCCGGCAGCAGCGGCCTGAGCGGCAGGCTTTTC
>WNFF01005995.1_pt1 | contig 19369 bp, 21 predicted proteins | sample 5400441 | NCBI WGS metagenome assembly WNFF01 (sample SAMN13153345, study PRJNA577476) | soil metagenome | isolation source: 120 cm saprolite under Douglas fir tree site 2 hole 3 replicate 1 | place: USA:California | collected 2015-04-18 | reverse complement strand
GCAAGGGCGGCACGCGCGCGATGGGCGGGGGCAGGTTCTCGACCGTCTCGCCCCAGTAGATGCACAGGGCCGGCTGATTGTCCGCGCTGAACCATTCGTCTTGATCGTCGCCGATCACGACGAGGGCGTCGGGCGCCTCCCCGGCGAGGACGCCGCGGAGCTGCCGGAGGGCCGCCTGGGTCGCCTCGTGCCGGGCCCGGGTCACCTCGGGGGCGAGCTCGCGGCCGATCCACGCAGCGTTCTCGCGCGCCTTGCCCGCGAACTCCGCGAGGCGGCCGCGGTCCAGGTCACCGAGGCCGGCCAGCGCCTCGGGGGGTGTGCTCAGCATGGGACTATGCGAGGTACCGATGCCGAGGGTGATCTCTGCCATGCCCTTCGCCTCTCCTCCACCGCCGCGGTGCCGTGGCCAGCGTCAGCGCGTCAGATTGTAGCAGAAGCGACTGTTCACTTGCCCTTCAGCTTCACGTCCTCGTAGGGCGCGGAGAACGCCCAGCCCGTGATGAGCCCGAGGCCCGACTCCGCCACGCGCGGACCCTGGGCATGGATGAAGCCGAGCTCCCAGATCGGCGCGTAGATGGCCTTCTCGTGAATCAGCTGCTGGATCCGGTGGAGCATGGCCTCCCGCCGCTTCCGATCGAGCTCGCCCCTCTGCTCTCTGAAGAGCCCGTCGATGTCCGGGTAACTTCCATATACGTAGGGGCCACCCGAGGCCACGAAGTTCTCGACACGGATGGCGGCGTTCCCGAACGCTCCGCTTATGCTGTACACGAGATTCTTCAGCGTCTTCTCCTGGTAGGCCTTGAAGAAGGCCGCGCGCTCGAGCGGCCGGAGCTTCACCCGGATCCCCACGGCCTGGAGGTAGCCGATGAGCGCCTCGCTCATGGTGGCGGTCGCGGCATCGCACCAGAGGTCGCCGGCGTCGAAACCTTTCGGGTAGCCGGCTTCCGCGAGGAGCTGCTTGGCCTTGGCAGGATCGTAGGCGTACGCGGGCGGCTGCCAGTAGAAATCGAAGCTCGCGGGAATGATGCTCCAGGTGATCCTGGAGAATCCCAGGGTGATCGCCTCGTTGACGGCTTGGCGGTTCATCGCGTGGTTGGCGGCCAGACGCACTCGTCGGTCGGCCCACGGCGACTTCGGGTCCCACTGATCGAGGAAGACGAGCCAGTGGGTCGACACGATGGGGGTGGGCCGCAGCGTCAGCCCGGGCGTCCGTCGCGCTTCCTCCGCCAGCTCGCTCTGGAGCAGGTAGACGATGTCGGCCTCGCCGCGCTTGAGCATGGCCAGCCGCGTCGTCTCGTCGGGGACGGCCTTGAGCACGAGTCGCTTGACGCTCGGGCTCTTCCTCCAGTACGGCTCGTACGCCTCGAGCACCAGCTCCACGCCCGGATTGAACGAGACGAAGCGGTACGGGCCGGCACCGACGGGCGCCTTCTTGAAGCCGTCGTCGCCGACCTTCTCGAGGTACTTCCGGGGCACGATCCAGCCTGCGCCGGTGGCGAGGCTCCCGTAGTAGGTCATGAAATCCGGCCAGGGCTCCCTGAATCGGAAGCGGACCCGGCCTGGATCCACGACCTCCACCGCCGCGACCTTCTCCTTCATGAGCCGGGCCGCGGCGCCCCGGTAGCGCTCGAAGGAGAACTTCACGTCGTCGGCGGTGACGGGCTCGCCGTTGTGGAACCGGGCGCCCGGGCGCAGGACGAACTCGTAGACGAGGCCGTCCTTCGACACGCTCCACGACTCGGCGAGGCTGGGAGCCATGACATTGCCGGGCATGGGCTTCACGAGCGCGTCGTGCAGGGCGTAGAGGATCATGAACGGCGTGCCGATCCCCGGGGTCTCCGCGGGGTCGAACCAGATGGGGGCGAGCGAGATGTGAACGCCCCACGTCATCTGGCCTTCAGGCGCGGCGGTGGCCGGCCCGACTCCGATGACCGAGATCACCAGGACGAGCAATACCGCGAAGAGACCTCGACCGGTTTTCATCGGGGAAGTCTCCGTTCGCTCCCTCTCCCCCGTGACGGGGGAGAGGGATTCAGGAGAGAGAGCCCGCTACTTGTCGAGCCAGGCCCGGGCCAGGGTCGGCGATCCGTAGCCGTCGCTCCTCCGGAGGGCGCCCGCCCCTATGTTGCGAAGGTGCGGCTGGAACGCGAGGAAGCCGTTGTCGTACGGCATCCACATTCTCAGGACCTGATCGAACTCCCGATCGACGATCTTCTTGGTGACCACGCGCTGCTCGGCGCGATCGGGAGTCTGCCGGAGCTTCGACACCAGCTCGTCGATGGCGGGATCGTTGACGCGGAAGAAGTTCTTCGTCGACTTGGAGTGCAGGTAGTGGTACGTCCGCTCGTCGAGCCCCACCGCGTGGCCCGACTGGAACCCCCACGACATCCCCTCCCACTTGCTCTCCACGTAGCGGCCGTAGTACGTCGTGTAGTCCATCTTGGTGATCTTGACATTGATGTTGAGGTTCCTCTTCAGGTCCTGCTGCACGAGCTGGACCTGCGAGGTCATCTGCGGGAAGTACTCGTAGTAGAACAGCGTCGCTTCGAAGCCATTCGGATGCCCTGCCTCGGTCAGGAGCTTCTTCGCCTCGGCGGGACGGTACTGGACCCACGGGCCGAGCTGGGCGAGCGTGGGCGGCTTGTCCTGGTAGTAGATGTAGGGAACGCCCCACCCGGGGATGCCGTGGCCCTCGTAGACCGTGTCGACCTGCTTCTGCCGGTCGATGGCCATGGAGATCGCACGGCGCACCTTCACGTCATTGAAGGGCGGCTTGTCCTGGGCGAGGGCCAGTCCGAAGGGGGCCAGGGTATTGGCGTACGCCTGGATGAGGGCGGCCGGATTGGTTTTCCGGACGGTCTCCACCTCGGCGGGGCTCGCCTGCCAGATGATGTCGCTTTGCCCCGAGCGGAACGCGGCCAGGCGGGTGGCGGCATCCGGCGTCGAGAGAATGGTGTACTCGTCCAGGTAGGGCCGGCCCTTGTCGAAGTAGTCGGGGTTCCGGGCGAGCACGATGCGCACCTTGCGAGTGTGCTCTTTCAAGAGGTAGGGGCCGGTGCCGATCACGCGCTTCTTGAGATCGCCGTCTTCCTCCAGCACCTCCCGGGAGAAGATCACCGCGATTGGCTCAGCCAGGTTCTGCGCGAACAGCACGTTGGGCGTCTTCAGATGAACGCGCAGCGTGTATTTGTCGGGCGTCTCCATGGCTTCGATCTCGCGGAACGTGAACGACTGCACGCCCTCCTTGGCGTAGGCCTCGAAACAATACTTGACGTCCGCCGCCACGAGCTCGCGTCCGTTGAGGGGGGCCACGTTCTGCCACTTGACGCCGTGACGCAGCTTGAAGGTCCACACGCGATGATCGGAGTTCGCCTCCCACGACTCGGCGAGATCACCCGCGAGGGCGAGGTCGTTGGTCCCGCTCGCCTCGTCGGTGAACCGGTAGCGCAGGAGCCGGTTGTGCACGAGGCCGGCGAACTGGAAGAGCCCGATCGACTGCGTCAGCCGGGGGTCGACGACGGGGGGATCCCAGGACGAGGCGCGCGCGATCGCTCCGCCTCGCTTCGGGGGCTTCGTGCTCGCGGGGATCCAGTCTGGATAGGGAGACGAGCCCTGGGCAAGCGCCGACCGCCGGCTCGCGCCGACGAGGGCGGCGGCGCCCACCCCTCCCCACCCCACGCGCTTGAGAAAGCTGCGTCGATTCAGGCGGCGGCCGCCATTGGATGCGCTTCGATCGGCGATGGACATCGCGGGCTCTCCTTCTTGGTCGGACGTCCCTGTCGACACGTTTGCGAAGGAAGAGAAAGGTGAACGTGACGGTGCCATACGCGGTTGGGCAAGTCAAGGCGAGGGCGGCTGGGGTAGTGTCTCAGTTTCACGGTCCAAGAACGACGGCCGCTGCTGCCAGGAAATCATCGAGGGCCGCAGGGTCGGCAGATCGCCGGTCCGCCCCGAGACCAAAGTAGACGTATAGGAACTCGCTGAGCGGAATGTCACCCCTTGTTAGACACTCGCGGATCATCTGTTCGGAAATTCGATAAGCGTCGCGCAAGAGAATCTGCCGTTCGAAGGCCGCATCGTAAATTGTTTCCGTCATTCAGATCCTCCCCGGATTCAAGTCGGAACTGTTAGAGAGACACTACCGCAGCTGGGTCTAGCGGGACATCCACCCCCTCACCCTGCCCTCTCCCCCAATGGGGGAGAGGGATGAAGCAACATCACCCGGCGAAAGTCCAGCGCGGGTCGGCGGCGGGGATGTCGACCTCGGGCAGCTTCAGCTCGCGGCGGACTATATTGGCCCCGAGGTTGATGGCCACACACTTGTAGAAGGCGATGCGTCGGGCCAGGCCCTCGCGGCCGAACCCGCAGTCCGTGGAGAGCACGAGACGCTCGGGCGGCACGTACTCCAGCGCCCGACGAATCAGCCCCGCCACGAATTCGGGCGGCTCCACGGCCGCCGTGGAGTGGTTCACCACGCCGATGGCGATCTTCTTGTCCGTGCGGAACTTGCCGAGGAGAGGGAGGTCGCGGCCGTTGGTGGAGGCGCACTCGAGGGTGATCACGTCGGCGTTCGTCTGGAGCAGGTACGGCAAGGACCGCTCGTACGACGGCCGCTCCCAGTGCAGCGGCTGCTGGTTGGGATTTCCCCAGCACGTGTGGAGCCAGATCTCCGTCTCGACGCCGGCGATCTCACGGTTGACCGCTTCCGTGAAGAACTCGAGATCCTTGTCGGTGGCCGTCCCGTTGGCCCCCGCGATGTGATGCTGGGGCTCCTCGACCTGGATGACGCGGCAGCCCGCCGCCGCCACTTCCTTGAGCTCGGCGTTGAAGACGTCGGCGAGCGCCAGGATGAGGTCGCGGTCCGAGGCATAGTGGCGATTCACGAGCATCTTGGCGAGGGACTGACCGGTGATGGCGCCGAACTTCACCGGGCGCGCGCTGAGCCGCTGGGCCGCCTTGAAGAGCGCGGCGTACTGGAGGGGGCCGCCCGTGATCTTCTCGCCGACCAGGGCCGGCTGATACGCCTCCATCACCTCGTAGAGGATGTGCCCGGGCTGGAGCCCCCGCCACCCGCCGCCCGTGGAGCGGTCCACGTGGCCGGTGATCCCGCCCAGACGCTCGATCACGTAGAAGAACCACGACTTGCCCCCCACCGTGAGGTCGAAGCGCGAGTCGCCGTCGGTGACGAAGTCGAGGCCGGCCATTTCCTGCTCGCGCACCAGGCAGGCCACCGCGTCCACGTACTGCTCGCGGAAGCGTGAGTCGCCCATGGCGTCCTTGAACCCGCGGCCGCGCAGCTCTTCCGTGAACCAGTGCGGCCGCGGATAGGATCCGGTGATCGTGGTGGGCAGGATGGCGTCGCGGGTGGCGTTCAGCATGGTCAGCCCAGCTCCTCGTTCAGGAAGCGGTCGACCAGGCGGCGGGCCCGATCGGGAGAGGCAAAGGTCTGGGCGCGGATGAACGCGCGCCCGCTCGAAGCCAGATAGAAGCGCTCGTACTGCTCGCCCCGGCTCGCGAGGGCGCTCCCCACGAAGTCCCAGGCGAGCCGGAAGATGCGGGCGCGCTGCTCGGCCGTGACGCCCTTGGCGCCGCGCAGGAAGCGATCGATGAGAGGGCGCAAGGACGGATCGGCAAGCTGCGCGGATGTCGGCGCGGCCAGCAGGTTGTGCGACCCGAGGAGGCGGATGATCTCGTTCACCCGCGGGAACCACAGGGGCAGGAGCGGGCGCAGCGCGCGGAAGGGCCGGCCGTCGGGGAACCACACCCCGTTGCCCCACTCGTAGGCGCCCTGCTCGGCCGAGTGCACACCCGCGCGCGCCATCTCCGCGTAGCTCCAGATCTCGCCGAGCATCTCCGCCCCCGTGCCCGACACCGCGTTGATCGCCTCCGCCATGCGCGTAGCCACGCCCCAGGCGAACTCGAGCTTGATCTGGGCGCGGATGGAGGTCTGCTGCATGATGTTCGGCTGCCAGCCCGTGGTCATGACGCTGTTGTAGACGGGCAGGTTGGCGTCGATGAAGACGCGATCGCGCGGCACTTCCACGTCGTCGAAGATCACGAAGGCGTCCTGCTCGTCGAACCGGCTCGAGAGCGGGTGGTCGAAGGCGTTCCCGGCGCTGCTGTAGCTGTCGCGGCACAGGAACTTTAGCCCCGGCGTGGCCATGGGGATCGAGAAGGCGAGCCCGTAGGCGTCGGTGCCCGCCGCGAGAGGGGCGCCCGGGTACACGAAGAGCTCGTCCGAGAACGGCGCGAGGGTGGCGAGGATGCGCGCGCCGCGCACCACGATACCGTGCGCGGTGTCCGCCACCTTGTGCAGGGCAACCTCGTCACCGGCGGCGGGCACGTCGCCGCGCGTCTTGTCGATGGTGGGCTGCACGATGGTATGGGTGAGCGAGAGATCGCGCCGGGCCACCTCCTTACGGAAGGCGACCATGTTGGCCGCGCCGCGCTCGTTGCCGTTGATCGACCACTCATCGGACCGTCCGGCGAAGCCCGCCACCGTGGCATTGAGATAATCCGGCGTGCGGCCCATGATCCCCACGCTGTATTCCGCGATGCGCTCGAGGCATGCGTGCCGCCGCACGAGGTCTTCGCGCGAGCGGGGGATGATGTGGCTGACGTTGATGAGCTCGCCCGTCTCGGAATCGGGCATCAGGCAGACGTCGGCCGCCTCGTGCTGCAGATCGAAGAGCGCAGCCACGGAGCGCGCGGCGCCGGCGAAGGCTGGGTGGGCGGCGACGTCGCGCACGCGCTCGCTGCCCACCCAGATCTGGCGGTCGTCCTTCAGACCCTGCAGGAACTCTTTGCCTGTGCGGGCGGCCATGGCGGCCACGATAGTGGGGCGGGCGCCCCTACGTCGTCAAGGAGCAGCCGCGAGGAATCTACGCACCTTTCGTGCGGTCGAATCGCGTAACTTCATCCACTCCTCAGGAAAGAATTACCGTCTGCGGGCATCCGGCCGCGGGAACTCTCGACTCCGCCACGACTTTCGCGCTATCCGCGATTGGCACGTCGGCTGCTCTGTCTGACAGGCCCAGCCCGCGAGAGTCGAGGTGACGGTATGCCTGACGTGGTTCAGATCGTCGTGACGCCGGGATCCGGGGATGGACGAGCGCGAGCCACGGCGCGACGTCTCCAGAAGGCCCTCCTTCGCCGCGGATACACCCCTCACATTCAGACCTTCGCGGATCTCGAGCGTCTCCTGGAGTGGTCGGCCACCTGCGCGCCCGGGTACTCGCACCTGGTGGCCGTGGGAGGAGACGCCACCCTCAGCGCCGCCGCGGCGGCCGCCGTGCGACTGTCCATTCCCTTCCTTCCCGTCCCCAACGGGTTCGGCAACATGTTCGCGCGGGCGTTCGGCTTCGGCGACCAGACCCGTCGGGTGATCGAGCACTTCGAGCGCGGTCAGGTCCGACGCGTCGACGTCGGGGTCTATCCGGGTGAGCGGATCTTTCTCTCGCACCGGAGCTACGGACTGCTGGAGGAGATCCAGCGCGCCGTGGAGCGAGGGCGGGCCCAGCCCAGGTCCCGGGCGCTCCGTCATCTCGCCTACTACGTTATGGCCGAGCGCTCCATCCTCACCGGTCCGCTTCCCTCCATCCGGGTGGAGGTGGACCGGGTCCTGGTTGCCGAGGAAGCGGCCCTCGTCACCGTCGCGAACGTGGAGACGTATCGCGGCTTCCTCAACCTGACGCCGACCGCCTCGCCCATCGATGGGCTCTTCGACGTCTTCGTGATCCCCCGCACGACGAAGGTGGGCGCATGGGCGCGCATCTTCCAGATCCTGCTCGGCCTCCCGGGACAGTGGAAAGGCGTGGTGCTGTCCCGCGGTCGGAGCGTGCGCGTCACCGTGAATGGGCGGGCGCCCGAGGATCTCGAAGTTCGGCGGCGCGCCTTGCCGCTCCTGGTTCTGCCGGAAAGCCTCGAGACCCTGAAGGTCCGTCAGGCGGAGGCCGAAGTCGCCTGTGCGCTCGATGGCGGCGGGCCGGCCGTGCCGCCCCTGGTCACTGAACCGCGCGCCGCGGAGCTGCGGCCGCCGTCTTAGCTTGCAGGCTCGCGGCCACCAGCACCAGAAGCCCGATGCCGATCCACACCACCTGGCGCGCGCGACGGACGAGGCTGAAGGCGAGTCCCGCGCTCGCCCCGAGCCCCAGCGCGACGAAGAGCCCCGTGTTGGCGCCTTCCAGTACCCCCAGGCTGCCCGGGACCAGGAACGTCGCGAATCGCACTCCTGATCCCACCGCCTCGATCACCGTCGCCGTGGCCACTCCGGCGGGAATGTCCAGGACGAAAAGCATGGCCGCCACCTCGAGGGCGCCCAGTAGCCAGCCACAGAAGTGAAACGCCACCGAGAGCAGGAACCGGTGCCACCGGTGACGGTAGAACCCGCGCAGGCTCTCGTCGAGGCGCTCGGCATACGAGCTGTCCTCGATGAGCCCGGCCCAGGCAAGCAGCCCGCCCGCCCGGCGGACCAGCCCGGCGAGCTGCGTGACGAGGAATCCTCCGACGAGAAGAGTCTCGACGGCAAGCAGCGCAAACATCGCCGAGATGACGTCTCCCTTGACGGGGACGAATGCCTTGGCGACGACCAGCCCGACCACGAGGAGGAGCGTTTGCGCGATGGTGCTGGTGGTCTTGGCAATGATCACCGAGGGCACGCTCGCCTCGTAGGAGACGGCGGAGCGCAGCAGCCAGACCTTCACCGCCTCTCCGCCCACCGAGCCCAGAGTCGTGACGAGATTGAGCGCTTCGCCCGCGATGCGCGCGAGGAGCATCCTCCAGTACGGGGCCGACTTGTCGGCGAAGGCGTAGCGCCAGCCCAGGGTATCGACGGCCATGATGAGGCCGTAGGGCAGGCAGACCAGCACGAGCTGCCACCAGGCCATCCGGCTCAGGACCGAGACGATAGGTCCGGCGCCGATCCGAATGACCAGGAAGACGAGAACGACGACCCCGCCGGCGAAGAGGACGGCCCGGAGTATCTTCACTCTGCCCATCTCATACAAGCGCCGTGCCAGCAACGTGTAGGAGCGTGTGGTACGTTGGATAGTGAGAGCAAGAATGGCCTGGATACGGCGACACGCACTGTTGACAGGGGCTACGTTGGCGCTCGGGGGCTTTCTCGGGCTCGCCGACGGGTCGATCCAGCACTCCTGGCTCGGCGTCGATCAGGCCACGCGAGGAGCCGTCGGGCTCAGCCGTCTCCCCGAGCTTGATACTCCCATGCGGACACTCTCGCTCCTGGGAGGCCGCGCGGGGTTGATCTCCCTGATCGCGCTGGCCTTTGTGCTGCTGTGGGGGTACCGACGACGCTGGGCCCTCGCGCTACCCGTGATCATGGCCGGAACTGGTGGGCTCCAGCTCCTCGCCAAGTGGGCGGTCAATCGACCTCGCCCCAATCTCGCCGACTGGGGATACCCCAGTGGCCACGTGCTCAGCCTCGTCGTGTTCTTCGGGCTGGTGGCTTATCTTCTTCGCACCTCTCGGGTCAGCCGAGGGTGGCGCCTGCTCGGAGGCGGTGTCGGCGCGGGCATAGTCCTCACCGTCGCGTTCAGCCGCCTCTATCTGGATGTCCACTGGTTCACCGATGTCATCGGCGGCTTCGCTCTGGGGCTGGCCTATCTCCTCCTCACCATCTGGCTGGTCGAGGCGTTTCGTCGCCGCCGCGTGAACGCCCTCTCTGTCCTGCCCGCGGACGATTCGCCGCCGGCTCAGGAGGCTCCGACCCCGGCCTAGCGCCGGGACTCCTCCACGCGGACGCTCGGAGCATGGTGGTGCCCGTGATGTAGCTGGACTTTCCCGAGGCCAGGAAGGCCACCAGGTGCGCGAGCTCGCGGGGCTCCCCGATGCGTCCCACTGCCGTCTCGGCCGCGCGGTCGGCGAGTCCCTGCTCGAGGGAGACGCCGAGCTCCTTGGCCCGTGCCGCCACGTTGGAGCGCATGCGGTCGGTCAGGATCGAGCCCGGGCACACGTTGTTCACGAGGATGCCGTCGCGTCCCACCTCGTCGGCCAGGCTCTTGGCGAAGGCGACCACGCCCAGCCGCGTGACGCCGGAGAGGGCCAGGTTCGGGATGGGCTGATAGACGGTGGCGGCCAGGATATTGATGATGCGGCCGCCGCCTTGCCGCTTCATGTGGGGAATCGCTTCCCGCGACATGCGCGCGAAGAATAGCAAGGACCGCTGCAGGGCCGTCGCCCACTGCTCTTCGGTGGCGCTCAGAGCCCGGGCGAGGGGCGGGCCTCCGGAGTTGTTGACGAGGATGTCGAGACGTCCGAATCGACTGGTGGCGGCGGCGATCAGGTCTCGGATCGTCTGGTGATTGTCGAGATCACCGGCCAGAGCCAGGACGTCGGTGCCCGTCGCCTCCCGGATCTCCTTCGCCGTACGGTCCAGGTCGGCCTGGGTGCGGCTGCACACGACGACCCGGGCGCCTTCCTCCGCCAGCACCTCCGCGCAGGCCCGCCCCAGGCCCTTGCTCGCTCCGCCCACTACGGCCACCTTGTCCTTGAGCTCGAGGTCCATGGACGCTGCTCCCTTTCCCGCCCGGCTCGCTGTCTGGAACATCGATCGACGCCGAGCGGGCACGATACTGGTCTGGCGCTCTCGGTCTGTCAAGGCCGTGCGGGCGCCCCAGGAGACTTACCGCGCAGCGGCACGACGCCTTGACGGTGGCGCGCGGAGGGTATCGGCTGGAAGGAAGGAGGAACCCTGCCATGAGCCACGTGCAGACGAAGCCCATCACCAACTGGTGTCCGCAGGCGAAGCCGAACGAGCAGGGGCAGTGCGGAACCGACAAGCTGGCCGAGGATGGCAAGCGTCACCATTGCGACAAGACTCCGGGGCACGCCGATGATCTGCACTCCTGCAAGTGCGGCATGCAATGGAAGCACATGATGTAGGAGGGGATCCGATGACGAGCAAGATGGAGAAAGCGTCGATCGTCGCGCTCGCCACTCTCGCTCTGATCGCGATGACGGCCACGGGCGCGGCCGCCTAGCCATGGTGCGTTCCGCTACCGCGCGCTGACCACCGTCGCTTCGACGCTCCAGGCAAGCTGCTCACGCAAGGAAACGACATCGCCGACTACGGCGACCACGGGAGGCTCGAGCCCGCGCGCGCGCCCCACAATGTCCGCCAGGGTGCCCACGCGAACTTCCTGGGCCTCCGTCGTTCCCCAGCGGATCAGGGCCACTGGCGTCTCGGGATTCCGGCCATGGGCGAGCAGCGCGCCCACGATGCGGGGGAAGCTGCCGGCGGCCATCAGGATCACCAGGGTGTCCACCGCCGTCGCCAGCTTCCCCCAGTGGGTGGCATCGCCATCCTTGGCCGGATCCTCATGCCCCGTGAGCACGGCAAAGGAGGAGGCGACACCGCGGTGGGTGACGGGAATCCCGGCATACGCGGGGACGGCGATGGCCGAGCTGACGCCCGGCACCACCTCGAAGGGGATGCCCGCCTTCGCGAGCGCCAACGCCTCCTCCCCGCCCCGCCCGAAGACGAACGGATCTCCACCCTTGAGCCTGACGACAAAGCGCCCGGCGCTCGCGTGATGGACGAGCAAGGCGTTGATGGCCGCCTGCGGAAGACAGTGCGCCCCCACGCGCTTGCCCGCAAAGATGCGGAGCGCCTCGGCGGGCGCCTCATCGAGGAGCTCTGGATTGACGAGTCGATCGTAGACGACGACGTCCGCCTCTCTCAGTCGCTCGAGCGCGCGCACGGTGAGAAGCCCGGGGTCGCCCGGGCCGGCGCCCACCAGGGACACACGCCCGGGTTTCATGCCGTCACTCCGAGTCGATCCAGCAAGAGCGCCTTGGCCTCGTCGCGCTTGCCCTGGGCGAGCAGCGCGACGAGCCCGCCGTCGAGCGCGTCACGCCACACCTCGCCGCCGGGCCGTCGAGACTCCGCCCTCAGCTCGGCGCGCACCTCGGCGGCCAGCTCCACCAGCTCCGCGTACTCCGGCGCAATACGGCTCTCGAGATCACGGCGCACGCGCCCGGCCAGGGCGGGACTCGCCCCGCCCGTCGAGACCGCAACCACGAGCCGGCCGCGGCGCAGCACCGAGGGGAGCAGGAAGTCGCAGTAGACCGGATCATCGGCCGCGTTCACCCAGATGCCGTGGCGCCGGGCATCCGACGCCACGAGCTCGCTAACTTTACGACGGCTCGTGGCGACGAACGCGAGGCGCTGGCCGTCGAGGTCACGCTCGCGGTACTCGCGCTCCTGGTAGGCGATGCGCCCGGCCACCGCCCAGGAGTGGAGGCGCGGGGTCAGCGTGGGGCTGACCACGGTGACGCGGGCGCCGGCCGCGAGCAGGCCTTCCACCTTGCCCTCGCCCACGGTACCGCCGCCCACCACCAGGCAGGCGTGGCCCCGCAGATCGAGCGCGACGGGGTAGTACTCCGTCACTTGGGCTGCTGCGTCAGGCGCAGATAGGGCTTGAGCGCCTTCCAGCCGTTGGGGAACTTCGCCCTCGCCTCCTCGTCCGCTGGAGCGAGTCGATCACCCGCAGGATCTCGTCGAAGTTCCGCCCCGTGGTCTGCGGGTACGTGATCATCAGGCGGATCTTCTTCTTGGGGTCGATGACGAACACCGTGCGCACCGTGTACACCTCGTCGTGGGCCGGATGGATCATGCCGTAGAGGTTCGCCACCTTCCGATCGGGGTCGGCGATGATGGGGAAGTTGACGGCGTGTCCCTGTGTCTCCTGGATGTCCTTGAGCCAGCTCTTGTGGGAATCGACGGGGTCGATGCTGAGCCCGATGGCCTTGACCCCGCGCTTCTCGAGCTCCGGCTTGAGCCGCGCGACATAGCCGAGCTCGGTCGTGCACACCGGCGTGAAGTCTCGCGGGTGCGAGAAGAGCACGCCCCACCGGTCGCTCAGCCACTGGTGGAAATTGATCTGGCCCTCGGAGCTCTCGGCGCTGAAGTCGGGTGCGGTGTCTCCCAGTCTCAACGACATCTCGTTTCTCCTTTTTGTCGGTGTGATGATCGGCCGGTTGGGTATTCAGCCTTCGAGGTTGTGCGGAGTCCGCGCCTGCGCGATGTCGCGCGCCACCGCCTCCACGGGCTCGCCGGCCAGGATCGTGCGGATCTCCTCGTCGCTGCGCGCGGCGCAGAACTGGCGGAAGTTATCGCCCTCCCGCCGCTCGGCCAGGTAGACGCGGAGCAGGCGCTCGATGGCCGCGGGCACCTCGGTGGCCGCCGTGCGATAGCCGACCGGCCGCGCCGTCGCCTGATGCGCTCCCACGGCGCCGCCGACGCAGAAGTAGTAGGCGTCGACCATCTGCCCGTCCACCTTGGTCTTCTTGCCCTCGAGGCCGATGTCGGCGATCCAGTGCTGGCCGCAGCTATTGGGGCAGCCGGTGACGTGGATCTTCAGGTGCTGCTCGAAGCCGGGCAGCCGCGCCTCGAGATCGTCCACGAGGTGGCGCGCGAAGCCCTTGGTCTCCGTGAGGGCGATCTTGCAGAACTCGCTGCCCGTGCAGGCGATGGTGCCCCGCCAGAAGGGCGAGCCCTCGAGGCGCAGGCCCAGGCCCTCGACCTCTCGCCCCAGCTCCTCGGCGCGGGTCCTCGGCACGTTCAGGACGAGGAGGTTCTGCATCCCCGTGGTCCGCAGGTCGCCCGAGCCGTAGCGAAGCGCGAGGGCGGCGAGAGCCCGGAGCTGAGCGGCCTGGACCCGGCCTCGCAGCACCGCGATGCCGACATAGGCGAAGCCGTCCTGCCTTTGCGGGTGAATGCCCACGTGGTCGCGGTAGATGTCCTCGGGCGCGATCTCGGGCACGCCCGGCTCGAGCTTCTCGCCCAGCCGCCGCTCGAGTTCCGCCTGGAATCGCTCGGCCGTCCAGCCGTGCTGGAGAAAGAGGAACTTGAGCCGGGCTTTCTCTCGGTTCTGACGGAGGACATCGCTGTCGCGGAAGATCTCGGCCACGCCCTTGACCACGGCCAGGGCCTGATGCCACGGGATGAACGCGTCGAGGCGGGGCGCCAGGTGCGGATCGGTCGAGAGCCCGCCGCCCACGCGCAGCGAGAAGCCGGGGAGACCCGTGTACGGATGGCGCAGCGCCGTGAGCGCCACGTCGTTGATCTCGGGATACGAGCACCACACGCGGCAGCCCGTGATGGAGATCTTGAACTTGCGCGGCAGGTTGTAGAAGTCAGGACTGCCGTTGAGCATGTCCGTGGCGGCCTGCGCGAGGGGCGAGGCGTCCGCGATCTCGTCGGCGTCCACTCCCGCCACCGGGCAGCCGGTGACGTTGCGCGTGACGTCGCCGCAGGCGCCGAGCGTCGTGATGCCGACGTCCGAGAGCGCCCGGATGACGGCGGGCAGGTCCTCGATCCGGATCCAGTGGAGCTGGATGTTCTGGCGGACCGTGATGTCCGCCACCCCGCGCGCGTACCGCTCCGCGACATCGGCGATCGTCGCGAGCTGCCGTGAGGTCAAGAGGCCATTCGGTATGCGGATGCGGAGCATCAGGTAGGGCACGGCCTTGCCTTCGCCGCCTTTGCCGCCGACGGCGCCCACGCCGTCACCCTGCGTGTAGATGCCCCACCAGCGGAAATACGTGTTCAGCCACTCGGGTGGGATCGAATCCCAGCCCTCGCGCCCGAACCGCTCGATCTCAGCATGGGCAGCCCAAGGGTTGATTGCCGCCTTGAGGCGCTCGGCCCTTTGCGCCTTGGTTTCCTTCACCGTCTCCGCCACTTGCGCCCCCCCTGAAGATCCCCAAAACCTCTATTTCGACTGTGTTAAAACGGATAGTGCCTAAGTCTATCGGAATTGTCAAGAAGAGCTCGCGGGCATTGTCCTAAGGGTTGGTCTCCCTTAAGTAGTGGACGGCCTACTTAAGTAGTGGACGGCCTACTTGACGCGGTGCGAGATAACGACCGCGAAGAGCGTCCAGCTCACGAGAATGGCGAGAGGCGCCGCGCTCAGCCGCGAGAGAGCTTTCGGCCTATCCGCTTCTCGATCACGTGGGTGACGGCCGAGAAGTCCTCCTTGCCCCAGCCGCTGTCCACCGCCTCGTCGTACGTGCGCTTGGTCTCTTCCAGGATGGGCGTGGGAACCTGGCAGGCGTTCGCCAGGGCCAGGGCCAGACCCGCGTCCTTGCGCATCAGCTCGCACATGAAGGTGGGCGAGAACTCGCCGTCGAAGATCCGCTTGGCTCGCCGCTCGAAGTACGTGCCGTAGGCCATGCCCCCGCCCTTGCGAACCACGTCGTAGAACGTGTAGGGATCGACTCCCGATTGCACGCAGACGGCCAGGGCCTCCGCCACCGCGGCGGCGGTGACGGCGACGAGGCCATTGTGGACGAGCTTGACTCGATTGCCCATGGCCGGGCCGCCCACGTACATGTGAAGCTTGCCCATGATGTCGAGATAGGGCGCGATGCGCTCGACAGCGGCCTCGTCACCGCCCACGATGAAGAAGATCTCGCCCGACACGGCCTGCGGCTGCGAGCCCAGCATGGGCGTGTCCATGTGCGTGATGCTCTTGGCCAGAAGCGCCCGGTGGACCTCGAGCGTGGCCTCCGGGCTCACCGTGGAGCAGTCGCAGGTGATGAGCCCCGCCTTGCCCCCCGCCGCGATGCCGCCCGCCCCGAGATAGACCGCGCGCACCACGTCGTCATTGGGCAGGCACGTGAAGATCACGGAGGCCCGTGCCGCGACCTCCGAGGCGGAGGCAGCCACCGTGACGCCGGCGAGCGTGCCGGCGGCGGCGGTGGCGGATGGGCTCGCGTCGTAGACGACGAGCGCCACGCCGGCCTTGGCAAGGTTGGCCGTCATCGGCATGCCCATGGTGCCCAACCCGATGAATCCGACGATGTCGCTCATCCGATGCCCCTTTGCGTGGTCCGGCGAGGGTCGTGAAGACAAGGGCGGCAGCTCGCGCCCGTCGGAACCGTAGGGGCTCGAGCAGCAGGTGTCAAGGGCGTCTCCCGGAGTACAATTCGAGCATCGCGCTCGAAGGAGGACAATGGATATGAAGCATCGGCTCGGATGGACCTTGCTGGCCTGGTACTACGTCGCGTACGGCATGGGCGGTCCCTACCCGCCGCAGCTCTTCGGCCCGTTCATCAGCGAGGAGCAATGCGTGGCCCAGGCCAACGACTGGACGGCGCGGGGCGTCGCCTCCGTCTGTCTCAAGTCGGAAATTCAGGGCCTGCCGAGCTATGGCGGCGCCATCGTCTACCCGTCCGCGCCCGCCCGCGGCTCCGCGAGCGCGCCCGTGGCGACGCCACCGGGCAAGACGCCTCTGATGGCTCCGAACCAGCCGATCAAGAAGTAGCCTGGAGAGCCACGTGGACCGGGCGGCGCGCGAGTACCACTACCGCGTGGATGGCGAGGGTCGGATCTACCACGATGGCACGGAGATCGTGGATCCGGCGACACTCCGCTTCTTCCTGCTTGCCCTCACGCGCACGCTCGAGGGAGGCTGGCTCGCCGTCTGCCAGGGCGAGCGCAACTGGTTCGAGCCCGAGGGCAGGTTTCCCGACGAGACACCCTTCATCGTTCAACGGCTGCGCCTGAGCGTCGACGAGGGTCGCCTCCGCGCCGTCGAGCTCTGCCTGGCCGGCGACTATCGCGAGCCGCTCGATCCCGCCACCCTCGAGCAGGACGGCGAGCGCCTCTCCTGCGCGGTACGGCGCGGGGCTTTCCGCGCCCGCTTCGGGCGCCTCGCCATGCAGCAGCTCGCGCCCTATCTCAGCGAGGGGCCCGACGGCCCCGCCCTCGCCCTCGACGGTCGGCGTCACCGGCTTCCGCGCGCCGCTTCCGCCACTCCGACGCCTCGAAGGTGAAGTGGGTGACCTGGAAGGTCTTGTAGTCCGACATGCCGTCGTGGACGAAGCCCACTTTCTCGAGGACGTGCCGCGAGGCGATGTTCTCCGGAAAGGTCACGGCCACGAGCCGCGGCAGACCCACCTGATCGAACGCGTAGCGCGCGAGGGCGGAGGCCGCTTCGGTGGCCAGGCCCGCGCCCCACGAGGCGCGGGCCAGCCGATACGCCAGCTCGATGTCGTCACCCTCAGGCATGCGCAGGAGCGCGGCCACTCCGTGGAAAGCGCCGTCGGCCCTGCCCTCGATCACCCACCAGCCGAGCGCGCCATGCTCCGCGGCGATGCGATCGCGCACGCGCGCCACGATCTCCTCGGGAGTGCCGCCACGGCTCCCGATGTAGCGCATGACCTCGGGGTCGCTGTCCAGGGCGACGAACAGCGCCTCGTCGGCGGCGCCCAGGCGGCGCAGGCGGAGCCGCCGCGTGTCGAGCATGAGACCGCGGGGTGAAGAACCCTCAGCCGCCGAGCTTGCCCGTCTGCTCGAGCAGCGCCTCGGCGCCGCTGACCTCGAACTTGCCGGGCGCCTCGAGGTTGAACGCCTTCACGACCCCGTCGTCCACGAGCATCGAGTAGCGCTGGGAGCGGACGCCCATGCCGCGCGCGGTCAGGTCGAACTCGAGACCGAGCGCCTTCGTGTAGGCGGCGCTGCCGTCGGCCATCATGCGCACCTTGTTCTTGGCCCCCTGCTCCTTGCCCCAGGCGCCCATGACAAACGCGTCGTTGACGGCGATGCACCAGATCTCGTCCACCTTCTTGGCCTTGAGCTTGTCCGCGTTGGCGACGAAACTCGGGACGTGCTTGGCCGAGCAGGTGGGCGTGAAGGCGCCCGGCAGCCCGAAGATGGCGATGCGCTTGCCCTTGACCATCTCCTCCACGGGGAAGGCATTGGGCCCGACCGTGCAGCCCGGCCGCTCTTCCTCGACGAACTCGTAGAGCTGTCCGGCGGGCAGCTTGTCTCCGACTTTGATGGCCATGAAGGTCTCCTTTTCGGTGAGAGGTCGACGGCGGAACGTCATTCTAGCACGCCGCGAGATGGGCGAAACGGCGACGCTTGCCGGATACCTGGGGCCCGAGTATTCTACCCGCGTGATCCCGCCGTCGCGTTACCTCGCGCAGGTCATGTTGCTGTGCGCCCTCGGGGTTCTCGCGGGATGCGCGCCCACCAAGGTCCAGCCTTCGGTGATGATCCCGGCCTCCGACGCCTTGCCCCGGCCCACGCGGATCGTCGTCTACGACTTCGCCGTCGCCCCCCAAGACGTCTCGCCGAACAATGCCCCGCTCTCGCGGCTGCGCCGGGTGTTCGGCGGCTCCCAGAGCGAGGAAGAGATGAAGGTCGGGCGCTCGGTCGCCGGCGCCCTCTCCGTCGAGCTCGTCAAGGCGCTCAAGGACCTCGATCTGCCGATCGAGCGGGCGAGCGCCGCCGCGGTGGCCGACGGCACCCTCGCCATCGAAGGCCAGTTCGTCTCGATCGACGAGGGCAACCGGCTCCGGCGCGTGGTCATCGGCTTCGGGGCGGGGGCGAGCGAAGTCAAGACGCACACCCAGATGTATCTGGGCACGAGCGCCGGGCCCCGCCTCGTGGAGGAGTTCGAGACCGACGCCTCCAGCTCGAAGAAGCCCGGCGCCGCCGTCGGCATGGGCGCGGGGGCCGCGATCGGGGCCGGGCTGGCCACCGCTGCCGTCGTCCAGGGCGGCGTGCAGGCGATCACGGAGCCGAAGGACACCGCCGAGGCCGACGCGAAGCGAACCGCGGAGCAGCTCGCCAAGCAGATCAAGGAGATTTTTGCCGCGCGTGGATGGAGCGCGGCCAAGCCTGCCAAGTAGCTGATCCTTTGCCGCGCATCTCTTCGCCGCCATGGCGCATCAGAAGGCCGAGGAGAAATGACATGAATCCCACCGAAAAGCAGGCGACAGCAGACTCGGCCGTTGTCCATCTCACCCAGCAAAACTTCGACGAGGCGCTGATCGGAGCAGAGGGCGTCCTGCTCGTGGACTTCTGGGCCGAGTGGTGCGGCCCGTGCCGGGCCATCGCCCCCGTGCTCGAGGAGCTGGCGCGCTCATCCGGAGGCCGCGTGCGACTCGCCAAGGTCAACGTGGATGAGCAGCCCGGCCTGGCCGCCCGCTACGGCATCCGCTCCATCCCGACCATCCTCTTCGTGAAGGACGGCGAGGTCCGGGACCAGGTCGTGGGCGCGGTGCCAAAGGCGCACATCCAGGCCAGGCTCGGGGCGCTCGGAGTGTAGTCGAACCAACCCCCCCACTCACCCAGCCCTCGCCTCGACGCTAGGAGCGCTTCGGCCCGAACTGCGGCCCTCTCCCCATTGGGGAGAGGGATACAAGGGCGGCCGTCAGCCCTTGAGACCGGTCATCACCGCCGCCTGCACCACCCATTTTTGTAGAACTACGAAGATCAGGAGAATCGGCAGGACGCTCACCACGGCGGCGGCCGTCACCAGGTTGTACTCGATGAAGTACATGTTGGTGAAGCCGATCAGCCCCATGGTCACCGTCTTCATGGACGGCGAGTTCACCA
>WNFF01010243.1_pt1 | contig 19378 bp, 13 predicted proteins | sample 5400441 | NCBI WGS metagenome assembly WNFF01 (sample SAMN13153345, study PRJNA577476) | soil metagenome | isolation source: 120 cm saprolite under Douglas fir tree site 2 hole 3 replicate 1 | place: USA:California | collected 2015-04-18 | reverse complement strand
AGATGGCGAAGGAAACTCCCGGCGTCGATCATGCCATCGGATTTTCGGGTCTTTCGGTGCAAGGCTTCGTCAATTTGAGCAACGCGGCCGTGCTGTTCTTCCCGCTCAAGCCCTTCGACGAGCGCACCACCAAGAACTTGTCGGCCGGCGCCATCGCAGGAGCGCTCAACAAGAAATTCAGCGCCATTCAGGATGCCGTGATATTCGCCGTACCGCCGCCGCCCGTTCAGGGCTTGGGCACCACCGGTGGCTTCAAACTATTCTTGCAGGACCGCGGTGCGCATGGCTATGACGAGCTCGCACGGGTCACGGCGGAGGTTTTGAACAAGGCGCGGCAACAGCGCGAGCTCAACCCTTACGCCACCTACACGACGTTTCAGAACAGCGTGCCGCAGCTCTATGCCGATGTGGATCGCGTCAAGGCCAAGAACCAAGCGGTACCCCTGTCCAATGTATTCAATACCCTGCAAGCCTATTTGGGTTCCATTTATATCAATGATTTCAATCGCTTCGGACGAACTTATCGAGTGTATGCTCAAGCAGAGCCGCAGTTCCGCAGTCAACCCGAAGACATTGCGAACTTGAAAATGCGCAACTTGCGCGGCGACATGGTGCCGATGGGAGCGGTCGCCGATGTTCACTTCGAAGCAGGGCCGGATCGCGTGTCGCACTACAACGTGTATCTGGCGTCGGATATCAATGGACAGGGTTCTCCCGGCACTTCCTCCGGACAGGCCTCGGCCGCCATGGAACGCGTGCTGCGCGACACCCTGCCGACCGGCTTCGGATACGAATGGACCGATCTGACATTCCAGCAGAAGTCCGCGGGAAACACGTCACTCTTCGTGTTCCCCATCTGCGTCATGCTGGTGTTCTTGATCCTTTCCGCTCAGTACGAGAGCTGGGCGCTGCCGCTCGCCGTGATTCTCATCGTGCCCATGTGCCTGCTGTTCGCAATGTCGGGCGTGTGGTTGAAGGGCTCGGATAACAATGTGCTGACCCAGATCGGCTTCATCGTGCTCGTGGGGCTCGCGTGCAAGAACGCCATCCTGATCGTGGAGTTCGCGCGTGAGCGCGTCGAGCACGGCTTGGCACCCATCGAAGCAGCGATCGAAGCATGCCGGCTGCGTCTCCGCCCCATCCTCATGACCTCGTTCGCGTTCATCATGGGCGTGATCCCCCTGGTGACCGCCAGCGGCGCCGGCAGCGAAATGCGCCAGGCCATAGGCATCGCCGTGTTCTCCGGCATGCTGGGCGTGACGTTCTTCGGCTTGTTCTTGACACCGGTATTTTTCGTGACCATCGAGCTGTGGCTGGAGAAACGCAGGAATGTGGGAGCCGAGCAGCCGCAGGTCCCCGCCGCCGAAGAGGAGCCCGGCCGTGCGTAACCGGCTGGTTAGCGGTATGGCGGCAGCGGCGATCCTCGCGGGCTGCGCGGTGGGCCCCAACTATCATCGACCGGGGACGCCCGTCGATGCGCATTTCGCCAACGCCGGCGAGCCGGGCCTTAAGGACGGGGATGCCGTCGAGCGATACTGGACCGGGTTTGCAGAACCCTCGCTCAACGGCCTCATCGACGATGCGCTTGCGCACAACAAGGACCTGGGCGTGGCGGAGGCTAATTTGCGGGCCGCACGTGCAGCCAGGCGGCTGGCCGGATTCGATCAATTTCCGACGGCCACGTTCGCCGGCAGTTATAGCCACATCCTGGATTCCAAGCAGCAGTTGCCGTTCCTCGACCGGCATGACCGTGAGTTCGACAGCGCGCAGAGCGCCTTCGACGGTTTATGGGAACTCGATCTGTTCGGGCGCGTCAGGCGCAATGTAGAAGCAGCACGCGCCGATGTGGGCGCCAGTGCGGCAACGTTGCAGGATGCCCGCGTCAGCGTCATCGCCGAAGTGGCGCGCGACTACTTCATCCTGCGCGGGCTCCAGGACCAGCTGGCGCTGACGATCCGCAACGCCGACAACCAATTGAACACGGCAAAGCTCACCCGGACCCGGCTGGAGGCGGGGAGAGGCAATGAGCTCGACACGGCCCGCGCCGAGGCACAGTGGCAAACCACCTTGGCGTCCATCCCGGCCTTGCAGGCATCGATTGCGACGACTACTTATCGATTGAGCGTGCTCACCGGCCGGCAGCCGACGGCGCTCGGCGAGCGGCTGTCGCCGCAAGCGCCGAGCCCTCAGCTGCCCGCCTTGAACCCCATTGGTACGCCGGAGCAGCTGCTGCGGCGCAGGCCTGATGTCCGGGTCGCGGAACGCCGGCTGGCCGCCGCCACGGCGCGCGTCGGCGTCGCCATGGGCGACTTATTCCCCAAGGTCACCTTGGTCGGCGACTGGGGCTACCAGGCTCCCACCTTCGGCGACTTCGGCAGTCGCAACGCGGAGTTTTTCTCGGTGGGACCGAGCATTACCTGGGCAGCCTTCGATATCGGCCGGGTGCGTGCGCGGATCAGCTCGGCGAAGGCGCAGACGGACGCCGCTCTCGCCGGCTATGAAGGGGCGGTGTTGAACGCGCTCGAAGACACGGAAGGTACGCTGATCACCTATGGCCGTTCGCAATCCCGGCGCGATTCGCTGCAGTTGGCGGCGGCCGCGAGCGACAAGGCCGCCGACTTGGCGCGCAAGCGATTCGAAGGCGGATTGATCGACTTTCTCGAGGTTCTCGATGCGGAGCGCACGGCGTTGAGCGCGGAGTTGTTGCTGTCGCAGAGCCGCACCGATACCGCCACCTCCTTGATCGCCGTGTACAAGGCACTGGGCGCCGGTTGGGCGGTATCCGAACCGAACGCCGCAGCGACCGCGCGGCGCTGATCGGCGTCGCCGCATGCATAATGCGGACTTCGGCCCGGCCGCATTGTCATCAGATGAGAGATTTTGAATGAAGATTTTTTCCTGGAACGTCAACGGTATTCGCGCCGTCATCAAGAAAGGGGTGTTTCAGCCGTTTCTGGAGAAGTTTCGGCCCGATATCGTCTGTCTGCAGGAGACCAAGGCCGAGCGCGGACAGTTCGAGATCGATTTGCCCGATTACCGCGAGTACTGGAATTCTGCCGTGAAGAAGGGTTATTCGGGCACCGCGATTTTCTCGAAGCAAGAACCGCTGTCCGTAGTCAACGGCTTTCCTCTCGAGTTTGCAAAGCGCTTCTCGTTCGCCGACGAACTGCAGCGCGACAGCGCCGAGGAAGGCCGGGTCATGACGGCGGAATTCCAGAAATTCTACGTCGTGACGGTTTATACGCCGAACGCAAAGGACGATCTCAGCCGTCTGCCGCTGCGATCCAAGCACTGGGATCCGGCCTTCCTCGCCTATTGCAAGCAACTGGAAAAGACCAAGCCGGTCATTTTTTGCGGCGACCTCAATGTGGCGCATACCGAGCTCGATCTGGCCAACCCCAAGCCGAACCGCGGCAAGAAGGGCTTTACGGATGAAGAACGCCAGGGATTCCAGAATTTCGTGGACGCGGGTTTCGTCGACACCTTCCGGCTGTTCACCCAGGGTAACGGGCACTACTCGTGGTGGAGCCATTTCGCCAATTCGCGGGCGCGGAACATCGGGTGGAGAATCGACTACGTTCTCGTGTCGCGGCATTTGCGCGACGCGGTGAAGGGCGCCGAGATCCATCCCACCGTCATGGGCAGCGATCATTGCCCGGTCAGCATCACGCTCGATGCATAACCCCCAGGGCGCGCACTGGCGCGGGCAGCGCCTGGGGGCGGTGCTGTTCGATCTCGACGGCACGCTGTTGGATACCGTGGCCGATATCGCGTTGGCGCTCAACCGGACGATGGTCGAGTATGATTGCAAGCCGCTGGCCGAGGACGAGGTGCGGAGAATGATCGGACGCGGCCCACCGATTCTGATCGAGCGCGCCGCGGCTTCGCAGGGCCGCATCATCGGCGCTTCGACCCAGGCCGAGATGATGGAGCGCTTCTTTCACCACTATGGCGGGCTCGAGGAATCGAATGAAGACAGTGCACAGCCGTACGCCGGCGCCGCGGAATCGCTCCGCATCCTGCACGATGCGGGACTACGTACCGCGGTGGTCACCAACAAAGAGCATCGCTTTGCCGGCGCGCTGCTCCAGCGGCTTGGCCTCGCGGACTGGGTCGATGTAGTGGTCGGCGGAGATACCTGCGCGCGGCGCAAGCCGGACCCGCAGCCCTTGCTCTTTGCGTGTGAGTCGCTGCAGGTGCCGCCGTCCCAGTCCTTGATGGTCGGCGACTCGGTGAACGACGTGCAAGCGGCGCGCGCCGCCGGCATCCCGGTCGTCTGCGTATCGTACGGATACAACGAGGGCCGGGATCCGCGCACATTGGAGTGCGACATGCTCCTTGATTCGTTGACCGAGCTTCCCGCGCTGCTGCAGGTGTCCTGATGCGAAGGGTTCTGCTGCTGGCGATGGTCTGTTGCTCGGTAGCGCTTGGCGCGGGTGAGCCGCCCAGCCGTTATGGTGTCGACGCGCCGGAGCTCGCGCGCCTCGGCGACCACGCGGTAGGGGTCAAGACCCTGCATCTGGTCCAGCATGGACAAATCCACGTGCTGGCTTTCGATGCAGCCAAGGGATCCGCGCCGTTGGCGGATCGCGCGCTGACCGTGGACCTATGGTATCCGGCAAACCCACGCCCAGGCTCGCCGCACGCGGTATATACGGCAAGACTTCCATCAGAGCCTCCCGCCGCGCCGGCGAGTTTTTCCATTCCCGGCATCGCCGTGCGCGACGCACCGCCCTCGGGAACGAGCTTGCCGCTGGTGATCGTCTCGCATGGCTACAGCAACGACCCCGCAGCCATGACTTGGCTGACGGAGAACCTCGCATCGAAGGGGTACGTCGTGGCCGCCATCCGCCACGACGATCCTCCGATCACCGATCGAACGCGCTTCCCGCAACCCTTGATGCGCCGGCCCCTCGACATCGCCTTTGCGGCTCGAGAATTGCAGCGCACGCTCGCCGCAGATGATCTCGTGGACCCGGCGCGCACGGCGTTGATCGGCTACTCGATGGGAGGCTATGGTGTGCTGACCGCGGCAGGTGCGGCGCTCGATCCGAACGGCGGCGCCGTAAAGTTCGTGCCCGGCGGCTTGATGCTGCCGTTCGCGCGCGGCGGAGCGTTGCTCGACGCGGTTACCGTCAAGGGCCTGCGCGCGGTCGTGGCGATTTCACCTGCCGGCGGCGGATCGCTGGCAGCGTGGGGCGCGGACGGAGTGCGCATGATCACGGCTCCGCTGCTGCTCATAGCCGGCGACCACGACAGAACGGTGGACTACACGACGGGGGCGCGCGCGATTTTCGACATGGCGAGCGGCGCGCATCGCTACCTGTTGACCTTCAAGGAAGGCGGACATTCGATCGGTTTGAGTCCGGCGCCGGATTCCATGCGGCAGCGTCTTTGGGATCAGGATTGGTTCGAAGATCCGGTGTGGCGGAAGGAGCGGATCAACGCCATCAATGCGCATTTCATCACGGCGTTCCTCGATCGGTACGTCAAGGGCGACGAGAGCCGCGCCGCGTATCTGGATGTGCCGGTCACGGATTCGGCCGCCGGCGCCTGGCCCGCCGCGACGCCGCCCCTCGCGTATGACGCCTACAGTCCCGGCACCGCGGAAATCACCCTCTGGAAGGGCTTCCAACGCAACCACGCGGCAGGGTTGGAACTCCTGCAAGCGGACGCGCGGTCGACTCCATGACCTCGCTTGCACTTCCGCTGCCGCTCGCCGCACCCGAAGAAATCGGTCTCTCATCCGTTCGCCTCGCCCGCGTGGGCGCGGTGATGCGCGGCGAGATCGAACGCGGACGTGTGCCCGGCGCCGTCGCACTGGTCGCCCGGCGCGGCCGGCTGGGGCTTTTCGAAAGTTTTGGCCAACGAGATGCTGCGAGCGGCGCGCCGATGGCAAAGGACACGATCTTCCGCATCTACTCCATGACCAAGCCCATCACGTCAGTGGCGGCGATGATGTTGTGGGAAGAAGGACGGTTCCTGCTCGGCGACCCGATCGCCAAATATCTGCCCGATCTCGCCGGCCTCCAAGTCGCAGTGGCGCGGGGCGGAGAAATCGAGCAGGTGCCGGTCGAGCGTGCCGTCACCATCCAGGATCTTCTGCGCCATACGTCGGGTCTTACCTATGAGTTCCGCGGTTCCGGACCGGTGCATAAGATGTATCAGAGCGCGAAGCTGTACAGCCGCGCGCAAAGCAACGCAGAACAGGTCGCGGCCCTCGGCAAGATTCCTCTGCTCCATCAGCCGGGGACGCGGTGGGAATATGGACGCTCGACCGATGTCGTCGGCCGCCTCGTCGAGGTACTGTCGGGCCAACCTTTGAGCGTATTCTTCGAGCAACATATTCTGGCGCCGCTCGGCATGGTCGATACCGCTTTTCACGTGCCGCAGCGTCACCACTCGCGCCTCGCCGAGGCCCTAGCCCGTGACCCGGACGGCGGCGGAGCGGTGCAGCTGCTCGACGTCCGCACTCCGCCGAAATTCGAGTCGGGCGGCGGCGGCCTGGTGTCGACGGCGAGCGATTACGCGCGCTTTCTGCAGATGTTGCTCGACGGCGGAACGCTCGACGGACGCCGGCTGCTCAGCCGCAAGACCCTCGAACTCATGACGGCAGATCACCTGGGACCGATCACCGGGGCGCCCGATCTCTTGCTCCCCGGCCACGGTTTCGGGCTGGGTTTCGCGGTTCGCCTCCACGCCGGCATCGCTTCCGTGCCGGGTTCGGTCGGCCAGTACTTCTGGGGCGGGCTCGCCGGCACCACCTTTTGGGTCGATCCGGCAGAGCAGCTGTTCGCGCTGTTGCTCATCCAGGCACCAGGGCAGCGCGACTACTACCGCACGCTGTTCCGCGATCTCGTCTATTCTGCGTTTGACGATTGAGCGGCTGAGAGGCGCGTATGCACGCTCGCGAGGACGTGCGTCACAGTCCTTGCGCCCGTCGTTAAGGTAGACCCACAGGTAACCCCTGAGAGATGACCTTCATCACGCCACTTTGTGTGTGAACATGGCAAAAATGCAGTCCATGTGGTGCGGTGCTGCACTGCGGTCTAATGCTGGCCGGTATGCGAAAAGCTAATAAGCTCGGGATGATCGGGACGATTTTTTTGCTGTCCGCCGCGGTTGCATCCGGGGCGGCGGCAGAGTCGACTTCGAGACGCCGATGTGGACGCCGTCGTGCAGCGACTCGACGAGATCGCGCGCGCGGGCGATGCGACGGCCGTTCGCGCGCAACACTTCGTGCGGGCGTTTTCAGCGAGCCAGCACAGGGAGTTCGCGACGGCCGAAGCCGACCTCAAGGACATCGACATCACTTCAATGCGTTCCGATACCGAGCGCTATCGCACGCTGTCCCTGCGCGGTCATGTATTGCGTATCCTCGGGCAGGACGAGGCGGCACTGCCCTTTTTGGAGCAGGCGTTGGATCTCGCGAATAAGATGCACGACGAAACGCGGACCCTGCGCGCGATGCTTTCGCTTTCCGTTGTCTACTCGGACAGCGGCAATTTCGATCGGGCCACGATTCTGTTGAAATCGGCGCGCAGTCTCGCCACTCGCCTGGGTGATGAGGCGGCATTGGTGGAAACCGAGGAGCGCGTATCCGACATAGCGGACCGCCGCGGGGATCGAGCCGAGGAGCGGCGCGGCTCGCTGGCGGGACTGGAGCATGCGAAGCGCTCGGGAAGCGGTAAATGGCTGGAACTCGCGCTGCTCAATCTCGGCGATTCGTATTTGAAGACCCGTGACTTTACCGAATCGCTCAATTATTCCAAACAAGCGCTGCCGATCATGTTGCGAGCCAACCACCACGAGGGTGAGCAAATCGCTCTGTTCAACGAGGGTTTGGCCTACATCGGACTCGGCAGCGTAAAGGCCGGAGAGAAGCTCGCGCAAGGAGCGATAGACAAAGCGCTCGCCGGTAGCGACCTCGTGGGCGCAAAAGAGTTACTTCGAGAATATGCCGACGCCTTGGAGCACGCGGGCTACTTGATGATGGCGATCCAGGTGTATCACCGCTACGACCAGATCAGCGAGAAGTTCATGACGAATACGCGGCAGCGCGCGTTCCTCGAGCTCTCCGCGCAATTCGACGACGAGCGCAAGGCGCGCGAACTCGAGCTCCTGCGGCGCGACAATGCGCTCAAGGTTTCCGAAATGCGCGGCCAGCGCCTGCGCCAACAGCTGATTCTTGCGGCCGCGCTGTTCATCGCATTGATCTGCGCGGCGCTGGTCTGGGCCGTCGCCCGCGTGAGCAAGGCCAACGAACGGCTGCGCTTCAGCAGCGAGCATGACCCGCTGACGGGGCTGTCGAATCGCCGATATTTCAACGAGCGGGTGCTCGCGGTCGACGGCGGCCGCCCGGTCGGCGGCTGCGTGCTGTTGGCGGATCTCGATCACTTCAAACGCATCAACGACACCCACGGGCACCCGGCCGGCGACGCGGTGCTGGCGGCGATGAGTCAGCGGCTCTCCGCGGCGCTGCGCGAGACCGACAAGCTCGTCCGTTGGGGCGGCGAAGAGTTCCTGGCCGTGCTCGGCCCGATGACGCCGGCGCAGGCGGATTTGACCGCCGAACGGCTGCTGCAGGCGGTGCGCCGCGAGCCCGTCATCTGGAATGGACAAATGATCCACTGCACGATTTCCATCGGCTACGCCAGCTTCCCGATGGCGGGCTCGGCGGCCGACATCTCGCTCGACAGCGCGATCAGCCTGGTCGACAAGGCGCTCTACGTGGCCAAACGCCGGGGTCGGGACCGCGCCTGTCTGATCAAGGTCGTGAGCGCCCGCGATGAAAAGGAATTGACGAGAATCAGCGCCGAGTTCGACTCCGCCACGATCGACCGCAGAGTTCAGTTGGTCGAGATCCTGGGCACCGCCGCTTAGACCCGCTCGAGCCTTGTCAGAGGGACGGCCACGCCGTCCGCGGCTTTCCGATCGAGACACCGCAGTTGGCGCTACTATTCCCCGGAATACTCTAATATTCCATGGGGGACACATCGTTGAGGCACCCGTTCAGAGGAAGAACAACGGCCGACATGCCGTTGACAGATAGATTTCATCAAAATCCGTTGGATTTTCTTGATCGGGAATTTCCGTCGTCCGGTGGGATGGTTCAGACCGGCGCCAAGGAATATTGTCTGGGTGACCCGGCCGCGGCACGGGCTGTCCTGCTCAATCAGGGCAAGCTGTACGAGGAGGACTCGGATTTTTTCACCACGCGCATCGGGTTGTTCGGCCCGCGCGACGCGCAGCTGAATATCCGGCGCGAGTCGCGCGCGCTGCTCCGGAACTTTCTGGATGGGCACGGCGGTGAAGCCTTGACCTCCTTGGTCAAGATGAACGTGCCCGCGGTGAGCGAATGGCCGGGCACCGGCAATCGGTTGGTCTATCGCTATTTGCAGCCCTTGCTGCTCGCGCCTGACAGCCCGCCCAAACTGCTGCGGCTGCTCGACGACATCGTCGAGCGCCTCATATTGAGGAGTCCGAGCCTGCGCCGATCCGTTTGGCAGCGGCGAATTCTGCAGTTTCGCGTGACCTTGCTCTTGTCGGGCGCGATAGAGGCGCGGCAGGCGGGGCAGGCGGGGCAGGTGGGGCAGGCGGGGCAGGCGGGGCAGGAGCGCCCTCAGCCGCTCGACTTGCTCGATGTCGTGGCGCGCGCGTCAGCTCATGGGCAGAGCAGCGCTGAATTGGCGGAAGTGTTCATGTCCTTCGTCCTTTCCATCGCCGGCTCGATCGGGTTCGTCCTGGGGTGGTCGATCTACCTGTTGGGAACTCACCCGGGGCGCGAGGTGCCGCCCGAATGGGTGGTACAAGAGGCCTTGCGGTTGTGGCCGGTGGCCTGGAGGCTGGCAAGGCGGCCGGCCAAGGACCATCAACTGTCGGGCGTCAGCGTCGGTGCGGCCCACAAGATCGTGGCGTGTCCGTATTTGGTGCACCGCAACCCCGATTATTGGAGCGACCCCGCGGAATATCGCCCGGAGCGCTGGGCGGCTGAGGAGAGCTGGCGCAACCCGGCATTCATTCCCTTCGGTTACGGGCCCCACCAGTGTGTCGCTGCGGATCTGTCGACACAGCTGATCAGCCACATAGTGGCAGCCATCACACGGGAAAGCGTGCTGTCGGTTACGCCGCACGACACGCGGCCGACGCCGGCGGCCGCACTGGCACCACCCCCCTATTGCCTGACCCTCCGGCCCCGGCGCTAGCAGGATAATGCGGGGAAGCCCCGGCTGGTATCGCCTCGAGCTAGGTGTTATACATAACGCGCATTTGCCTTATTGTACTTTCTGCACATAACAAAACAGGGGCTTATATGAAGAAATTGCTACTCGCGGTTCGTGCGGCTCTAGGTGTTCGTGGCTCCGCCGGCCTGGATTACCGGTTTTATAGCCAGATCTAAAGCGAGAAACAGGAAAGGCGATTCACAGCGCCTTTCCTGATTTTTCGCGGCGGCAGTCCGGTTTTGGGCGTTCGGCCTACGGATTGGCAAAAAACGACTTAACCGCCGCGAAGCAGAAGGGTGCCACCAGCGTCGCGTGATAGGCTTCGGCGACCGCCCGCGCTCCACCGTCCGTAGCCCCCTGCGCAACGGCGGCCGCGGCGACGGGAGGGATGCGAAGAGATGAACGCTGTAGGGCGCGAAACGGCCGCGGAATCACCTTGGTTGCTATTCGATCTCGTCGGGAGCGGCGTCGCGGTCACTACGCCCGATGGAGCCTTGGATTTTTGCAATGCCGCGCTCCTGCAGCTGCTGGGGCAGGATGCACAAGAGCTGTTGGGTTCATCGATCTTCCGCTTGTTGGACGGCGGCGCGAACGACGAATTGGAACGGCTGCATCGGGCCGCGCTGGCGACCAACAAGGAATTACGCACCCAAGTTCGCAGTTCCGGCGGGAGGTTCGTCGCGAGCGCGGTCATGCGCCGGGCGGAATCACGTGATGGTCTTCGTGTGATCTGGTCGTTCGTGGATGCAAGATGCAACGAACCCGTTCCCGAACTTGCATTATGGGGTACCGAGATCGGTCTTTGGGATTGGGATGTCGTGAACGACCGGCTGACGTGGATCAACGATTGGTGCGAGCACTCCCAGCTCACGGCGTTCTCCGGCTATGGACACGAGCACCTGTGGTCGTCGCGAATACATCCCGAGGATCTGCCGGTCTACCGGGAGGCGTTGACCCGGCATCTGGACGGCCGGACTCCGCCGTATGACGTCGAGTATCGGCTCCGCAATCGCGACGATGCCTGGGTATGGATCCAGGAGCGTGGCCGCGTCATCGAGCGCGACTCGACCGGGCGAGCGTTGCGCGCGGTTGGCCTGTGTCTCGATGCGGATGAGCGGCACAAATCCGCACACGCCTTGGAGCGCAGCGAGTCTCGATTCGCGCACGCCGTTTGGGGAGCGAGCGTCGGTTTCTGGGATCATGACTTGGTCACCGACACCGTGCGCTGGTGGAACGACTGGTGCACCAGCCTGGATTTGAATCCCTGCGACGACGGTCCCTATGCAGCCTACCGGGACGCCAACGTGCACCCCGATGATCTTTCTAATTTCAACGAGCGATACCAGGCGTTGCTCGACGATCGACGCGATATCTATGAATCGGAGCACCGGCTCCGTACCCGATCCGGAAACTGGCGTTGGGTCATGAGCCGAGGACGCGCCGCCGCGCGCGACGACAAAGGGCGCACGGTCCGTGCTGCCGGCGTAACGATCGATATCGATGCGCGAAAGCGCACGGAATTGGCGCTGCGCGACAGCGAGGCGCGCCTGCGGACGCAGGCGATGATTTTGGAAACCATGCGCGAAGGCGTCGTACTCGCCGCTCTCGACGGGCGCATAGAGTTCACCAATCCGGCGTTCGACCGCCTATTCGGCCGCAAGGCCGGGGAACTGGTCGGGTTCTCGGTATTGGAGTTGTTCAACACGAGGCAGGGTCAAGCTCCGGCCACCGTATTGGAAGGCCTGCTCGAACAGCATGGCCGCGGCGGCAAGCGCGACATGCTGTTTCGCCGGCGCGACGGCAGCCATTTCGCGGGAGAAGTGTTGTCCGCGGAAATCGAACTGAGCGGCGAGAAGAGGATTCTGTTCGTGGTGCAGGACGTTTCGGCGCGCAAGCAGTTGGAATCCGAAATCATAGAAATCACCAATCGAGAACGGCGGCGCCTGGGCGCCGATTTGCATGATGGCCTGGGCCAAGAGCTGACAGGCATCTCGCTCATGTTGCGCAGCCTCGCAAAGCGCGCGGGCCTCGCGGCATTCGAGGCGGTTCCGGAGCTCGACGAGATCATCGCCCTCGTGAACCACGCCATTCAGAGCGCGCGGAAAATGGCGCTCGGCATTTCGCCGGTGACGTTGGAACGCGGCGGATTGTTGCCCGCCTTGCAGACTCTCATCGGATGGTCCCGAGCAAGCTACAGCGTCGACGTCCGATTGAGCCTGTCCGTCAGGTCTCCGCTGCTCATCGGCGAATCCGCCGCGGCCCATCTCTACTTGATCGTACAGGAGGCCATCAACAACGCGGTCAAGCACGGCCGTGCTCGATCGATCGCCGTGACCGCGCGCACCAACCGAGCGCGGCTGTCCCTGTCGATTACCGACGATGGCGTGGGGATCCCGGAGAATCCGGCGCGGGGCGCCGGCATGGGGCTCAAGCTCATGGAGTACCGCTGCTCCGTGATCGGCGGAGTCATGAAGATCAAGCGGCTGCCGGATGGCGGCACTCGAATTCGCTGTGTTTGCCAGCAAGGGCCGGCGCGGCGGGATTCCCTCACTCCGCAGGCTTCACGCGCGGCCCGCCCCGCCGGAGCAGAGTGAGCGCCAGAACCGCCGACGCGATCATGAGAAACAAGCTGACCGCGTTCAGCACCGGAGTCGCGCCTTCGCGCATCCGTCCGTACATCATCACGGTCAAGGGGGTATCGGCGCCGACCAACATCAGGGTGGTGTTGAAGTCCGCGAACGACATGAGAAAGGAGATGGCGGCCGAACCCAATAGCGCGGGCCGCAGATAGGGCAACAAGATGGTGCGGAACACCGCCGCCTTGGAGGCGCCGAGATTGAGCGCCGCTTCTTCGAGAGTTCGGTCGAAGCGTCTCAGGCGGGCGCTGATGGTCAGCGTCGCAATGGTCGCAATGTACGAGAATTGACCCAACACGACCAGGGGCAGCCCGGGCCGCAGAAAATCGAGTTCCAGGCCGAAAGTGTCATCCGCGAAATCCGCGATGCGGCTCGCGAAAGCGAGGATGGAAATACCGAGGATGACGCCGGGAATCACCAGCGGCGCCAGCATCAAGATCGACAAGGTCTGCTTGCCCCGGAAGCGTCCGCGCTCGATGAGGAATGCATTGGTGGTCCCGACCAGCGCCGACAGCGCCGTCACGCAAATGGCGACGATGCAACTGGTCCAGATGCTGCCCAGCAATTCGCCGTCGGCGAACAGGCCGGTACGCCCGAGCGCGGCGTTGCCCAGAAACCAATCGAGCGTGAAGCCGCGCCAGGGCGGCGCGGGGTAGGGCGCGTCGTTGAAGGCGAATACCGCAACCACCGCCAAGGGCAGAAACAGGAAGGCGAGGAACGCGATCAAGTACGCCACCGTGGCGGAACGGAGCCAGACAGGTCGCGGCAGCGAGGGAATCAAGTTCGTCTCATGACGTCGCCAAAGCGCTGCCCGCTGACCGCCAAGCCCAGGATCACCAGCGCGGTGGACAGCGCGAGCAGCAGGAAGCCGAACGCGGCGCCCTGTTCCCAGTTGAAGCGGGTGATGAACTGGGTATAGATCTGCTCGGTGAACCACTGCGAGTTTTTACCGCCGAGCAGCGTCGGAGTCAGGTAGTTGCCCAGCGTGAGCATGAAGACCACGATGCAGCCGGCGGTGATGCCGGGCGCGGCGTGCGGAATCACGATGCTGCGCAGAATGGAAAACCCGCCCGCACCGAGGTCGTAGGCCGCCTCGATCAGCGAATTGTCCAGGCTCTCCAGGCTGGATACCAGGGGCACGACCATGAAGAGCAGCGAGGTGTATACCAATCCCACCAGAATGGTCGCATCCCGATACAGGAGTTCGACGGGCATCGCCGTGAGGCCGAGCTTTACCAGTAAGGCCGGCAGAACGCCGGACTCTCTGAGCAATATCATCCACCCCAGCGTGCGCACGGTCTCGCTGACCCAGAACGGGATCAGGCAGATGATGAACAGCAGGGAGCCGGCCCGGCCCCGCGCGAGCTTTGCAATGATCCAGGCGATGGGAAACGCCAGGAGCAGCGTCAACGAGGTCGCGATCACGGACATGACCGCCGTGCGCAGGAATACGTGCCAATACAGAGGTTCCGCGAAGAAGGTCTTGTACTGCGTGAGACTCGCCGCGTACTGGCGGGGTCCGACGCGTTCGCGGAACGAGAGCACGGCCAGATCGACGTGCGGCAATATGATCAGAGCGCCGAGCCAGAGCAGAGCGGGTGCGAGCAACAGACCCAGCGCGAGGCGTCCGTGCCAGCGGGGGTCCATTGCCGCCTTAGGCATCCTGCCCTTCCGTGCCGCTGCGTGCCGCGAAGCACACCGCCCGGGAGGGATCGAAGCTGAACATCACTTTCTCTCGAGGCTTCAGATCCGACAACTGCCCGGTCTGGGGCAGGGCGATGCGAAATTCGCGGCGAGTGCGCGCTTCCTGAAGAAGAACCGCCGAATTCGCCCCATCGAACAGCACGCTCTGCACCTCTCCCGCATGACGCGGCTGGCCGGGCGGCAATTGCGCCTCGCTGCGCGCGGGCGGCAATTGCGCCTCGCTGCGCGCGAGAATGGCAACTTCCGGACGCACGAATACCTCGACCGCGCTGCCCGCGGCGATCGTGCCGATTTTGAGCGCGCGCACGGTCCAACCATCGGCGGTGGCAATTTCGGCGATCGCGCCGTCCGATTGGGTCGTACGCCCGACGATCCGGTTGTTCGCGCCCACGAATCCCGCGACGAACGGCGTTTGCGGCCGGTAGTACAAATCCTGCGGAGTGCCCAGTTGTTCGAATCGGCCGTGACTCATCACGCCGACGTGATCGGACAACACCAGCGCTTCGGATTGATCGTGGGTAATGTAGACGAAGGTCGTGCCGAAGGACGCCTGCAGCTGCTTGAGCTCGATTTTCATGTGCTCGCGCAGCTTCAGATCGAGCGCCCCCAAGGGTTCATCCAGGAGCAGCAGCGTGGGCTCCAAAACGAGGCTGCGCGCGATGGCCACGCGTTGACGCTGGCCGCCCGACAGTTCGTCGACGCGCTTGTCCGCGGCATTGCCCAATCCCACACGCTCCAGCATTGCGTTGCTGCGTCTCAGTCTTTCTGCCTTGGGCGTGCCGCGCCGAGCCAATCCAAAGGCGACGTTCTCACCCACCGACATCATCGGGAACAGCGCCAGCTGCTGAAACACCATATTCACCGGGCGGCGATTCGGCGGCACTTCGCGCATGCTCTTGCCGCCGATGGCGATGTCGCCGCCATCCGGCGCGATGAATCCCGCGATCATGCGCAGGAGCGTCGTCTTGCCGCAGCCCGACGGACCCAGAATCGAAAAGAAGCTGCCGCGCTCGACCGAGAATGACAGGGAATCCACGGCCACGTGATCCGCGAAACGCTTGACGACGGCGTCCGCCGCCAGATCCGGCGTGCTCAATTGGCGGCCTTCACGCGGTCGAGCACCCGCCCTTCCAATTCCTCGAGGCCGGGCGGTATGGCGGGGTACCAGTGGATGCGCTTGAGATCGTTGTTGGGGAATGCGGCTGCGAACTGCGCCTTGAGGCGCGGGTCGATGAGCGGCGCCGTGTTCATGGCGGCCGAGAAACTGCCCACGGACTTGACGACTCGCGCGGCATTCTCCGGGCGCATCGTGAAATTGATCCAGGCGTAGGCGGCGGCGTCATTGCGGCCGCGCGCGGGCAGCGCGAAGGTGTCCAGCCATCCGAGAGCGCCGGAGCGCGGAACGATGAATTGAATGTCGGGGTTGTCGCGATTGAGCGTCCAGCCGCCCGTGTCCCACATCATCGCGGCCACGACTTCGCCCGAGCGGATGCCGTTGAGCAGCTGGTCCTTGTTATCGTAGAAGAACTTGAAATTCGCCTTGCAGGCGATGAGCGCGGCACCCACCTGATCCATGAGCGCGCCGTACGCCTTCGGATCGCCGTAAAGCGCGAACGGGTCCTTGCCGGCCGCGAACGCGAACGCCATCAGCGTCGGACGCCTCAGTCGGACGGCGGTTTTGCCTTTGAGATCCGGCCTGCACAGGTCGGTATAGTCGGCAACCTGGGCGCGCTTGGCGTTGGCCACGAGGCCATCGGTGCCCCACAGGTATGGCACTCCGTACACCTTGCCGTCGACCGTGGTGTTCTTGCGGACGATGTCCAAAAATTCGGGCTGAAACTGGTCCAGCTTGAGCTTGGTGAGATCGAAGGGCTTGTAGATGCCGAATTCACGCTGTGCGGCCACGATGCGGTCCTGGGACGGCTGCGCGAGATCGTAGCCGGCGCCCCCGGTTGCGCGGAGCTTGGAGATCATTTCCTCATTGTTCGACAGGGTCAATTCCACATCGATGCCCGTCTCTTTCTTGAATGCGGCGATCAGGTCGGCGGGCACGTAGTCGGCCCAGCTGATGATGCGCAGCTTTTGGCCGTCGGCCTCGACCTTGCCGGCCCCCAAACTCAGGGCGAGTACGAACCAGGCCACCCAGAAGTGCTTCATCGATACTCCCTGCGGGTCGCGATTGTTCTGCCAAGAAGGCGTTTTTCGTCGACCGTTGCCAAAACTCACTGCATCTTACCGAATTCTATCGTTATTTCGTAAGATACAAACGTGAGTCGATTCGCTGGCGACACCCGGACACTCCGCGGTTTGAGGACCTGATATGCCCAATCTCAAGCGACGCCACTTCATCCTCGGCAGCGTCGGCGCGGCGGGCGCCCTCGTGATCGGTTGGGCGGCTGCGCCGGAGCGCCGCCGTCTGATTCCAAGCACGCCCTTGGCCGCCGCGCCCGGGCAAACCGTCCTGAACGGTTGGGTCAAGGTGTCCGCCGACAATACCGTGACGGTGGTCATGTCGCAGGCCGAAATGGGGCAGGGTTCTCACACCGGACTTGCCATGCTGTTGGCCGACGAAATGGACGCTGACTGGAATCGAGTGAAGCTCGAGCAATCGACTCTGGACGCCATCTACGACAATCAGGCGGCAGTGATCGATTCGCTGCCCTTCCAGCCGGACGATCACGGTGTCGTGAAGCGTGCGACCGGACATCTGATGGGCAAGTTGTTGCGAGAGATACCCGGACTGCTCGTTACCGGTGGTTCGTCGAGCATCACCGACCAATGGCTGCCCATGCGCGAGGCGGGTGCCTCGGCCCGCGCCATGCTGATCGCCGCCGCGGCCGCGCAGTGGGGTGTTCCCGCCGGTGAGTGCCGCGCAGAGACGGGGCGAGTGCTGCATGCCTCGGGACGCAGTGCGGCCTTCGGCGAACTCGCGGCGAGCGCCGCACGATTGGGTCTGCCGAAGGGCGTGACCGTGAAGAATCGCTCGCAGTTCAAGCTGATCGGCCGCCCGGTGCGGCGCATCGACAATGCCGCCAAACTCAACGGGTCGGCGGTCTTCGGCATCGATGTCCTGCCGCCGGGGCTCCTGTATGCCAGCATCGCCATGTGCCCGACGTTCGGCGGCAAGGTGTCGAAATTCGACGCCGCGGCGGCGCAAGCCATGCCTGGTCTGCGCAAGGTCGTCGCTCTGGAGCCGGTGGCCGGGAGTGCCCTCCTGCCGGGCAAAACGTCGGGGGGTGTCGCGGTGATCGCAGACACACCGTTTCATGCCATGCGGGCCCTGGCCAAGGTCGAGATCGAGTGGGACCATGGCGCCGCCGCCGATTTGTCGAGCCGCTCCATCCTCGATGAATTGACGCATTCGCTCGACACTCAGGATGGAAAAGTACATTTCGCGCGCGGCGACGCTGCCGGCGCGATGAAGGCGGCGGCCAAGGTCATCGAGGCGGAATACCGCGTGCCCTTTCTTGCCCATGCGACCATGGAACCGATGAATTGCACCGTTCAGGTCAAGGATGGCGCCGCGACGGTGTGGGCGCCGACGCAGGCGGCGGGTTTCGCGAACTCTGCGGTGGCGAAGGCGCTGGGCATCAAGGCAGCCAACGTCGACATCAAAGTGACTTATCTCGGCGGCGGATTCGGCCGGAGATATTTCACGGACTTCATCGTGCAGGCGGCGCTGCTCGCTCGCGAGACCGGCGGCGCGCCGGTGCAGCTGCTGTGGCCGCGCGAGCAGGACATGGCGCATGACTACTACCGTCCGGCCTACCTGTCCCGCTGCAAGGCAGGGTTCGATACGGCAGGTAAACTGGTTGCCTGGACTGCTACTTCCGCAGGATCGAGCATGGGCGCTCCGTCCTTCTTGGATAGTTCCACCGACGGCGCGTCCAACACGGCGTACGTTTTTCCGAATGCACGCATCGCGCACCAGCCGGTCGAATCGGCGGTGACCACCGGCATCTGGCGCTCCGTGGCGCATTCGCAGAACGCCTTCTTCACGGAAAGCTTCATCGATGAGTGCGCGGCCGCCTCCGGGAAGGATCCGGTGGCGTTCCGGGCCGAGCTACTGGACTCGGACCCACGTCATCTGCGCGTGCTCCGCCGGGCGGCCGAGCTCGCGCACTGGGGGCAGCCGCAGGGCGCCGCGCCGGATGGCGGAGCGGCGAATGGCGGAGCGGCCGATGGTGCGAAGCGCGCGCGGGGCATCGCCATCCACCGCTCATTCGGCAGCGTCGTCGCGCAGGTCGCCGAAGTCTCGCTGACGCAGGATAAAGAGATCCGCGTGCACCGGGTTCACTGCGTCATCGATTGCGGTGTGCCCGTGAATCCGAACCTGATTCGCCAGCAAATGGAAAGCGCCATCGTGTACGGACTGTCGGCTGCGCTTCAGGGCGAGATCACCATCGACAAGGGTCGAGTGCAACAAAGCAACTTTCACGACTACGCGCCGCTGCGCATCGACGAGTGTCCGGCAATCGAGGTCGAGATCATTCCCAGCGAAGAGCCTCCCGGAGGTGTGGGCGAACCGGGCACGCCGCCGATCGCACCTGCGGTCGCCAACGCCCTGTACGCGCTCACAGGACAGCGGCTGCGCAGCCTGCCGCTGAAAGTCAACGTCACATGCGAGGAATGATATGACCACGCTCATCATCAACGGCAAGGCAGTCACCGTGAACGCCGAGCCGGACACGCCGCTGCTCTGGGTGCTGCGCGGCGAGCTGAAGCTCGTGGGGACCAAGTATGGTTGCGGCAAGGCGCTGTGCGGCGCCTGCACCGTGCACCTGAACGGCGAAGCGGTGCGTTCCTGCGTAACGC
>WNFF01005244.1_pt1 | contig 19388 bp, 17 predicted proteins | sample 5400441 | NCBI WGS metagenome assembly WNFF01 (sample SAMN13153345, study PRJNA577476) | soil metagenome | isolation source: 120 cm saprolite under Douglas fir tree site 2 hole 3 replicate 1 | place: USA:California | collected 2015-04-18 | reverse complement strand
TTGGCGCCGACGCGTAGGTCTTCCCATGTATCGGGCCCATTCGGAAAACCCGCGTCGGTCCACCAGTCCTTGTGCCAGTTGCCAGGATCGGGGACGTAGGAGTCAGAGAAGGCAAAATAGCGTTTGGTCTTTGGATTGTAAGTGGATTTGTGGGCGAGATCGATCTTCTTCCCGTGCTTTTTTTCAACTTCCTGATACACATGGGACATGTCAATAGTTTGTTTTTCGTAGGCCGCGGGCGGGGAAAGCAGCATGAACAGGTCGTGGCCCTTTCGCGCCGAAGCCTCAGAAGCAGCCTTCGCCGCAAGGTCGACAAGGTTGATGTGGTCGACGATCACGTTTGTGTCGTGTTTTTGTCCCCATTGTTTGCAGAAGGTTCCGTCAAACCAGGTGTCGTATGCCGGAACGAAATGGCTCCATTGAAGAATTTTCAGCGTTTTTTGCTCCGCCGCCGCTCGTTCTGGAAATAGAAAAAACGGGCCGGAACCCGCGCCAGCCGCGAGAGCGCCGCTCCCCGTCCATTTGATGAAGTCTCGACGTGACAGCCCTTCCTGTTTTTTCTTTGCCATCTTGCTACCTCCGAGGGACAACTGGGTCCCGGCAAGCTCGCTTCAAGGATGGAAGGAGCTTGCCGGAACCGATGATGCTACTGCGCCGGTGCGCGAGTCAATCGCTTGAAACTGCCGTGGCGTCGCTTTCCGCGAGACGGAAATGCTTGCAGCACCCCGTCCCGCAAGAAGCTCCGCGCGGACTTCCCCCGGCGTTCGGTTCGCTCAGAACGTGAAGATCGTTCCGAACTCGTTGCGCCACGAGTGCGCTTGAGTTGCCGGGAGGCCTCGGAAGAGCTTCCCGCCGCGGTTTGCGGCTCGCGTGTCGATGTAACTCACTTCGTGGATAATTGACATCCAGGAGTTCACTTTGTAAGTGAGCGACGCGGTGTCCAGATCGGTGCGGACCAAGCCGTTCCCACCGGGGCGGCGAGTGTCCGCGGCGTTAGCACGATCCGTGCCGTACATAAGGTGCAGCGACCACCCCGCATTATGGCCACTCGGATCGGCGTGGAAGATTCGCGACAGCGGGAAGCTCAGCTCCGAGAATCCCCCCTGACCGCGGATGGGACGGAGACTACCGATGGTGATGGGATTGCCGTTGCAATTCAATGTGGCTCCGGCCCCAGTTCCGCCTAAGCAACCGAACGGAATGCTTTTGCCGGTGAAACTCACCGCCGACCCAACCGAGGTCGTGCCGTTCAGATCGGTAAAGACGTCGTTAAGTTGCCCGGCGAAGGGGAACCGCATATCGTCGCCTTTGTAGAACTTCGTAACCCAGGTAACCCATGGTGTTGGCAGTTGCGCTTCCGCCGTCCAGATGTTCTGAGGATTACCATCCTGGATGCCGTGCGGGAACGTGGTCAAAAGGGAGCACGGAGGTGTGGCACAACCGGTGGAGCCGGCAATCACGGCGCCAGAAAGGCTGCTGGCGGGAATAATCTCATTGATCCGCGCGTGATGCCCGCTGACGATGAGTTGTGCCGGCGCAACGCCCTGCCAGTTATGCGAGAGCGGGAACTGCAAGACGATCCTGGACTCCAGGCCAGGCTGGTTGCTTTCTGCGCCTGCACGGTCGCCGAACCGCGCGCGCTGCTCGTCAGTTAGAGTCGTTTCGCCAGCCACCGGCAGAACGATTGCGAACTCGGGTTGGATCTTCAAGTCGCCGCTGTGAAATTGAACACCCGTGCGGAACTGGGGAACGCGCTCCCAGAGAGCGCCCATTCCGATCGCCGTCCCGGTGGTCTCATAGATGGCTGGCAGGCTCGAAGAATAAAGGGCCCAATCCTGGCCGAACTCCGCGAACCACGGCAGGCTTCCACCCAGCTTGGTGTCGAGTCGCGCCCATGCGAGCCGCGTTCGGAATTGGCCGTTGCGGACGGAACTGATATTTACGCTGTTCTGGTTCGTGAAATCGCCCTCGTAATCAGCTTCGACCTTGCCAGTGAGCACCAGGTTCGAGTCTTTAGGAACCCATTCGAACTGGCTGCCGATGCGGAAGGCCCGTGCTTTGATATGGACTTGAGGATCGCCTGTGGGCCCCGTATCGGCGAGCAGGAGCGGAAGCGGAAAGTCTTGGCTGCCGAAATTGGGGCCGCCACTCGATGCCGTGTCGGAAACCGCGCTGGCTTTGAAGAACCCGTACAACTTCACACTCGCCCCGCTGCCCAGCTTGATGTCGGGTATCAGCCCGCCTTGTTTTGGGACGTCAATCGGCAAGACGCGCACAGGCGTCACTGCGGGGATTATTTTCGGTCCTTCGGGCGGCGGCGGGGGCGTCTTGGTGGGAGCGAGAATCGCTCCATTGTTGATAGGCACCCGATATACGGCCGCCATTACGCTCGGACTGGATGTTGCGGCAGTCGAGGCATTTATCATCGCTGGCGCGCCCACGGTTTGGTCGTAATCGGTTTGGGAGATTACGCCCTTCATGAGCAATAATTTTGCCAGTCGCTGATCGGCATCGTTGGCAGACGATGCCTGGCTGATTTGCGCTACGTCCTCCGCCGTCAAGATGCCCTTTGCCTGCAAAACGCGAACGAGCGGATTGACGGCGGATTTGTTGTCCATTGGCTGTTGCGCCCAACTGCAATCAGAAAGACCCAGGATTAGCAACAGACACACCACCACACACACCACTACCCCAAATGGTTTCCTTCTCATCTCGAATCCCCCCTGTGACTCAGCATTGGCATGCCAGTCAGGTCTTCAGACGTAAAAGGCCCTAAAACGCCCCGTTCATATACGCCTTGCCCTCGAATGTCAAGAAATCCTCGCGGTACCGAGAGGAAGGCGCCCTTTGGGGATTTCGGATGACTCGGTCTTTCTCACCACCCGGCAGCGGACCGGACGCCAGCCGGACCTCCTTTTTTCGGCTCATTTTGGCCCCTGACGGTTGTTGTTGATCCACCGAGAAATCCGCAACCTCTGTTGCGTCAATGGTTTCCCGTGAATTCCCAGGCATTGTTACAGGATATTCACATTCGGTTGACGTAGTTGTAAGACGGGGCCTTTACCTTTTGCGGCGGGGTGATATAAATTCTTTTCGATACCAGGTCGAATTTTGCTCCAAAGAGAGAGGAAATGAAAAAACTAGCGGCACTCACACTATCGATGTTCCTCGTTTCCGGAACTGCTTTTGCCGATACTCCAAAAAGCGCCGATCCGCAACCCAGCGCGGCTCCGGCCAAACCCAAAGCGGCCAAGAAGGCTGAGAAATCCGACGCAGCCATCGCGGCCCAGCTCGAAGAGCTCCGCCAGGCTCTCCAGTCGCAGCAGGAGCAGCTTCAGATGCTGAAGGAAGAGCTTGCCAAGCGCGACCGCCAGATCGACGAAGCGCGTGAAGCGGCCGCGGCAGCCAACGCTCGTGCCGCCGAAGCCAGCACCAAAGCCGCCGAAGCGGTAAACTCCACCGCCGAAGTGAAGTCCAACGCGGTGGCTCTTAACTCCACGGTAAACGACTTGAAGGCCAGCAACGCTGTCCTCAAGACCACCGTGGCCACCGAACAAGCCGACGCCAAGAAAGCAACCGAGGACGGCCCGTCCTCGATCAAGTACAAGGGCATCAACATCACGCCCGGCGGCTTCCTCGCGGCAGAAACAGTTTTCCGCACGCGCAACGACAGTTCCGATGTCAACACAGATTTTACGGGAATCCCGTATCCTGGAAACGCAAACAGCAAGATTACCGAAAACAACTTTTCCGGCCGCCAGTCGCGCCTTTCTCTCCTGCTCCAAACGAAAGTGGGCAGCGCCAATGTAACCGGCTACTACGAGGCGGACTTCCTCAACGCCGGCGTGACCTCTAACAACCGCCAAAGCAATAGCTATCCGTTCCGCCAGCGGCAAGCCTGGGCCAGCGTGAAGTTCGACGGTGGACTCTACATCGCCGGTGGCCAAATGTGGAGCCTGGTCACCGAAAGCAAGAAGGGCATCGAGAATCGCCAGGAGGCCTTCCCGCTCATGATCGACGCGCAGTATATCGTCGGCTGGGCGTGGCAGCGCGCCTACGGATTCCGTGTGGCTCAAAACTTTGATAAATTCGCGGTTGGTTTCTCCGTGGAAGGACCCCAGACGACCATCGGTGGCCGTGGCTTCCCCGCGAATTTCTTTATTAACGCCCCTGGCGACGCTGCTGGCCTACTTAACTCGTTCGACGCCACCGGCTATTCCATCAACAAATCTCCGGATTTTCTTGTCAAGGCAACGGCGGATCCCGGTTGGGGCCACTACGAAATCGTAGGCATCCTCAGCCCCTTCCGCAATCGCGTCTATCCTTGTGGTGCTTTTCCCCTTCCCACTTTTCCAACGGCCACTTGCACTAGCGCGACTGCTGTCACCGGTGCCTTTAACGATACGAGGGTCGGCGGCGGCGTGGGCTTCACGGCACGCTTCCCCATCGTAGCGAAGAAGCTCGACCTTGTCGGCCACTTCCAGGGCGGCGACGGTATCGGGCGATACAGCTCAGCCCAGCTTAAAGATCTAACCGCGCGCCCGAATGGCACGCTCGCTCCGATTCGCACCGCGGCCTGGCTGGGCATGCTCGAACTCCACCCCACGCCAAAGTTCGACCTTTACGCGTACGGAGGCGGCGAATACGCTGCCCGCACGGCGTACACCTTTGTGAATGCGGCGGGGGCCACTGTTGCCGTCGGGTATGGCTCGCCATTGTTTAACAACTCCGGTTGCTCCACCGAAACGGCACCAGCGGCTGGTGGGCCGTCCGGCAGCGGCTTCCCGAGCGGCGGCGGCGCCTGCGCCGGCGACATCCGCACCATCATCGAGGGCACCCTCGGCTTTTGGCACAACACGTACACTGGCCCGAAGGGCCGCTTGCGCTGGGGTATTCAATACTCCTATTTCACAAAGGTTGGCTGGTCCGGCACCGGTGGTCTCCCAGTCGGCAGTGCCGCTATTGCACCTAAGGCCGTGGAGAATATGGTGATGACCTCTTTCCGCTATTACCTGCCCTAGTCCAGGCCAGGCCATCGTGCTCCGCACCCCCTGGGGGCGGAAAAAGGGGCAGCTCCTCACCGGGCTGCCCTTTTTCTTTCCTCCCTCCTCACGCTCTTCTAAACCTCTCATCGGAAGAGCCTTAAGCGCCGCTGTGCACTCTGCCCGCCTTCCGTTTCAAGCAACAATGAATTCGTTGTAACACTACCGTAACATTCGCAGCACATACTTTGCATTCCCGGGAAAAGACTATGATTTCAGACGGAGATGACGCATGAAGCGACCTGCAGCAATACTCTTGGTAGTTCTCGCCGTCGCTGGTGTTCTGTGGGCGGATTCCCCTCTATCGATCACCGGTGCGGGCGCAACATTTCCTTACCCCATGTATTCCAAGTGGTTTGACGAGTACCACAAGAAAAACACCAATATTGAGATCAACTATCAATCCATCGGCTCTGGCGGTGGCATCAGGCAGGTCACCGAAGGCACCGTCGACTTCGGTGCTTCCGATGCCATAATGAACGACGAGCAGCTCAAAGCCTACCAAGACAAGCACGGCTATGGCATCCTGCATTTTCCGACCGTTCTCGGCGCTGATGTGCCGACCTACAATATTCCCGGGGTCGACGTCGAGTTGAGTTTCACTCAGGATGCGATTGCAGGAATCTTTCTTGGGAAAATCACCAAATGGAATGACCCGGCAATCACCAGTTCGAACAAGGGCGTGAGCCTCCCCGCAAACGAGATCGTCGTGGTGCACCGGTCGGAAGGCAGCGGCACGACCTATATCTGGACGGACTATCTTTCAAAAGTCAGCGAAGAATGGAAAACCAAGGTCGGCAAAGGTGCGTCGGTGAACTGGCCTGTGGGGCTCGGCGGCAAGGGTAATGAAGGCGTCACCGGCACGGTCAAGAATACTCCGAACTCCATGGGTTACGTCGAATTGATCTACGCGATCCAGAACAAAATGCCTTATGGCCGCGTGAAAAATTCCTCTGGCGCCTTCGTAAAGGCGGATCTTGCCAGTGTCACCGCTGCGGCGGCTGGCGCGGCCAAGGAAATGCCGGATGACTTCCGCGTCTCCATCACCGATGCCCCCGGCAAGACCGCCTACCCCATCTCCAGCTTTACTTGGTTGCTCGTTCCAGCTAAGTTTTCGGACACCACTAAGCGCGACGCCATCAAGGGCTTCGTGAAGTGGATGCTGGCGGACGGTCAGAACTATGCGGAGGCGTTGTCCTACGCCAAGCTGCCCAAGGAAGTCGTGGCCAAGGAATTAAAGGCCATCGACAAGATTCAGTAACCCTGCGTGTAAACGTGGCCACCACGACTACCACCGTGCCGAGCGCGGGCCCCCTTGCGGGCTCGCGCTCGTTTCTTTCCCGCCTCCGCCAGGGCGATGAAATCGCGCGCATGATCACCTTTCTGTTCGCCGCTTCCGTCGTTCTCCTTACCGTGCTGCTCGTCTTCGAATTGTGGCAAGGCTCCGCTCTCCCACGCCACAAGTTTGGCTTCAACTTTTTCCGTACCTCCGTCTGGGATCCCATCTTCGGGCAATTCGGCGCTCTGCCCTTCATTTACGGCACTCTCGTGACCGCGGCAGTTTCTCTGCTCATCGCCGTTCCCCTCGGCATCGGTGCCGCCATTTTTCTTGCCGAACTCGCGCCCGCGAGAGTTTCCGACACGCTCGAATTCTTCATCGATCTTCTGGCGGCCGTCCCCAGCGTGATCTACGGTGTCCTCGGCATCTTCATCGTCGTTCCCTTGATGCGCCAATACATTCAGCCGGCGCTCAAACACTCCCTCGGCTTCCTTCCGTTCTTTCAAGGCCCGGCCTATGGTGTGGGTTTTCTGACCGCTGGCATGGTCCTCGCCATCATGGTGATCCCCTATATCATTTCCGTTTCGCGTGAAGTGCTCCTCTCCGTCCCGCGCGACCAGCGTGAAGCCGCCCTATCTCTCGGCGCCACCCGCTGGGAATCCACCTGGAAAGTGGTCGTTCCCTTCGCCCGCGCCGGTATTTTTGGCTCGATTTTCCTGGCCCTCGCCCGTGCCCTCGGGGAAACCATGGCCGTCACCATGGTCATCGGTAACACCCCCACCATCAGTGCTTCTCTCTTTTCTCCCGGCTATTCCATTGCTGCCGTCATTGCCAATGAATTCACCGAAGCCGTCGGCGATCTCCATACGCAATCTCTCATCGAGCTTGGCCTCGTGCTCTTCATCCTTACCTTCATCCTCAACGGCGTTGCGCGCTTGCTCATCGTCGCCACTTCCCAGCGCGGCAGCGGAATGGGCCACGCATGAGCCCTCGTCTCCGCTGGCGCAAGTTCGTAAGCGGCTTCATGCTGACGATGACCGGCATTTGTGCCCTGGTCGCCGTTTCCGTCCTTTTCCTCATTCTTGGCTATCTCGTCTATCACGGCGGTGCTTCCATCAACTGGAATTTCTTCACCAAACTGCCTACCCCCGTTGGCGAGAACGGCGGCGGCATGGCCAACGCCATCCTCGGCAGCGCCAAGTTGCTCTTGCTCGCCTCCCTCATCGGCGTTCCCATCGGATTCTTCGGCGCCATCTATCTCGCGGAATTCAGCGGCGGGACCGTCGCTTTTATCGTCCGTTACGCTGCGGACCTGCTCAACGGCGTTCCCTCCATCGTCATCGGCATTTTTGCTTTCATCCTTGTTGTTCATCCCTTCAAGCATTTCTCTACCCTCGCCGGCGGATTCGCTCTCGGCCTCATGATGATTCCCATCACCCTCCGCAGCACCGAAGAATTTCTTCGCGCCGTCCCGCGCGCCCTCCGCGAAGCCGCCATGGCCCTCGGCGCCAGCAAGTGGAAAACCATCGTCACCGTCATCGTCCCCGCTGCCTATCGTGGCATCCTCACCGCCATCCTGTTGGCCTTCGCACGCGTGGCCGGTGAAACCGCCCCGCTCCTCTTCACCGCTCTCGGCAATCGCTTTTGGAGCCCCGGCTGGAACCAGCCCACGGCTGCTCTCCCGGAGATGATTTACAGATATGCCATCGCTCCGTATGATGATTGGAATCGGCAGGCCTGGGCCGCGGGGCTCGTCTTGCTCGGTTTGATTTTGATCATTAACATCGTCGCTCGGGCGATTCTTTCCCGGGGCATTGCGGTTCCAAGGACTTAACCTATGCACGCTTCTGTGAGGCCAGCTTTGACCGTGAACATACCTCCCATCGCGACCGGTACGGCGGCGAGAGAGACGTCGTCGGTGGCCCTCGCCATGCGCATGACCATTTCCAAAGTGAATTTCTTTTACGGCCCTAAGCAGGTCCTCTTCGACATCAACATGGGCATCGCCACCAATAAGGTCACCTCTCTCATTGGCCCCTCCGGCTGCGGTAAATCCACGCTCCTGCGTACCCTCAATCGCATGCACGAAGCGGTTCGCGGCGCCCGCCTCGAAGGCGAAATTCTTCTCGACGGCCAGAACATCCTCACCCAGGACGTAACTGCCCACCGTCGCCGCGTCGGCATGGTCTTCCAGCGACCCAATCCTTTCCCCAAATCCATCTTCGACAACGTCGCCTACGGCCTCCGCATCAACGGTTCGAATGCCCCCATTTCTGAAGCCGTGGAAAAAAGCCTCCGCCACGCCGCCCTCTGGGACGAAGTCAAAGACCACCTCCACAAGTCCGCCTACGAACTTTCCGGCGGCCAGCAGCAGCGCTTGTGCATCGCCCGCGCCCTGGCCGTCGAGCCCGAAGTGCTCCTTCTCGACGAGCCCTGCTCCGCACTCGACCCCATCAGCACCGCCAAAATCGAAGAGCTGCTCGTCCAGTTGAAGGATCTCTGCACCATCGTCACCGTCACTCACAACATGCAGCAGGCCGCCCGCATCAGCGACTTCACCGCCTTCCTCCTCACCGGCCAGCTCATCGAGTTCAGCCCCACGCCGCAGCTCTTCACCACTCCCGGTGATCCACGCACCGAGGCCTACATCACCGGCCGCTTCGGCTGACGCCTTGATTTGGAAGTACTGTTTTGAAGTACTGGTTGGAGGCTCTATTCGGATGTAATATTTTGTTTGTCATTCCGAGCGAAGCGAGGAATCTGCTTTTTGGCGCCGCCGGCAAAGGGAAAGGGTTAATGGAACGCCACTTCGAAAAAGATCTCAACGAAATGAAAGAGCGTCTGCTCTGGATGGGCAGCCTCGCCGAACGCGCCGTTCACCAATCCGTCCAGGCCGTTCTCGAATCCGATGAACCCCTCGCCAAGCGCGTCCTCCAGGAAGAAGACGCCATCAACGAGCTCCAGATGGAAGTCGACGACCGCGTCGTTCAGCTCCTCGCCCTGCACCAGCTCATGGCCACCGATCTCCGCTTCGTCCTGGCCGTCTCCCGCATCAACAACGATCTCGAACGCATCGGCGATCAGGCTGTCAACATCGCCCAGGGCGCCCTGCGCATCCTCCGTCACCCTCGCGTCAAGCCTTACGTCGATCTCCCGCGCATGAGCGAACTCGTCGAAGTAATGGTGCGCAACGCCCTCAACGCCGTCGTCCGCCGCGACGTCGAACTCGCGCAAAACGTCCTCGCCACCGACGATAAGGTAGACAGCTACCGCGACCAGATTTTCCGTGAATTGCTTACCTACATGATGGGCGATTCCAGCGTCGTCTTCCCCGCCTTCGAACTCATCCTCGTCGCCAAAAACCTCGAGCGCATCGGCGACCACGCCACCAACATCGCTGAAGACGTCATCTACCTCGTCCAAGGCCAGGACATCCGCCACAACACCGTCGACCGCCGTTAGCTCTACCTTACTTCGTCGGTGGAATGGTGAAGTCTTGGTCCACGTACGCCAGCAGCGGAGTGCCTTGCTTTACTTCCACATTCTTTCCATGCTTGATTAGGCCAATGGGCCCAAACAGTACCGTCAGGGCGACTGCGGCTCCCACTTTGCCTTCCCCTTCCTTGCCTTTGGTTCCGCGCAGTCTCATTCTCGTATCTCCCACGAGGAGATATTCCAATCGCATGTTTAGTTCGCCGCCCTTACCCATCATGCCGGCCTTCTTTGCGTGCGTGACCGTTCCAACCGCCTTTGCGCCGGCTTTGCACACTGTCGCATCGCCAACTTTCAGGTCTTCGTCAAGCACGAGATTTACGGGGTCATCGTCGTTGGCGGTCTTCGAACTCAAGTCCTGGGCGAACTTCAGCTTCACGTCCATGCCCTCCTTCAAGACCAGCTTCGCGGGGGCCTCCACGACCGGCGCCGGTGCCTGAGCGGCCGGCGCACTCTGGCTCTGCGGTACAGGAGGTGGTGGTGCTTGTGTGGCGCCTGTTGCGCCTTGAGCGGCAGCACCAGAGCCGAAGCAAATCAAGAACATCGCACTGCTCAAAGAAACCTAGCCGAGATTTAGCAGCGAGGCAAGCCTTTTTATTTTTCTCTGTCACTTGCTCGTAAGTGCTTTCTCGGGCCAGCCGACTTTTAATCGATCCCATCTCGCGCTTCGCCCACAACACCCGCGCTACTTTTTCTCCGGCACAGCTTGCAAGTCCGCCTGCGCGGCGTCCGAAACTTTCGCGACTTCGTTGCTGCTCAGTTCACGCAAGCCGGCTATTTCATCTTCGCCTTCCGAGTTGGAAACTTGCGAGAGATGCCCTTTCATACTCAACCCGTGCGTGACCATTTGCATCCCCAGGTAAACCTCTTGCCCCTCCTCCAGCTGCAATTCAATGGCCTGCTCATCGTTTGACCGCAAGGAATATTTCCCCCGCGGCAGCTGGATCTTCAGATAGCCGCCGCTCGGCAGTCGGGCCAGCGCAATCTTGCCGCAATACACGGACGGTTTGTAGGCGCTCCCATAATGAATGTTTTCGCGAAAAATGGTGACCGTAGCTGGTCCCGCGCGCTGCACTATGGACGGCTGCAAGCGCTCGTACGCGGCGCGGTCCAGCCGCACGTCCCCGTTCAGATACGCGGTGAGTTTCGTGCCCGCCGGCAAGCGCACGTCTTCCCCTTTTTCCAGCAAGAAGAGGGGCATGATCGGCAAGACCAATACTTCAGATACCGGCCACAATGACCCCTTGTCATGTTCCAATTCTGACTGCAACTGCTCCATATTATTCGTTATCTGCCCTGTCTTATCCGTGCCCTCCAAATGCCTTTCCGCCCGCAGCATGGCGCGCTCCCCGCCAAGAAGTTGCACGGACTGAATCGCGACATCCACGCTACCCGGCTGTCCCTTCCGTTTCTTCCTTTGTACGGCGCTCACCACGCCCCAGGCTTCCGCACCGCGCTGGATGATGATTAGATCTCCGGCTTTTACATCGTCGGTGACGCGAAACGAAACACGGTCCCCCACTTTGGCGCTGGCCGAGGAGAGCCCTTCCTTCGTCCGCAGCATGATGGGCGTGGCGTCTTCCACCTTCATCACTAGATTCACTGCCGCCGGCGTCTGCGGAACGCCGGTAGGTTCCTGAGCGAAGCTTGAGTCAGTTGTGAAAAAGATTGCAGCGACTAGCAAGAGCCCCTTCCGCATTGCCATCCTCCCGATTCGTGCCCCCGCTACTTCTTCTCTGGCATCGCTTGCAAGTCCGCGAGCGCAGCGTCCGAGGCTTTCGCGAAATCGCTGCTGCTTAGTTCATGCAAGCCGGAGAGCTCGTCTACACCTTCCTCGCTGGAAACTTGTATCAGATGCCCTTTCATACTCAGGCGGTGGGTGACGATTTGCATTTGCAAGTAAACCTCTTGCCCCTCTTTCAAGTTCAGTTCGACAACTTGGTCATCGCTTGACCGGAAGGAGTATTTCCCGGGCGGCAATCGGATCTTCAAATAGTGGTCGTTAGACAGTCTGGCCATGGCAATCTTGCCGCAGTACACCGACGGCTGGAATGCAATCGCCCTCGGGGGTCTTCCCCGGAAAATAGTGACAGTCGCCGGCCCGGTGCGCTGCACCATGGTCGGCCGTGGCTGCGCGCGCTCGTACGCTGTTCGATCCAGCGCCGCATCACCGTTCACATAGGCGGTGAGTCTTGTGCCTGCCGGTAAGACAACGTCTTTGCCTTTTTCCAGCAGGAGGAAAGGCACGACCGGCAAAAGAATCCCACTGCTGGCGGTCTGGAGCATATCGAGTCCCATCGAACTGCCGGCGCCCTTGGAGTGTTGTTCTGCGCGCAGCGTAGCACTCTCCCCGTTCAATAGCTGCACGGACTGAATCGCTATATCCAGGCTTCCCGCTTTTCCCTTGCGCGCCTTCGGTTGAACAGCTGTCACGACACCCCACGCTTCCGCCCCGCGCTGAATGACGATCATGTCCCCGACCTTCACGTCCTCGGTGACGCGGAACGGAACACGATCCCCCACTTTGGCCGTGCCCGAGGAGAGCTCCTCCTTCGTCCGCAGCAACACGGGTGTTGCATCCTCCAATTTCAGCAGGGAGTTTGCTGCTGCGGTCGGTGTCTGTGGGGCTCCGGCAGTTTCCTGAGCAATGCTTGATTCAGTTGCCAACAAAATAGCAGCGATGAACAGGAGCCCGTTGCGCATTGCACTCCTCCACATGAAAAACCATCAAATCGTTGTGGTGGCTCAAAGTCTAACCACCTGCCGGGTTCCTCAAGCGTTGGGCCGAATGATGCTCCTTGGCCGGACCCTTGGCAAGCGACATCCCGCGACAATTGTCCCACCAAGCCCGCATGTCGCCGCTTGTCGTCTTAGGCCCAAAGCTATGAGTAGCTTGCCGTTCACATGCCGGGGTTGCGGGCCACCTGCCGGCATCTCGACATCCCACCGCTGCTGGAACGGCGATATCGCAAACGCTACGACGGCCCGAGCCACCGATGGCGCTGGAGGGGAGCCTACAGTCATAGCGTAAGCGCTTCCACGGGTCGGCTCTTTCCATCCCGGTAAGGGAACACTCTTATCGAGCCAAGAAAGGGGACATTTTTACGGTGGCTTTACGCATAGCTGTAAAAAGCTCTTGACTTTCGTTACTTCTTTTGATAACATACTTACCAGGTAAGAGTGCGAAATTTTCCTGACTGCGGCAGCTTTCTCTGCCGCTTTTTCATTTCCGGCGTGGCAATTCCCGATCACCCTCCCTAGCTAGTACGGTCACGGAGCCATCCTGGACTAAGTTATTTAGAATCAACACTTGCAGAAATACTTGGAAAATGTACCTGTAACTACCTTTAGAATCAACACTTATAGAGGTGCCCGCAAGTGTTGATTCTAAACCACTTACACAAATCCTAAGTCCTTTAGATGCAACACTTACAAAAAACATAGGGGGGAGGCGTGGTTATGGTTAACTAGAAATCCCTATTCTCCTCTTGGCCCGCCTGTCCAAATGTGCTCTCCTATATCGGGCACCATGAAAGCGACTCTCCGCCTTTGCTCCTTACTTCCTTGCCTCCTTCTCTCCGGGCTTCCCTTTTTCGCGCCTGTTCTTGCTGCTCCCCAGGACCAGCAGCCCACCATCCGCTTTGTTCGCAACCCCGATCCCGCCCCGGACTTCAAGCTCGCCAGCCTCGATGGCAAACCCCTCACCCTCGCCGACTCCCATGGCAAGGTCGTCCTCCTGAATTTCTGGGCCACCTGGTGCGGGCCTTGCCGCGCTGAAATTCCCGACCTCGTCGCCCTCCAGAACAAATACAAGGACCGCCTCCAGATTCTCGGTCTCGTCGTGGACGATGACGATCCCGGCGCCATCAAGAGCTTCGTCGCCGGCTTCGGCATCAACTATCCCGTCGCCCTTGCCAGTGACGAAATCCGCCTCCAATACGGCGGCATCGCCGCCCTTCCTACTTCCTTCGTGCTCGACGCCGGGGGACGCATCGTGCAAAAGCACGAAGGTCTCCGCGACCCGCTCCTCTACGAAACCGAAATTCGCTCGCTCTTAGGTTTGCCCATCGGCAACGTCAGAGTGGAAACCTTCGAGGACACTGGCCAGATTTTCCTGAAAAACGCCGACCGCGCCAGTGAACTCCCCGGCGTCGATCTCTCCAAGCTCACCCCCGAGCAAAAGACCGCCGCCCTCCACAAGTTCAACGCCGAGGCCTGCACCTGCGGCTGCCAGTACACTCTCGCGCAGTGCCGCATCTACGACCGCGACTGTCAGATTAGCAAGGCCGCCACCTCCAAAATCATCGCCGCCCTCGCCCATCCTGCACAATCAAACTCCGCCCCAGCGAAATCCGACCCAGCCGCTCCCCAAGCTCCCGCTCCCAAGCAGCATGAATAATGATCTTCGCTGCGATTTCGAGCACGGCGCGGCATGATCCATCGAGGAGTCGTCATACGGCGATCTATCGATGCCACAATTGACATACCAAATGCCCATCGATATAATGTCCTGAGAGGCAAGCCCCATGGAGACAGTCAAAGTCTCGCCCAAATTTCAGGTTGTGATCCCCAAGCGCGTGCGCCAGGAACTCCAACTCAAACCGGGTCAGGAGTTGAACGTATATGTTCTGGACGGGAGGATCACGTTTAGCAAGCCGCGCTCAATCCAAGAGTTGCGCGGAATCGCCAAGGGCATGAAGTGGAAGGATGAAGATCGTGACCACACCGAGCGGTTTTAAGAGCTACGTGGTGGACTCTTCCGGATGGGTCGAGTTTCTCGGCGGAGGGCCAAAGGCAGACGCCTTCGGGAAGTACCTCGAAAATCCGGAGGCTGTACTGCTTCCGTCCATTGTGGTCTATGAGGTTTACAAGAAAATGTTGCGCGAGCAGAACCAGATCCTCGCGGAACGTTTCTTGTCCCACGCATTTGGATTTCAGGAGCGGGAGATACTTTTCGACTCTTCCTTGGCCGCTTCGGCGGCTAGAGTGAGCCTTTCGACGAGTCTGCCGATGGCCGACGCCATTATCTATGCAACAGCGCAGGCGCACCAGGCGGAGCTGATCACGTCGGATGCGCATTTTTCCGGGCTTCCGGGCGTCACTCTCATCTAGTCGCAGAGTGTATACAATTCCAATCGTCGGCCATTCGTCTGCCGCGCCTTGACCGCGTGGAACAGCGCCGATAAGCTTAGTGTTTCTCCTTCCAGGTGAAGACGCACATGGAGCAGATTCACGTTACATTGCCGGATGGCAGCGTTAAGGACGTCCCCAGGGGAACTACGCCTGCAGACGTCGCCCGGAGTATTTCCCCACGCCTCGCCGACGCCGCGCTGGTGGCGCGCGTGGCCGCGCCCAACGACGGCGAAGGCGAATTGATCGACTTGCGCCGGCCCCTGGATCGCGACGTAAAACTGCAAATCCTCACGGAGAAAGATCCGGACGCTCTCTTCGTTTTCCGGCATTCCGCGGCACATTTGCTCGCGGCCGCGGTCATGGAACTTTATCCAAACGTGAAGCTCGGCATTGGTCCGCCGATCGACACCGGCTTCTTCTACGAATTCCTGCGCGATGAGCCGTTCACCCAGGAAGACCTTGCCAAAATCGAAAAGAAAATGCACGAGCTTGCCGCGCAAGATCTGCCCAACGAGCGCAAACTCATTCCCAAGCCGGAAGCCCTGGACCTTTACAAAAAGACCAACCAGATTTTCAAGTGCGAGCTTGTCGAAGAAAAAGCCACCGAGCCGATGGTTTCCTTCTACACCACCGGAAAATTCATCGACTTCTGCCGCGGCCCGCACATTCCTTCGACCAAGCGCATCCAGGCGTTCAAATTGATGAACGTCGCCGGCGCTTACTGGAAGGGCCAGGAAGGGAATCCCCAGCTCCAGCGCATTTACGCGGTGGCCTTCTTCACACAAAAAGAGCTGGACGCGCACCTGCACCGCATCGAGGAAGCCAAGCGCCGCGATCACCGCAGGCTGGGGACGGATCTCGACCTTTTCAGCATTCAGGAAGAAGCCGGCCCCGGGCTGATTTTCTGGCATCCCAAGGGCGGCCTGATTCGCAAGATCGTCGAGGATTGGCTGCGCGAAGAGTTGCTCAAGCGCGGCTACGACCTCGTTTACACCCCGCACATCATGCGCCTCGACCTCTGGAAGACCAGCGGCCACACGGATTTTTACAAAGACAGTATGTTTGGCCCGGTGGAAGTCGAAAAAGCCGACTATCAGCTCAAGCCCATGAATTGCCCCGGCCACATCTTGATTTACAAAGCCAAGCTCCACAGCTACCGCGATCTGCCCGTCCGCCTCGCCGAACTCGGCACCGTCTATCGCTACGAACGCAGCGGCGTGCTCCACGGCTTGTTGCGCGTCCGCGGCTTCACCCAGGACGACGCGCACATCTTTTGCATGCCCTCGCAAATCGAATCCGAAGTCGAAGCCTGCGTCGATTTCGCGTTCGCCGTGATGAAAAATTTCGGCTTCGACAAATTCGAAGTCGAGCTCTCCGATTGGGATCCCGCGCATCCGGAAAACTACCCCGGCAAGCCCGAAGACTGGCGCCGCGCTACAGCCACTCTCGCTGACACCATGAAGCGCATGAACATTCCGTTCAAAAAGATGGTAGGCGAAGGTGCGTTCTACGGCCCGAAAATCGACGTCAAGCTCATCGACGCCATCGGCCGTTCCTGGCAGCTCACTACCGTGCAGTTCGATTTCAATCTCCCCGCGCGCTTCGGCCTGCAATACGTCGCCGACGACGGCGCTAAGCATCAGCCGCTCATGGTGCACCGCGCGCTGCTCGGCTCCGTCGAGCGTTTCTTCGGCATCCTCATCGAGCACTACGCGGGCGCCTTTCCGCTTTGGCTCGCGCCCGTGCAGGTGGAAATTTGCCCAGTTAGCGAAAAAGTAGCCGACTACGCCAAGCACGTCACCGAAACTCTGAAGCGCCACAATCTCCGCGTCCACCTCGACGACCGCAACGAAAAGCTGCCTGCGAAAATCCGCGACGCCCAGCTCCAGAAAGTTCCCTACATGCTTGTGGTCGGGCCCAAGGAAGCTGAAGCCGGCACCGTCTCCGTCCGCCATCGCAGCAAAGGCGACCTCGGCCCCAAGCCGCTGGCCGAACTCGTCGAAGCGCTCCACCGCGAAGTCGATTCCCGCGCCACATCCTGATGGAATGACATGCTGGACCTGCAAAGCACGCGTTGGAAAGAGCTGTCGCACGCCTACGGCTCAGCACAAGACATTCCCGGCCTCCTCTCACAACTGAAGACCGCTGCACCAAAGAAGGACTACCGGTCGGAACCATGGTTTTCTCTTTGGAGCTCACTCTGTCACCAAGGGGATGTCTACACGGCTTCCTACGCTGCGGTTCCGCATATTGTTGCTATAGGGCTAGAAAGGCCGATTTCGGAAAGAACGGACTTCCTCTTGATTGCGGCAAAGATAGAAGCAATGAGGCACGCCAAGAGGGCACCTAAAATGCCGGCCGATCTAAAACGCGCCTATGAAGACACGGTTCGAGCTGGTGCCCCTTTAGCAATGAGTTGCATGGAGCGGGACTGGCCGGAAGATGACTATCGAGTAGTTCTGGGCGCGCTGGCGATCTTCCGTGGACACATTGCTCTCGGTAACATGTTGTTGGATTTCGAAGGCGATTGTCAGTGCCCGAACTGCGACACCGTTTTTCCGCCGCTCGGATACGACATTCTGAAAGAAAAATGAACAAGGCGATTCTGACGGAACATGTCTTTCGCGAAGGTGTGCGTGTGCTCGAGAAGCGCGACGTGTACTTAGCAGAGGTGGTACGGAACTTCGGTCCGCCGCCTCTGTGGGTCCGCGAGCCTGGTTTTCCCACGCTCGTCTACATCATCCTCGAGCAGCAGGTCTCTCTGGCCTCCGCGAAAGCGGCCTTCGACCGGCTGAATGCCTTCGTCCGCCCGCTCACGCCGGGCCGTTTCCTTAAGCTTACCGATGCAGAGCTGCTGCGCATCGGCTTCAGCCGCCAGAAAACTCTCTACACGCGCCTGCTCGCCGATTCTTTGGCGCGGCGGCAATTCGATCTTCGCTATCTCAACGACCTGCAAGATGATGCCGCGCGCAAAATGCTCATCGCCTTCAAAGGCATCGGCAAATGGACCGCCGACATCTATCTATTGAGCGCGCTTCGCCGCCCGGACATCTGGCCGACCGGTGATCTGGCCCTGGCCACAGCAGTTCAAGAAGTAAAACGCCTTCGCCAGCGCCCTTCGCCCGAACGTCTCGAAAAAATGTCCGCACTGTGGCGTCCGTGGCGTGCCGTTGCCGCTCGCTTGTTCTGGCATCATTATTTGAGCAAGCGCGGCCAGCGCAGCACGGCAGTTTCTCTTTAGCCCGGCAATCATGCGCTGTGTACCGGAGGTCACGAATGTCGCAACCGCTCTCACGCCGAAACTTCCTCGCGCTAACCAGTGGCGCGCTTGCCGCGCCCTCGCTATCCTGGCCCGCGCGCCCCGCACACGCGGAAGATGACAACGAGGTGCCCGCTTTGCTCGACCACATTATTCTCGGCTGCAACGATCTCGATCGCGGCATTGAACTCGTTAAAGAGAGCACCGGCGTTCGTGCCTCACTCGGCGGCGTCCATCCCGGCCGCGGCACGCGCAACGCGCTACTTTCGCTGGGCGAGCGCCGCTATCTCGAAATCATCGCCCCGGATTCTGCTCAAGGGCCGGTAGTTCACTTCCCGCAAATCCTCGGCATGGCCGAGCCGCGCCTCATCGGCTGGGCCGTCCACCCTCCGGACATCGCCGCCACCGCCAAACTCCTCCGCGAACATCAAATTGCCTTCACCGGCCCCGATGACGGCTCCCGAAAGCGTCCCGACGGCGGCGTCCTCAACTGGAAAACCATCAACCTCGCCGACGACCGCCACGGCCTTCTCCCCTTCTTTATTGAGTGGAGCGCCGATTCGGTCCATCCCTCCAAGGACGCTCCCGCCCATTGCACTCTCGAGTATTTCCAAATCATGAGCGCTGATCCCGACGAACTCTCCACCACTTTCAAACACATGGGGCTCGACCTCCCCGTCGAGCGTAGCGACAAAGCCCGCCTCCGCGCCCTAATCTCCGGCCCCAAGGGCGACCTCGGCCTTACTACGGCGTGAGGGGCCAGCTTCGATTCTTGTCCGCATCCTTTTGCCTCTTGCCGTTCGGCTCCGGCCACGTGCTATACTTTGAAGCCCGTCCTCTGGCGCTTTTGCGCTGTATGGGGTGGAGTGGATTCACGGGGTCACCGCTTTGGGGCGAGGTGCAAATCACCCGCGATGAACAAAGCGTCTAAGGGGGGTTTATCGCAGAACGCAGCTTCCGGCAGAGCGACCGCATTCGCGTTAACGAACGAATTAGGGCTCGCGAGATCCGGGTGATTGATGATCAAGGCGGCCAGCTCGGCGTCATGCAGCCGTTTGAAGCCATTAAGCTGGCCAAGGAAAAAGGGCTCGACCTGGTGGAAATTTCGCCGACCGCCGATCCGCCGGTTTGCAAGATCACCGACTACGGCAAGTATCTTTACCAAGCCAACAAGAAAGCACAC
>WNFF01001510.1_pt1 | contig 19388 bp, 19 predicted proteins | sample 5400441 | NCBI WGS metagenome assembly WNFF01 (sample SAMN13153345, study PRJNA577476) | soil metagenome | isolation source: 120 cm saprolite under Douglas fir tree site 2 hole 3 replicate 1 | place: USA:California | collected 2015-04-18 | reverse complement strand
TGACGGCGGTGCGCGAGGTTGCCCGGCGCGCCGAGGCCCTGGGGTTCCGCGACCTGTGGGTGACCGAGAACGCGGTGGACCACGTGTATTCCCTCGATCCTGCCGTCGTGCTGACGTACGCCGCGGCGCTGACCACGAAGATCCGCCTCGGGGTGGCCGTGTCCGTGCTGCCCGTCCGCAACCCCATCCACGTCGCGCACCAGGTGGCCACGCTCGACTACGTGAGCAACGGGCGCGCGATCCTGGGCGTGGGGCTGGGCCGGGACCATCACTACACCGAGTTCCAGATCCCGACGGAGCGGCGCGTGCGACGGTTCAAGGAAGGGATCGAGCTGATCAAGGCGCTGTGGACCGAGCCGAAGGTCACCTACCGTGGAGACTTCTACAAGCTCGACGCCGGCACCATGGTCCTCAAGCCGGTGCAGAAACCGCACCCGCCGATCTGGCTGGGCGGCGACCATCCCGACGCGGTCCGCCGCGCGGCGACCGTCGCCGATGGCTGGATGGGCTCGGGCGGCTCGAGCACGGCGACGTTTTCACGCTGCGTTCCGGTACTGAGGGCGGAGCTCGAGAAGGCCGGACGCGATCCGGCTGCGTTCCCGATCTCCAAGCGCGTGTTCATGTCCGTCCACGAGCGCGCGGACGTGGCCAGGGACGAGCTCGACCGCTGGTTCACCACCGTCTATCGCAACCCCGCGGGGACCGACGCGTCGGGTATCCACGGCACGGCAGAGCAGGTACGGGAGCGGCTGGAAGAGCTGGTCGCCCTCGGCGCCAACCATCTCCTCCTCAACCCCGTCTGCCGCTACGCCGAGCAAGTAGAAGCACTCGCCGCGCTCGTTGAGCGCGCCTGAGACCAGGGAGCTGGAGCCAGGTCACTCCCCATGGCCGCGCGAAGGAGAGCGGTCGTACAATCGGCCGCAGGGGGCATCATGAGACGCGCTCGAGGGCACTTCGCCGTGCTGGTCATCCTGGTGCTGTCGGCCATCGTTGCGGCGCCCACCGACGCCGCCGAAGGCCAGCTGACGTGGGCGATCCACTTCTCACTGGCCCCGACGTTTTTCGACCCTGCCGAGACCCCCGGGATCATCACGCCCTTTCTGGTCCTGTACGCGCTTCACGACGCGTTGGTGAAACCCATGCCGGGAAAGCCGCAGGCGGGGAGCCTGGCCGAGTCCTGGAGCGTCTCCCCCGACGGCCTCGTCTACGAGTTCACCCTTCGGCCAGGCGTCAAGTTCCACAACGGCGACCCCGTCACCGCCGACGACGTGAAGTTTTCGTTCGAGCGCTACAAGGGCGCGGCGGCGACGACCTTGAAGAATCGCGTGGCGGCCGTGGAGATCGTCGACCCGCACCGGGTTCGGTTCCGCCTCAAGACTCCGTGGCCCGAGTTCATGACGTTCTACGGGACACCCGCCACGGGGGCGGCCTGGATCGTGCCCAGAAAATACGTCGAGAAGGTCGGCGACGATGGGTTCAAGAAAGCGCCCGTGGGCGCCGGTCCCTATCGGTTCGTCTCCTTCACGCCCGGCGTCGAGCTCGTGCTCGAGGCGTACGAGCAGTACTGGCGCAAAGCCCCGAGCGTGAGGCGCCTGGTCTTCAAGTCGGTTGTCGACGAAACCACCCGGCTGGCCATGCTCAAGCGCGGAGAGACCGACATCGCCTACTCGATCCGCGGAGAGCTCGCCGAAGAAATCCGCCGGACGCCGGGTCTCGCCCTCAAACCCACGGGGGGCGCGTTCACGGAATGGGTCGTCTTCATCGACCAGTGGGACCCCAAATCCCCGTGGGCGGATCGGCGCGTGCGGCTGGCGGCCAACCACGCCATCGATCGCCAGGCCATCAATCAGGCCGAGTACCTCGGCCTCTCCAAGGTCACGGGGAGCATCATTCCTGTCGCCTTCGAGTTCGCCTGGCCCGCGCCGCTCTATCCCTATGATCCGCAGAAGGCGAAGCGGCTCCTCGCCGAGGCAGGCTACCCGAACGGCTTCGATGCCGGCCAGATCTCGGCGGACCTGGTGTACGCCCCCATCGCCGAGCTCGTCGGCAACTCCCTGCAGGCCGTAGGTATCCGCGTCAAGCTGCGACCGATGGAGCGGGCCGCCATCATCAAGGCGAATCAGGAGAAGAAGCTCAAGAACCTCCATCGCCAGGGCAGCGCCGCCTTCGGCAACGCCGCCACTCGCATCGAGGCCTTCGTGGTCAGCGAGGGCATGTTCGCCTACGGCGGCTACCCCGACATCGACGGGCTCTTCCGCGAGCAGGCCGCCGAGCCGGACCGCAAGAAGCGCGAGGCCATCCTTCACCGGATCCAGCAGCTCATGCACGAGAAGGCGATGTTCGCTCCGCTCTTCGAGCCCGCCTTCCTGAACGGTGTGGGTCCGCGGGTGGCGGAATCCGGGCTGGGCCTGATCACGAACCACGGATACTCCGCTCCCTACGAGGACCTGAAGCTCAAGGCGCGATGACCGCGAGCCAACGGAGGCGGCCCTTGAGGAGCGCATCGTGAAGCTGGTTCTCTTCGAGCTTCCGGGAAGAGGAGACGTCTGGCCGGGTGTGCTCACCGACGAGGGCGTGGTCAATGTGGCCGATGCGGTGCGGGTAGGCCACTCACCCCAGCTGACGATGCAGGGCATCATCGACGATTTCGATCGGCTGCGTCCAGAGCTGGAGCGGCGGGTCAGGACGAGTCAGGCGCTACCTTTGGCCTCCGTACGCCTGCGCGCGCCCCTGCCGCGGCCGGGCAAGATCCTCGCCTGCATCGCGAACTACTGGGAGCACGGCGCCCTCGAGGCCAGGCCGCTCAACATGTTTCTCAAGAGCTCGGATGCGGTGATCGGGCCCGGGGACACCATCGTGCTGCCGGAATTCACCGAGCCGTGGATCTTCATGCACGAGGCCGAGCTCGCCCTCGTCATCAAGGGGCCCGCCAAGTTGGTCAAGCGCGAGGACTGGAAGCGCGCGGTCTTCGGCTATACGGGAATGATCGACGTGTCCGCGCGCGGCGAGGGCCGGCGGACCTGGAAGACGGGGAGCTGGCTCGGGAAGTCCTTCGACACGTTCGCCCCCCTCGGCCCGTGCATCGCCACCGCCGACGAGATCCCCGACCCCAACGACGTGCACGTGCAGTTCTGGGTGGACGGGCAGCTCCGTCATAACTACAACACCGACGACATGGAGCACCTGGTGCCGGAGCTGGTCGAGTTTGCCACGACGATCATGACCCTCAACTCCGGCGACGTGATCGCCTGCGGCACCAACCACGAGGGCCTGGGGCCGCTGCAGGACGGCGAGGTCGTCGACTTCGAGATCCACGGCGTCGGCCGAATGCAGCTCCGCGTCCGTGATCCTCTCACGCGCTCCTGGGAGAAGGGCATCTACATGGGCGCCGACTCGACGAATCCCGAGGCCATCAAGCGCAATCGACCGCAGTTGGCGCCCTGAAGGCTCGCTGCCGAAAGAGAGGCCTGAATGAAATTCACATGGTTCAACCTCATGCCGTGGCCGTACCTGCCCGACGACTTCCGGGAGAAACACCGCTCCGTGTGGGTGGACATCCCCAACACGCTCTACGATCCGCGGAAAGGTCACGAGGTCTACCACACGTACCTCGACCAGCTCGAGTACGCCGAGGCGCTCGGCTTCGACGGGATCGGCTGCAACGAGCACCACCAGAACGGCTATGGATTGATGCCGTCACCGAACCTGATTGCCGCGACGCTCGCTCGCCGGACCTCGCGCGCCGCCCTCTGCGTGATCGGAAACTCGATCGTGGGCTACAACCCGCCCATTCGAGTGGCCGAGGAGTTCGCGATGCTGGACGTCATCTCCGGCGGGCGGCTCATCGCCGGGTTCCCGGTCGGGACCCCGATGGACACCAACTTTTGCTACGGGCAGATCCCCGCGCTCACGCGCGACAAGTACCGCGAGGCGCACGAGATGATCATGAAGGCGTGGGCCAGCGACGAGCCGTTCGCCTTCGACGGCAAGTACAACCAGCTCCGCTGGGTCAATTGCTGGCCCAAGCCCATCCAGAAGCCGCACCCGCCCATCTACATCCCCGGCGGCGGCTCCATCGAGACGTGGGACTTCTGCCTCGACTACGACTACAACTACTCCTACCTGTCGTTCTTCGGGTACCTGCGCGGCAAGTCGCTGCTGGACGGCTACTGGGAGCGCGTGGCCAAGCGAGGCAAGGACGACTCCCCGTATCGCGCCGCCTTCGCCCAGATCATCTGCGTGGCCGACACCGACGCCGAGGCGGAAGCGCTCTATGCCGAGCACTGTCTCTACTTCTTCAACCGGTGCCTGCACGTCTTCCCGCCCTTCGCCGATCCCCCCGGCTACCGCACGATGGCGACCGTCAAGTACGGCGCGCTGTCGCAGCTCACGGCGTCGCGGCAGAAGATCCTCGAGAACCTGACGTGGAAGCAGCTCGTGGACGAGCGCTTCGTCATCGCGGGCAGCCCCGAGACGGTCCGGCAGCAGCTCGAAGAGTGCATCAAGGGTCTCCGCATCGGCCACCTCTTCTGCCTGTTCCACAACGGCAACATGCCGGACTGGAAGACGCGTCATTCGTCGAAGCTCTTCGCCGAGAAGGTCATGCCCCACTTGCGCGACCTCTGGCCCGAGTGGAAGCACGACGAGCGCTGGTGGATGCATCCGATGGACGAGCGCATCCGCCCGGAGGAGCGACGGCCGGGGGCGGAGAAGCCCGGCGCGGAGTGGAAGCGATGAAGTGGCAGGTGATCGAGACCAAGAAGGGCACGCGTTGCCGCGTGCGGGAGGGCGGCAGCGGCGCGCCCGTCGTCTTTCTCCACAGCGCCGGCGGCCTGCTCCGCGACAACCCGTTCCTCGACCAGCTCGCGCAGCGGTATTCGGTGTTCGCGCCCGAGTGGCCGGGCTACGGCGAGTCGACGGGCGAGGAGCTGCTGGAGGACATGCTCGACTTCGCCCTGCACGGCTGGGACCTCGTGGACGCGCTGGGGCTCCGCCAGCCACACCTCGTCGGTCACTCGATGGGCGGCATGATCGCCGCCGAGATGGCGTGCCTGGCGCCGCGCGATCTCGGCAAGCTCGTGCTGGTTGGCGCGGCGGGCTTGTGGATGGACGAGCACCCGATCCCGGACCTCTTCGCCATGCTCCCCCATCAGATCGCGGACGTGCTGTTCACCGACCCGCAGAAGGGCCAGGCGCTGCTCACCGGTGGCGCCGACCTCTCCGACATGGAAGCGCTCAAGGATTTCTACGTCGCGTCGCAGCGACGCCTGGCGATGGCCGGCAAGATCCTGTTCCCCATCCCGAACCGGCGCCTTGCCAAGCGCCTGTATCGCCTCACTGCCGAGACGCTCGTCCTCTGGGGCGCCGCCGACCGTCTGATCGTGCCAGCGTATGCTGAGCGCTGGAAGTCGTTGATCCCCAGCGCGCGCGTACAGACGATCGACGGCGCGGGCCACATGCTGCCCTACGAGCAGCCGGAGGCGTTCGTCCGCACGGTCGGCGGCTTTTTGGGTTGAGGCCCGCATGGATCGGCGGTAGCTACAGGCTACCAGGGCCGCGACCTCCCGGGGAGTGAAGCCGGAGCGACCTCGAACGCGTATACTCTCACTCCTCGAGGAGCACGCAGTGCCGAGGTTCGGCGCTGACGAACACCTCGTCGCCCTCGGCCAGCGGTTCCGGCGCCGCCGAGCGCACGATGAGCTGCCGGCCGTCCCAGTCCACGTGATACTGCGTGAAATCGCCCTGGAACACGCGCTGCCGGATCCGGGCCGGCCATACGTTGACAGCCGTCTCCGGACGCACGCGCTCGAGGCGCAGGCGGACGGTGCGGACGGCCATGAGCGCCTCCGCCCCGGTCCGGCGGTCGAGGGCGGTCCCGTGCACCAGCGCACCGCCGGGCGTTTCCAGGACGACGAGCCCGTTGCGCTCGAGGTCGGGGCGGCGACGGCCCCGGATCAGGTTGGCCGACCCCACGAAGTCCGCGACGAACGTGTTGCGCGGCCGATCGTAGATCTCGGCCGGCGTGCCCACCTGCTCGATGGCGCCATCGCGCATCACGATGATCCGGTCGGAGATGGCGAGCGCCTCCTCGAGATCGTGGGTCACGTACACCGAGGTGATGTCGAGGCGGCGCTGAAGCTCCTTCAGCTCCACGCGCATCTCGGCGCGTAGCTTGGCGTCGAGGTTCGACAGCGGCTCATCGAAGAGGAGTACCGAGGGCGAGAACACGAAGGCCCGAGCGAGGGCCACGCGCTGCTGCTGGCCTCCGGAGAGCTTGGATGCGCTGCGATCGTCGAGCTCGCCGAGCTGGACCAGGTCGAGGGCCTCGCGCACGCGCGTCGCGATCTCGGCCTCCGGACGGCGCCGCACGCGGAGGCCGTAGGCCACGTTGTCGAAGACCGTCATGTGAGGCCAGATGGCGTAGGACTGAAAGACCATGGACAGCCCGCGACGTTCGGCGGGAACGTTCAGGCTCGTCGAGGACGCGAACACCGGGCTGCCGCCGATCCGGATCTCGCCCGACGTCGGCCGCTCCAGCCCCGCGATCGCCCGCAGCGTGGTCGTCTTGCCGCACCCCGAGGGGCCGAGCAGCGTGAGGTGTTCACCGGCCCCGACGGTGAACGTCACGCCGCGGACCGCGACGACCGTGCCATAGCGCACGACCAGGTCGCGCACCTCGATCGACGCTTGGCTCACGTCACTCGCCTCCGGCCTGGACGGCACGGCGGGCCACCGCGAACATGATCGCGAGGGCCGCGGCGACCGCCAGCGTCTGCAACAGGGCCATCGCCGCCGTGAGCTCACTGCTCGTCGAGAACCATGATTCGACGATGGCCGGGGTGATGACCTTGGACTTCGGGCCCATCAGCAAGATCGAGGCGCCCAGCTCGCGGACGCTGGCGATGAAGAGCAGGAGCCACGCCGCGATCAGGCCGGGCTTGAGCAGCGGCATGGTGACGGTGCGCAGGCGGTAGCCCCACGTTGCCCCGCACATCTGGGCAGACTCCTCGAGCGAGCGGTCGATCTGGAGAATCACCCCTGAGATCGTCCGGAGCCCCAGGGGCAGGAACACCGTGAGGTACGCGATGAGCAGAAGCCACAGGGTGCCGTAGATGGGGATCGGGAAGACCAGCCACGCCCACAGCATCCCGAAGGCGAAGACGAGGCGAGGGACCGCCTGCGGGAACATCAGCACATACTCGATGAGGCCGGCGCCGGGCAGGCGCGAGCGGTAGATCAGCCACGCGAGGAATCCCATCAGGACGACGCCGATGCTCGCGGTGGCGAAGCCGAGGAGCAGGCTGTTCCAGAGCGCCGAGCGCACCGCGTCCAGCGACAGCGCGGTCACGTAATTGGCGAGCGTGAAGTTGTCCGCGCGGGGAAACACGGTCGTCAAGCGCTGGAGCGAGGCGTACAGGATCGTCAGCACGGGCAGGATCACGGCCACGCCCAGGTAGCCCACGCACATCCCGAGGAGCGGCCAGCGCAGGCGCCCGACATCCATGACACGCGGTCGAAAGGCCTTCCCTGTGATGGTGGCGTAGTTGCCCGCGCTCACGATGCGACGGTAGGCCCACACCATCACGAACATCACGGCGAACAGCGACACCCCCATGGCCGCCGCCGTGGGGAAGCGCGGCGGGTACTGGGACACCAGCTGGTACATGGCCGTGGTCACGACGTAAAAGCGGTTGGGGAGCCCGAGGACCAGGGCGGCCGAGAACGAGCCCAGCATCTCGGCGAAGACGAAGATGGTGGCCCCGAGCACGCCGGGCAGGACCAACGGCAAGGTGATGCGCAGCATCGTCCGCATGCGGCCGGCGCCGAGGACCTGGGAGGCTTCCTCCAGCGCAGGGTCCATGGATTTCATGACGGCCCCGATCATCACGAAGGCGACCGAGCCCTCGAAGAGGGCCATCACCCAGGCGATCCCCCATGGCGTGTTGACGTCGATGAGGTGGCCGTCTCCCCCGAGCGCGCGCCAGATCTGATTGACGAAGCCGCTCCTCGGCGAGCCGATGAGCGCCCAGGCGAGCGCGCCCATCAGAGGCGTCACGTAATACGGCAGGGCCATGAGCTGCTCGAACGCCGCCCGGCCGGGTACGTTCGTGCGCGTCAGGATCCACCCCATGGCGAACCCGACCACCACGGCCAGCACCGTCGCCACGCCCGCCACGAGCAGCGTGTTGCCGAAGATGTGCGCGTAGCGGCCCAGGTCCGCGTAATTTGCGAGACCGTAGGCTTCCGGCGGGCGGGCCTGTGGATCGCCGACGCTCAGGGAGGCTTGGACGAGATAGGCAATCGGGTAAAGGACGAGGACCGCGGCGCCCCCGCCGACGAGCAGGCTGACGAGCCGCGGGCCCGGCCACCAGGACCGGGCCCGCTCGACGCCCGCCGTGATCGAGGAGCGCCCCGGGTCCCCCGGGGCGTGAGGAGCGTCCGGGGGGCTTGGGGGGCGCTCGGAGCCCCCCATGCTGGTCAAAGCCCCATGATCGAGTTCCACTCCTTGACGAACACCGGGTGGCTGGCCGCGAAGTCGTTCCAGTCCGAAGGGAAGAGGAGCTTGAAGTCGGACAGGCGCTTGCCGGTCGGCATCGGCCCGGTGTCGGCCCGCAGCGATCCGTAGAGAAGGATCTTCTGATTCTGGTACACCTGCTGGCCGCGCCGGGAGAGGGCCCAGTCGACGAACAGCTTGGCCGCCTCGGGGTGGGGCGCACGGTTGACGACCCCGATGTAGAGCGAGATGGCCGGCAGCCCGTCGGCCGGCGCGACGAACTCGATGTCCGCGCCCTTCTCCGCAAAGAGCGTGTAGCCGGCGTACTCGGCGAGCGCGCACACCCGGTCGTCACCCTTGGACAGCCGATCGAAGAGCTGGGCGCGTGCGTCGAAGCCCTTCGGCCGCTGCTTGGCGAACTCCAGCCAGAAGTCGTTGCCGTAGAGCCTGCGGAGCATGTACCACTGCGCGTGCTGCATGCCCGAGGTGGCCAGCTTGGCGCTGATCCCATCCTTGAACGCAGGGTTGAGGATGTCCTTCCACGTCTTCGGCCCCTGCTCGGCCTTCACCCTGGCGCGGTTGTAGCTGATGCCGGAGAACGAGATGCCGCCCCAGCCGTAGTAACCGGGGGGGCTCGACTGGTGCTCGGCCTTGTACGCGGCGTACTCCGGCGAGGCGTACTGCTCCCATCCGCCCTTCTTCTGGAAGTCGATGGTCGGTGAGATGTCGGAGAGCTGCAGCACGTCCACGCCGAAGCGCCCCGCCGACCGCTCCGCGGTGATCTTCGCGTAGAGCGCCCCCGTCTGCAGGCGCACGTAGCTGGTCTTGATCTTCGGGAAGTCCTTCTTGAACGCGTCGAGCAGAACACCGATCCCGGCCTCGCCGTCGTGGCCGTAGTAGACGACCTCGCCTTCCTGCTCGGCCTTGGCGACGTCGGCCGAGGTCTGGAAGTCGTGCACCTTGGTGGCCGCCGAGGCGCGCGACGCGTGGGTCAGCAGGGGCATCGCGGCGGTGGCGAGCGCTCCGGTCTTCAGAAAACGGCGGCGGGTCACGACGGGGCGGTCGGACTCGATCATGCAGGAGTCTCCTCTTCGTTGGGAATGTCGGGGCGATGTGGCCCGCCCATCGTAGCACATGCTACCCGGTGCCCTCGCCCAGCGGCGTCTGGCCGGCGCGCCGACTCGACGAGTCCCGAGGCCAACAAGCGCAATCGGCAGCAACCTGCGCGCTGAAGAAGGCCATCGGCTATGTTCGGCTAGAGGTGCGACGAGCGGAAAGCACGCCGCGCCTGCGTACCGGCTTCTTGGGTCGATCCGTTTCACCTCGGCTTGAGCTTCACGTCCTCGTAGGGCGCGGACCACGGATAGTCCGCGATGAGACCGAGCCCCGACTCCGCCACGCGAGGACCCACGCCTTGCAGGAGCGCGAGCTGCCAGATGGGCAGGACCATGGCCTTGTCGTGGATCAGCTGCTGGATTCGATGGAGCAGCGCCTGGCGCTTCTTCGGGTCGAGCTCACCTGCCTGCTCCTTGAAGAGCCCGTCGATGTCGGGGTATCCCCCGTAGGCGTAGGCGCCACTCGAGATCACGAACGGCTCCATCCGGGTGGCGGCGTTTCCGAAGATGCCGCTCAGCCCGTAGATGATGTTCTTCAGCCTCTTCTCCTGATACGCCGTGAGGAACCCCGCCCGCTCGAGCGGGCGAAGCCTGCTCTTGATGCCGACGGCCAGAAGGTCGTTGAGGACCGGCTCGGCGTACTGGCAGGCCGACGCGTCGCACCAGAAGTCCCCGGCATCGAAGCCCTTCGGGTATCCGGCCTCCGCGAGGAGCTGCCTGGCCTTGACCGGATCGTAGGGGTGCAGCGGCGGCTGCCAGTAGAAGTCGAAGCTGGTGGGGATGATGCTCCCCGTGATCTTGGAGTACCCGAGCGTCACCGCCTGGTTCATCGCCTGACGGTCGACCGCGTGGTTGGCCGCGAGGCGCACGCGCCGATCGCGCCACGGAGAGCTCGGGTCACATTGGTCGGCGAAGAGCAGCCAGTGGGTGGCCACGAACGGAGTCGGGCGCAGGGTGAGCCGCGGCGTCCGCCGCACCTCCTCGCCGAGCTCGCCGTTGACCGCGTAGGCGATGTCCACTTCACCCCGCTTGAGCATGGCCAGTCGCGTGGTGGCGTCGGGCACCGCCTTGAAGACCAGACGCTTCACGCTCGGTGCCTTGCGCCAGTACCCGTCGAAGGCTTCCAGCACGAGCTCGATCCCGGGCGTGAACGAAGCGAACTTGTAGGGCCCCGCCCCGACGGGCGTCTTCTTGAATCCGTCCTCGCCCACCTTCTCGACGTATTTTCTGGGCACGATCCAGGCCGCGCCCGTTGCCGGCGTGCAGTAGAACGCCATGAAATCCGGCCAGGGCTGCTTGAGCCGGAACCGGACGCGCCCGGGATCCGGAGTCTCGACCGCGGCCACCCTCTCCTTCAGGACCTGCGCGGAGATGCCGCGGTACCGCTCGAACGAGAACTTGACATCTTCGGCGGTGACCGGCTCGCCGTTGTGAAACTTCGTTCCTTTGCGCAGCACGAACTCGTAGACGAGACCGTCCGGTGACCGGCTCCACGACTCGGCGAGCCCGGGGGCCATGGCCTTCTCGGGCATCGGCTTCACGAGGGCGTCGTGGAGGGCGTAGATGATCATGAAGGGCGTGATGAGGCCCGCCGTCTCGGCGGGCTCGAAGAGGGTCGGCGCCAGGCTGAAGTGCAGGGCCCAGCTCATCTGGCCCGCCGGCGCTTCGGTGGCGAGCGCGCGCGTGGACACGACCGACATCAGAGCGAGAACACCGGCCGCCACGAGTCGTGCGCGTCGGCTCGTCATGATCGTCTCCTTGCGACTAGGCGGACATTGCTTCGATCGCCGCGACTCAGGCGATGGTCAGACGCAAGCTCACGGGAACGCTGAGGGCGCGGCTGATGCGGCAGCTCTCGGCCGCCTCGCGAAGGCCGGCCAGCTGCAGGTCGTCGAAGGAACCTTCCAGGACCAGCTCCGCGTCGATCGCGATGATGCGGCCCTGGGCCTCCGTGGCCTCCAGTCGGGCCTCGAGCCGTTGGATCGGCCACTGTCTCCGTTCGGCGAACCGCCGAACGTTCGAGAGCTTTCAGGCGCCGATGGCCCCGAGGAGCATCTCGGCCGGCGACGGGCCCTCGTCCCCGCCTCCCGCCTCCGGAGGAGCATCCACGATCACCCGATGCGGCCCGACTGCCGCTTCCGCTTTCATGCCCGACAGCGATTGCACCGTCACCCGTCTCGCCATCTCGTCCTCCTGGTCCGCCTCAGCTCAGCGTCGCTTTGAATCTCCGCAGCGCGTCCAGATGTCCGGCCGGGAAGGTGAGGCCCGCGCCCCGTGGCTCGGCGATGAGAAAGGAGGCGCCGAGGGCCTTCCACGCCTCGACCTGCTTCGTCCACCCGTCGGGCGCCTGGCCGGCGAGGCGGATGCGGCCCTCCAGCGGGAGCGCGGCGGGGTCGCGGCCCGCCTCGCGCGCGTACTGATGCACGCGGGCGACGAGGGCCTGGCCCTGGCTGTCGGGCGCGAAGTTCGGGCTCCACCCGTCGGCGAGCCTCGCGATCCGGCGGAGGGCCGCGTCGGGGGGCACCGGCTGGCCACGGCTCCCCACGCCGAACCAGATGGGAATCGGCCGCTGGATCGGCATCGGGTTGAGCCCGGCATGGTCGATCCGGTGGAACTCGCCGCGGAAGTCCACGACCTCCTGGGTCCACAGCGCGCGCAGGACGGCAATCTGCTCCGCGCTGCGACGGCCGCGGTTGTCGAAGGTCTCGTTGAGGGCCTCGAACTCGACAGCGTTCCAGCCCACGCCGATCCCGAGGCGCAGCCGGCCGCCGCTCAGCACGTCGATCTCGGCCGCCTGCTTGGCCACGAGCGCCGTCTGCCGCTGCGGGAGGATGAGGATGCCCGTGGCCAGGGTGAGCCGGCGGGTGATGGCCGCGAGGTAGGCCATCAGCGTCAGCGCTTCGTGGACCACGGCCTCGTGCGAGTACGTGGCGAGCGATGGATGGGAGTGGAACCTGGGATCGGCGCCCAGGACGTGGTCGGCCACGAAGAGATGGTCGAAGCCCATCGCCTCGACGTCCCGGACGAACCCGCCGATCGTCTCGACGTCGGTCCCGCACTCCGTCTGGGGAAAGATCACGCCGACCTTCATGAGTCGCGCGCCGCCGCCTATCCCTTCTCGATGACCTCGATCTGCACCCCGTCGGGCGCTTCCAGGAAGCAGACGCGCCGGCCATTGGTGGGCGGCAGCTCCTCCAGGATGCGCACGCCATTGGCCCGAAGCCGGGCCAGCGTCCCCGGATAGTCGTCGGTGTCGAGGGCGATGTGCTCCAGGCCGTAGTGCTGCTCGCGGCGCTGGGTATCGATGATCGTGGTGATGTTGAGTGTCAGCCCGTGCAGGTTCACGCGGTAGCCGCGAGTGCCGACCTCGGCGATCAGCGTCGCGCCGAGGTTGTCCACGTAGAACTGCATCGTCTGCTTGGGATCCCGGGTCTTCACATGCACATGGTGGGTGCCAAGGGCCATGGTCGCTCTCAGCTGGCCGCCACCGGGGGCGCCGCGGCGAAGACGTCACGGATGGCGTCCCTGATCTTGTGGATCTCCCTGAGCGCGGGCAGGAAATCCACGGCCCCCGGCTCCTTCCGGTCGTAGAGCTTCTTGCCGTCGAGGTACACTTCGAACCGTCCGCTGTCGGACGGTGTCAGCGTAATCGCGGTCTCGCGGTAGTTGATCGAGGACAGCTCGGCCGCCACACTGACGGCCACGGGCAGGTACCCTCAGACGACGCAGTAGACGATCTCGACGTGGACTTTCCCTTCGGCCATTGAGTCCTCCTTGGAGATTTGGTGCCCAGCATGTTATCCGTATCTCCTCGAGGGCGCAATCGCTACGGGCACGCTCTACGAAGGCGAGGAACATCACCCATGCTCTCGCGCACCGGCTCCCTCCAGCTACGGCAGTGCGGGAGCTCAGAGATCGGGATCGGCGACAGTCGAGATGGCAAGGACTGGCCTGCGGGCGAGATGCTGCTGGCGTCCGTCCCGGGCCCGCACTCCACTCACTACCTGCTCGCCATCCCAGACGCCGTCCTCGAGGGCGCGGTGCTGACGACCTTCCTGGACCGCGTGGCTCCCTTCGGCTGCCCACCGCCGCACTCGCTGATTCGCGCGTACAGCCTCCCGGATTCGCCGTTCCCGTCGATCCTCCTCAAGGAGCACGACGAGGCTCCGGAAGGTGTAGCCGAGTCGTACCGCCGCTTCCTCGACCGAGCCCGGCTCCACTGGCTGGCAGCCTTGCAGGGGACGGGCCGCGGCTTGTGTCCGGCCCTGGCGTGGCAGACGGGACCGGCCCGGCAGTTTCTCGCTCCTGAGGAGTGGGCCGAGGTGCTGAGCGAGGCGGGTATAGCCTTCCCGGGTGTGGCCGACAGTTACCTCGGGCGCGCCCTGTTGCTGCTTGCCGACCCCGCTCTCGCGGACTCGTGGCAGACCATGTGGCAGACCATGATGTCCCTCGGCGGCCCTACCAAGGCCCGCAAGATCACCGGGCGGGAGTTCCCGGTGTGGGTGGACCTGCCGGCTCACCAGCCGACCCTGCTCGCAAGCACGCTGCTGACCCGAGTGGAGCGGTTGCTCGCGCGCCCCTGAGTACCGCTCGCGCGCGTGCTATAGTCCGCATGCCCCAGGAACCCTCTGACCCACACCCAGCACCCGGGAGGGATGGCGATGAAGCCATGGCGCTCGCTCAACTGGTCGACGCTTCTCATCGCGGCAGTCCTGATGGTCGTCAGTCCGGGAAGCGCCGGCGCGGCCGACGTCATCAAGTTCGGCGTCGCGACGCCGCTCTCCGGGCCCGCCGCCCCCTGGGGCATTCCCCACAAGGGCGCGACCGAGCTGATCTTCGACGAGATCAACGCCCAGGGCGGGCTCGAGGTGGGCGGCAAGAAGTACAAGCTCGAGGTGGTCGCCTACGACCACAAGTACGTGATCGCCGAGGGCGTGGCCACGGTCAACCGGCTCATCTCCAAGGACGGCGTGCACTTCATCTCCGTCCTGGGGGGCACCGTGGTCAAGGCCATCGAGGAGACGGTCAACGAAACCCGCACCCTGAACCTGCCCCTGGCCTACGCCGACGGGCTGGTGAGCCCGAAGAATCCCTACACGTTCCACAGCTTCCCGTCCCCGCCGGAGACCATCACGTTCTGGAACTGGATCAAGCAGAACCATCCGAGCATCAAGCGCGTGGCCTCCATCACGCCGAACGACGACACCGGCTGGTGGTCGCTCAAGGTGGAGACGAATTACGTCGCGAAGCTGGGCTACGAGGTGGTGGCGCGGGAGTTCTTCGAGCGCCCCGTGACCGACTTCAACCCGCTGCTCCTGCGCGTCCTCGCGCAGAAGCCGGACATCATCAGCGTGCTCGCCGCGCCCGCGGGCAGTGTCGGCCTGATCGTCAAGCAGGCCCGCGTGCTCGGCTTCAAGGGGCGGTTCATCCACCTCGGCCAGATGGACACCTCGGTGGTGGCGGGCATCGCCGGGAAGGAGAACGTGGAGGGCACGTGGGTCCACGGCTACGTGCAGACCCCGCTGCCGGAGAAGATCAAGAGCTGGCAAGCGCGGTACACCAAGAAGCACGGCGAGTGGAACGCGACCAGCATCGACTTCGCCAATCCAGCCCTCGCGTTCGTGGCCGCGGTGAAGAAGGCCCAGAGCCTCGACCCGAAGAAGATCGCGGAAGCGCTGAGCACGGTCGAGTTCGAGAACCTCTGGGGGAAGGCGCACTTCGGCGGGAAGGACTACTACGGCATCGGCAACCAGATCATCTACCCCATGCCCTTCTCCGAGGTCAAAGACGGGGTCGCGCACCTCGTCGTGCAGCTCAAGCCCCCTCACAACTGATCAGCCGCATGTCGAATGATCGAGGAGCGCCCCGGGTTCCCTGGGGCGCTCCGAGCGTCTGGGGGCGGTGGTGACTGCTGCGCTGCTCGTGCAGAGCACGGTCATCGGCCTCAGCATCGGCTCGATCTACATCCTGATGGCCCTCGGGCTCACCCTCATGTTCGGCATGATGCACATCATCAACTTCGCGCACGGGGCGATCTACATGCTGGGCGCCTTCGTCATCTACTACGTCTTCTTCCAGTGGGGGGCGCCGTACTTCGCGGCCTTCGTGGTCGCGATGCTCGTGCTGGGCGCGTTCGGGTATCTCGTCGAGCGCTCGATCTACCGGCCCATCAAGGGGGGCATCGAACCGACGCTGGTGGCGCTCCTCGCCCTCACCACCCTGCTGCAGGCCGCCGGCTATCCGGTCTTCGGCACCCTCGACAAACACGTGCCGCCGGTCTTTTCGGGGACGAGAAACGTGCTCGGCGTGATGATTTCCGTCGAGCGCCTGATGATCATCCCCATCGCGGGCGTGCTCGTGGTCTCACTCTACCTGTTCATCAACAAGACGCGGATGGGCGCGGCCATGCGCGCGATCGAGCAGGACAAGGAGGCGGCGGCCCTCCAGGGCGTCAACGTGAACGTGGTGAACGGCCTCGCCTTCGCCGTCGGCTTCGCGCTGGCCGCGGCGGCCGGCGCGCTCATGGCGCCGATCTTCAAGCTCGACCCCATGATGGGGGAACAGCCGCTCCTGAAGGCATTCATCATCATCATCCTGGGCGGCCTCGGGAGCATTCCCGGCGCCATCCTGGGCGGGCTCATCCTGGGCCTCATCGACTCCATCGTGGCCACCGCGCTCGGCGCCGAGCCGGCGTTCCTCCTGAGCTTTGTCTTCATCATCCTCCTGCTCCTCTTCCGACCGACCGGACTCTTCGGTCATGCCCCGTAGCGCGCGCACCGCGGCCGCGCTGATCGTCGTGGTGGCCCTGCTCACGCTGCTGCCGTTCGTGGGCGGCGACTACTACGTCTATCTCTTCGCCCTGGTGTTCATCAACGTCATCCTCGCCGCGAGCCTGCGCCCGTCGCTCTCCTGCGGCCAGCTCAACATCGGACACTCGGCGTTCATGTGCATCGGGGCGTACACGTCGGCGCTCCTCGCCAAGGATCTCGGCGTTCCCTTCGAGCTCTCGCTGCTGGGGGGGGCCGTCCTGGCCGCCGCCGTCGGTCTCGGCATCGGCTATCCATCGCTGAGGCTGCGGGGCGTCTACTTCGCCATGGTGACGGTGGCCTTCGTCGAGGCGGTCCGCCTCATCGCCTCGATCTGGGTCCCCCTGACCCGTGGCAATGCCGGCTTGAGCGGTGTTCCGAAGCCCAGCATCCTGGGCATGACGCTGACCACGAAAACCAGCCAGTACTACCTGGGGCTCGTCCTGATGCTTGTGGTGCTCGTCATTCTCGGAAAGCTGGAGCGAAGCCGCCTCGGGCTCGTCTGGAAGAGCATCGGCCTGGCCGATAACCTCGCGCAGTCGCTCGGGGTCAACATCGCCAACTACAAGCTGCTGGCCTTCACCCTCGGCTGCTTTTTCGCCGGCGTGGCCGGCGCGTTCTACGCGCACTTCATCCGCTTTCTCTTCCCGCCGGAGTTCGGCTTTCTGCTCGCCACGAATATCCTCATCTACAACTTCGTCGGCGGTCGGGGCCACTTCGCGGGCCCGATCGTCGGGGCCGTCTTCCTGTCGCTCCTGTCCGAGCCCTTCCGGGGCAGCGCCTACGAGACCATCTTCTACTCGATCGTGATGCTGCTGACCATCCTCTTCTTGCCCGGCGGTCTCATCACGTTGCCCGGAAAGCTGGCGGGGCTCCGGTGGTGGAAGAGCGCCGCGGCAGAGAGCCCGAGCTCGGCCGCGTGAGCTCCCGGCTCCTTCTCGAAACGCAGGGCCTCACCCGGTACTTCGGCGGACTCGCCGCCGTCGATCATGTCGATCTCAGCGTCTCCGAAGGCGAGATCGTCGGCCTGATCGGCCCGAACGGCGCGGGCAAGACCACCTGCTTCAATCTGCTGTCCGGCTTCATCCGGCCGACGGCCGGCACCATCCGGTTCGACGGCGACGACATCACCCAGCTCCGGCCGCATCAGGTCGTCCGGCGCGGCCTGGTGCGCACGTTCCAGCTCACCACTCTCTTCCAGGAGATGACGGCGCTGGAGAACGTCCTCCTCGGCCTGCACCTGCACAGCAAGAAGGGCCTGGGCCAGGTGCTGTTCAGCCGTCGGACGTACCCACCGGAAGAGGTCGCCCGCAGCCGCGAGGTGCTGGACTTCGCCGGGCTGTCCACTCACGCCGATCAGCTCGCGCGGAATCTCCCGCACGGCCACCAGCGCGCGCTCGGGATCGCCATGGCCCTGGCCGCACGGCCACGGCTCCTGTTGCTCGACGAGCCGGTGACCGGGATGAATCTGGACGAGAGCGGTCGCGTCATGGCGCTCGTGAAGACCATCCGCGAGCGGGGCACCACCATTCTGCTCGTCGAGCACAACATGAAGGCGGTCATGGGAACGTGCGAGCGCATCGTCGTGCTGAACTTCGGGCAGAAGCTCGCCGAGGGCACGCCCGCCGACGTGAGCACGAACGCGAGCGTGATCGAAGCCTACCTCGGCGCGGGACTCGCCCATGCTTGAGGTGCGAAACCTCCGGGTCCGTTACGGCGAGGTGGAAGCGGTGAAGGGCCTCTCCTTGCAGGTGCCCGCGGGCGCCATCGTCAGCCTGATCGGGGCGAACGGCGCGGGCAAGACGACGAGCCTCCGCGCGCTGACGGGTCTGATCAAACCGAGCGGCGGTGACGCGCGCTTCGAGAACATGTCCCTGGTCGGCCTCGCGCCGCACGACATCGTGCGCCTCGGCATCGCGCACGTCCCCGAAGGCCGGCGGCTTTTCCCGAAGATGACCGTCCTCGAAAATCTGAAGATGGGCGCATATCTCCGAACCCGGAAATCCGGGGTCGCGTCCACGTTCGCGATGATCTACGAGCACTTCCCGATCCTGCGAGAGCGGGGGCGCCAGCTCGCGGGCTCGCTGTCGGGCGGCGAGCAGCAGATGCTGGCCATCGCCCGCGCCCTCATGACCCGACCGAAGCTGCTCCTGCTGGACGAGCCCTCGATGAGATCAACGCGCTCGACGTCTCGATCATCCTCGTGGAGCAGAACGCGATGCTCGCGCTGACGCTCGCGCAGTACGGCTACGTGCTGGAGACGGGGACGCTCGTGATGCAGGGCAAGGCCGAAGAGCTCTTGCGTGACGAAGGCGTGAAAAAGGCGTATCTCGGGATCTGAGTTCCCCACGCCTGGCGAGGAGGACCCCATGAGAGACGGTTTCCGAATACATGTGGGGCCCCGAAATGGCCCCCCCAACCGCCAACGCTCGGAGCGCCCCGGCAGAGCCGCGGCGCTCCTCGATTCGCGCGGGGCGCCCGAGTCGCTTGACCTGGGCCGGGTTTGGGCGGATTCTCGGGCCCACTGAGCGCTCGATACATCCACCTGATCGCCACAGGCGGGTGACGAACATGGGTCCACATCGTCGTGAGCTCCGACACCCGTTCCGGCCTGGCTTCGCCGCACGGCTCCTCGCCACCGTCCTGACCCTGGCCACCGTCTACGGGGCCTCCGGCCAGGCGGCGCCGGCGGGCGAGGCCGTCATCGCGTGGCACGTCACGATCGCGCCGAGCTGGTTCGACCCGTCGACGGCGCCGCCGCAGATCACGCCCTTCGGGATCATGTACGCGATCCACGATGCGCTCGTGCGTCCGCTGCCCGGACAGAAGGTCGGCAACAGCCTGGCGGAGTCGTGGACGGAAAGCCCGGACGGCCTGGTGTACGAGTTCAAGCTCCGCCGCGGCGTCAAGTTCCACAATGGCGACCCCGTCACCGCTGAGGACGCGAAATTCAGCTTCGATCGGTACAAGGGG
>WNFF01004641.1_pt1 | contig 19392 bp, 20 predicted proteins | sample 5400441 | NCBI WGS metagenome assembly WNFF01 (sample SAMN13153345, study PRJNA577476) | soil metagenome | isolation source: 120 cm saprolite under Douglas fir tree site 2 hole 3 replicate 1 | place: USA:California | collected 2015-04-18 | reverse complement strand
TATGGTCATGGCAAGATAAGCCGGACTGTCGTCGACCTGCGCTTCTTGCGCCATGGGATAAAGCGGTGGACTACGCGCCACGACGCCCATCGCTACCGATGCCAATCGTGCAGAAGTACTTTCTATCCGCTAGATCGGCGCTGGACCGCCAAGAGATATGGCCCCAATCTTACCGCATACGCGATCTACCTAAACATCGAGCTTCGGCTCCCTCAGGAGCGTGTATCTTCCAACCTAAACAAATTATTCGACCTCGGTCTCACACGTAGCGCGACGAATAGATTCAAGGCAGATGCTGCGGAAGCTTACAGTGGCGCATATAACGATATTACCAAAAGGCTGTGCAGTGGCCGCCTGTTGCATGTCGACGAGACGAGCGTCACTGTCGCTACCTTCGGGCGGCTTGATGCAGCTTACAATAATGCCGGCGTTCAGAATACTGTTGCAGAAGCCGCCGATGCTACCCGCGAAGACTTCGACCGGGTGATATCAATCAATCTGCGAGGTGTGTGGAGTTGCATGAAGTTCGAGCTGCGCCAGATGCTCAGACAAGGAGATGGCGCTATCGTCAACTGTTCTTCCATTGGAGGACTGGTGGCGGGCCCCAAACGCGGAACATACCAAGCCTCCAAACACGGCGTGCTTGGGCTGACCAAAAGCGCTGCACTGGACTATGCTGCTAGAGGAATTCGGATCAATGCCGTGTGCCCGGGCATCATCCATACGGCGATGCTCGACAAGATGATGACCACTCAGGCCGACGCCCTCAACGCGATGTTGAAAGACGTACCAATCGGCCGGCTTGGTCGCCCCGAGGAGATTGCAAGCGCAGTGCTCTGGCTTTGCAGCTCCGCCGCCAGCTTTATGGTTGGTCACGCGCTCGCCGTAGACGGCGGATACACGATACGCTGAATTATCGATCACCGACGTTCAGCCGCGCCGCAGCGCTTCGACCAATAGTGTAAAGGCTGCGGAGGGTTGCCGCCGGCTGGGATAATAGAGGTGATAGCCGGGATACGGTGGGCACCAATCAGCGAGCACCCGCTTGAGGCGGCCCTTGTTGACGTGCGGCTGCACCAGACCCTCCGGCAGGTAGGTCAGGCCCAGACCGGCGAGCCCTGCATGAAGCATTTGGGTTGTGGTGTTGAAGCATAATTGACCTTCGACCCGCACCTTAAGCTCGCGTGAGCCCTTTTCGAACTCCCAAGCATACAACCCGCCGTGGGTGGGCAATCGCAGATTGATGCAGTTGTGCTCGACGAGGTCTTGTGGTCTCGTTGGTTCCGACCGGTTTCGGAAATAGGACGGCGCGCCCACGACTGCCATGCGTGAATCCGGTCCAATACGTACGGCGATCATGTCCTTTGCGACCTGTTCGCCATCCCTCACTCCGGCGTCAAAACGTTGAGCGACGATATCCGTCAAACCGTAGTCGTTGATGATCTCCACTTTGATGTCTGGATACGACCGCAAGAGCCTAGCGAGCTTTGGAAGCAGGATTGCGGTGGTCGCATATTCGGTGGCCGTGATGCGAATCGTGCCGGAGGGTTTCGCCCGAAGTTCATTCAAGGCTGCGAGTTCGATCTTGATCTCTTCAAGCCGTGGACCAACATTTCGTAATAGGCGCTCGCCCGCTACGGTCGGTGAGACGCTGCGAGTAGTGCGTGTTAACAGGCGCAGCTTGAGACGCCCTTCAAGCTCCTTGATGGTGTAGCTGAGTGCGGACTGTGAAACCCCGAGCTTGGCGGCCGCTTTTGTGAAGCTTCTCTCGCGGGCGACCATCACAAAGGCCGAAAGGTCGTCGAGATTACTACGCTGCATTTATCGATCCTGCTTATAAGTCTATGCCGATTATAGCGTCTAGTCTCCTTTGTCGCACGGGGTAAATCTAAGTCCTCATTGGCTTAGGACTGCGCATCAATCGGAGTTCGTCATATGGATCGATCGGACGCCCTTTCCGAATGTTACAGAACGGGCGAAACCGAAACAGAGCCCAAGGTCACGCGAAGAAGCCTGCTCGCAGGCGCGGGGAGCCTTGCTTTCATAGCAATGGCGCATTCCAGCCTTGCTGAAACTCCGCCCTTAGGTGACGCGACCAGAAGGAAGAAGGCGATGGATATTAAACGCAATGGCTCTCGGCCTTCAGGAAAAGGCCCGGAGGCTTGGTTTACCGGCACGGTTCGCGTGGACCCAATGTTTCAGACGGGTGACCCCGCGCGCATCAGCGGCAGCCAAGTCACCTTCGAGCCAGGCGCTCGTACGATGTGGCACACCCATCCGCTCGGGCAAACACTCATCATCACGTCCGGCCTCGGCTGGGTTCAATGCGAGAACGGACCTATCGAGGAAGTCCGTCCGGGCGATATCGTGTGGTTCCCCCCAAGGGAAAAGCACTGGCACGGCGCGACGGCGACTACCGCGATGACGCACATCGCTGTTACGGAATGGCTCGACGGCAAAAACGTCGATTGGAGGGAACAGGTCAGTAACGAGCAGTATCCCGGCTAATTCGGCATCCTGACCTCCACATAGTAATTGTTGAAGGAATCGCTGCAATGCAGAAGCGGAAGCTTGGCAACCAGGGTCTCGAAGTCTCCGAGATCGGCCTCGGATGCATGACCATGACCGGTGGCTACGGACAGTCGCCGGACCGTGAAACCATGATTCAACTCATCCGCACCGCCGTGGAGCGCGGCATAACCTTCTTCGACACCGCAGAAACCTATGGCCCCTTCAAGAACGAGGATCTCGTTGGCGAGGCACTGGAGCCATTGCGCAAGGATGTTGTGATAGCGACCAAGTTTGGCCACAACATCGATCTCGTGACAGGTGAGCGGCTTGGTCCGCTCAACAGCCGGCCTGAGCATATCAAGGCTGCCACCGAGGGCATGCTGAAGCGGCTGCGGACTGATCATATCGACCTGCTTTACCAGCACCGCGTTGATCCATCGGTGCCGATGGAGGATGTTGCGGGCGCGGTGAAGGACCTCATCGCCCAAGGCAAGGTGCGGTATTTTGGCCTATCCGAGGCTGGGGCACGTTCTATTCGCCGAGCCCATTCGGTTCAGCCGCTCAGCGCATTGCAGAGCGAGTATTCGCTGTGGACACGCGAGCCCGATGCCGAGATTCTGCCAACTCTGGAAGAGCTTGGGATCGGACTCGTTCCCTTCAGCCCGCTCGGGAAGGGATTTCTTACTGGTGCGATTGGCCCAGACGCGACTTTCGCTGGTTCGGACCTGCGCAGCCGCATCCCGCGTTTCGAGCCGAATGCGTTGAAGGTGAACTTGGCGTTGGTCGATATCCTCCGCAGGATCGCGGCACGAAAGGGCGCTACCCCGGCCCAGGTGGCACTGGCCTGGCTGCTTGCCCGGAAGCCGTGGATCGTTCCCATCCCCGGCACTACCAAACCCGCTCGCCTCGACGAGAATTTGGGTGCTGCGTCACTGCAACTCGCCTCCAACGACCTGCGAGAAATTGAGGATGCGACGGCGGCGATTAAGGTTCAGGGAGCGCGGTATCCCGAAGAACTCATGAAGATGACCGGCCTCTGAACTGTTACCGCCGCAGGTCGTTGATGATGAGGACAGACTTGTCGCGCTTGATCGCAGCAAATGTTCGGGGGCCGATTGCGAACGCACGTCGCCATTAAGTGTCTTCGATTCGGGGCGATGTCCGTTTCGGGTGTGCGCCGTGAAAAGGCGGCGCTTTCCAGTGGGTGCAAGCCCCACCCGGCAACCGCTCCAGCCGGAAGCAATCGGAGCAGTCATGGAGGTAACGAAATGGCTGAAGCCTTCGATTAGCGTGTCACGAATTGGTGACAGCGCGAGTGTGCAGGCCGTAACGCGAGTGAACGCCGAGCAAGCCTCCCTTGGAGGTTTGCGTACGCCGGCCCCGGAGTGCGTGGCGCCGTCATCATGGGCCGGCATCCGAAAACCTTCACACTACCTTCACACTTCCGGACTCATGTACCGCAGGCCTTCGCATCGGCAAGCCATCGGTGATGAGCAGTGTTAAGCCGTCAGCGATGACTTGAGGCTAGCCGCGCGGCCGTCAAGGGTCATGCGGCCTCAGGGCCGGCCCAGAGCTGAGGTTATTTCCCGTCGCAACATTTCTCGCAAACATGGTTTTTGCAGATGTGGTCTGTCGATAAAAGCGGGTGGCAGTGCCGCCTTGGCATAGCCCGTGACGAAGATGAAGGGCAGACCTCGGCGCACGATGGTTTGTGCGACTTTATCGATGTAGTAGCCGCCGATGTTCACGTCCAAGATCGCGATATCGAACGCGGCAGTTTCGGCCAAGGGCAGGGCCGATTCAATTGAGCCCGCCTCAGCTACGATTTGATGCCCAAGCTCCTCGATCATTTCGGCGAGCATGAGCCGGATCAGCGTCTCATCTTCCACTAGGAACACGCGCGCGTGTCGCATTTGACCCCCCCTTGAGGGCCTGTTTCGGCCGTATTAAGTCCGACCGTCTCCAACGGGTTCCCCGCTGCGGTGACGCACCGCTTCGTTGGCCTTGGCTTGATCATGCCGAGTTTCCGGGGCGAGCGCCGCTACCGGATTGTGGATATCGGCCGGGATGCTGTCGATCGGCCTTTGCGCCCAGGGGGAGGTGGCTTGGGAGCGGTCCGGAGAGGGAGCTGCCCGCATTCCTCCGCCAGTTAGAGGGCCAGTCGCAGCCAAACGTTGCGAAGCCGACGACGCGTGATAGCTCGAGCAAACGGCTAGACTCGGCGACCTGCGCGCAGGTTTGTAGGCGTCAAGTAGGGCGGCCTTCTCCTTCAGCCTACGCTCCAGTTCGCGAAGGAACGCCAATCTCCGGCGGATAGAAAAGATTTGTTGTGCGCGCGAGATGAGTGCACGCTCGGTCGTCCGTGCCGCCTTCTTCATGTCCCCCAGCCTTACAAAAGAGGAAACATCAGATTGCGCCAACGGCTCTCCCGCGTTTCCGTTCCGCAGCGGAAGTAAAGAAGTGCACGTTATGACAAAATGGCCACTACCCAGTCGGCGCGGGTTCCGCGCCCTAGTCCCCAAGTGGCGCCGGGTTTGCCGGCGGGCATTGAACGACTTTGCCCGCGAGACGTTCACTGGCCGTGCCGAAGACTCCGCGTCTCGGCACAACCGCGACGGCTCCAGCGATTTTACCCACGCTGGGGCCGTTTTGCGTCAGTTAGAAATAGGGAAGATCAGCGAGCCGAGGGACAGCACGCCAAGTAGCAGCGCGGTCAATACGACCGAGATGGAGAGCCGCAGACTATCGCTATCGCGGGTCATTGTTCTGCGTGGGCGTCTCGTGGCTATCGAGGACGTCAGAAAGCGGCGGCGGCAGGCCGTCCAGGCGATCCTTCAGATCGGCAGCTTTCTCGACGAGCGCTGCGGCTACCTGCGGGTCTGAAGTCGCCTTGGCTCGTCAGCTCAACGAACGACCACGAGAGACCTTGCAATTTGAAACCCCAGCAGAGAGATTTAACGCCTGTATTGCGTCGACCGATTGAGCCGGCACCCTGAAAGCGGACATTGCTCAATACGGTCAGTATGTAAAGGTGCCAGGAGCTGCATCGACCCCGCGTGCGATGGGATCACTGCTGAACACAGCTTACGCGACCCAGCTCGCCCGATTATTCGGCTTGCGGCTGCGCTATGGCTTGCGGCGACGGGAACGTCGGCACCGGCTTGCGCGTCGTGGCGGCAGTCGGCCGTGGCGGAGGCGCTGATATCTTGGGCCGCAGGCTCTGCTCGGAAGCCTTGGCAATGACGCGGGCCATTTGTTCCTGGCTCGCCTTGAGCTGCTCGGCGGCGTTCGCATTGTCGCGGGCCATTTGTTCCTGGCTGGCCTTGAGCAGCTCCATTCCTTGCCCCAGGGTTGCGAGATCGCGCGCCATCGACTGGAGCAACTGCGTCAACTCGGGCGACAGGGCGGCGGCGGTCGGCGCGACGTCTTCCGGTGCGGTCTGAGCCAGACCCGGGTTTTCGAGCGGCGGCGATGAAGTCACAACGCGCTGCGGCGCCCACGTCGCAATAATGGCCGCATCGCCGTAGGGCGACTGCCAAGCGATGGCAGCGACACCGATGCACGCCGCCAACAGGAGGCCCGTGAAGCCGCGTACCGCCGGCCTGTCAAACAACGGTCGGTTGCCCGGGACCGCAGGACGAAACGTGTTCATGCGGGTCTGCGGATGATCCGAAGGATGGCGCGCGGCATCGTGCTCTAGCTTGGAAAGCTGTTCCTCCGCGCGCGCGATCTCTTCACCCGCGCGCGCGATCTGTTCATGAGCGTGCGCGAACTCTTCGTCCGCGCGCGCGACCAGGACATGGGGCGGATCGGTTTGTTTCGGGTTCAGCGTAGTATCCATTAGCGCTCCGTACCCATCCAATGTCACCCGCATGAGGGCGAGGGCGGATTACGTTAGGTCGTCGATCTGCCACACTCCAGCCCTGTTTGACCAAAGCAAGGCGATACGATGGAAAGTATAGGGCCGCTTATAGCGACAGCCCTTCAGCAACTCGGCTTACGGAGAGCTAGTAGCGGTGGGACTGGTTCGGGTTGGACATCCGGCGTTTGAGGACTTGGGACCGGCGTCGTACTCGATTCATCAACTAGAGATTTAAGATCGGCCGCTTTCTCAATCAGGACGGCAGCAAGCTGAGGGTTTGTGGTTTCCTTGGCAAACTTGAGAAGCGACGTCACCTGACTCACGAAATAATCCCTACTCAACACAATGTTCCCCGCGATATACGCCCTACCGCCCAGCGCAAAACGCGGATGTCTGGAATTTGGTTCCTGCCAAATGTGCAAAAGTGAACTTTGGGAACTCGTGGTTCCAAACGCCTATTGGGGCGGTTTGAGTTCCTTGGAGAAGAGATAGTTGTAGGCCTCCGCAGCGTAACGGAGTTGTCGCGCCTTCCTGAGGGCTTCATCTCGCTCCGGGCCGCGCGGCATATTCAAAAGAGTGTCAACATTGTCGGGTGACGATGCGTCGGGCTTACACTCGCTCATAATTTCCCTCCAAGCGAAAAACAATTCACGCGGAAGGCAACAAAAAGTTCCCTTGGGACGGATGGAAAGCAGATCGAGAAACTAACTCGCGCCGAAGACGCCGCCAATTGAGACGGCCTAACGTCGATGTATGATCACGGTCCTTCTGACCGCACACTTGCGACGAGGCCGCTGCCAACCGGGTCGCCGGAAACAAAGACAATTGGGATGAGCGATGTCGCGCGTTGTGCCGCGAGGGTCGGAGATCCTCCCACTGTGACGATGACATTGACCTTGAGCCGGACGAACTCGGTCGCGATTTCGCTGTAGCGTTCGTTGTGTCCTTCCGCGGAGCGATACTCAATCGCAACGGTCCGCGCCGCGACCCACCCGAGTTCGCGCAACCGCTGCTCGAAAGCTGGGGCCCAAAGGGCCGGCCCTGAGAATCCGATGGTCGGCAGCTTCGCCGCTTGCTGCGCCCGCGCCGTGCTCGGGCCAATAACGGCCGCGACGCCGACGAGCGTGATGAACTCGCGCCGTCTCATGTGACCCCTCACATGACGCTTTGTGCCGTAACTACTTTAGCCTAGTTTTCGTTCGGGCGGCGAGCGAAAACGGCACTCATCCGCCTCAATGGTTGGCTAGACGTAATGTCTGTCTTCTCGACAGCGGACATTCATCGAGGGACGCGCACGTCAGCTTGGTGCCAGTAACCGAAGTCGCGGTCGCGTCCTACTCGATCAAAAGACGGAACGGCGCGTTAAGCCAACATCGTCAGTAACAAGTTAGAACGTGTTCGCATGTATTTGCTTGATGACGAATGCGATCGTGATATCAAGCCGCTGCAGAACTAACTGGAGATCGAAGTGGCTAAAAAGGCAACGAAGAAGAAAATCGTCCGCAAAGAATATACAGTATCGGATGTAAAGCTATTAAAGACGCATTCTAAAGCTAGAACGCCGTTATCAAAGCTTACGAGGCTGATGAAGCGATCGGAAGGTTCGTTGAGGCAGAAGGCATTGACACTAGGAATTGGCCTTGGCCATCAGCAATAGAGCTTCATCGAAAGCTGTCCCATATTAAAAGCCTGGCCCTGTAGTGGGGCCGGGTTTTTTCTTTTAGGCCGTGGTGTCTGGATCACATCTCAGGGATGGAACAGCGATTGTTAGCGACTCGTTCATAAAATCTACCCAAACTTTGCACAGTGTTGAGTTCCACAATCAGTGAGCAGGATTCATGCATGGCGAAATTTGCGATCGGAGACGTTGTAATAAAGGACAAGGGCGGCACCGGGATAGTTCGGGCGATCTTCACGACAATGGCGGGCGAGTTATGTTACGCAGTTGAGCACAAAGGTGCGCTGGATTTCGTTGAGGAAGCCAAGTTGTCGAATAGCCCAAAGACGGACCTGGCCGCTTAGGCGTAAACGCTTTCGCCGGGGCCTGGGTTTCCGATTGCTGAACTGGCCTATACGACAGCATGATTGAGGGGCCGCGCGTGATCGGCTTTCATGATGCAAGGTCCTTGATGGGCCACCGGGCTTTGGGCGTTGGCTGTGAGTGCATTGGGAATTATGCCGGCCAGTTCAGAAGAAACTGAGCTCGGAGTAAGCTTGGCTTCGCTGGACAACGCGATCACCGTGGGTTCGAACGGAAACGATCGTCCAGATGACGGTCGAAACATGGCGCTGATCAAAGAGGGCGAATTTGAATCGCCGGAGATGATTGCAGTCATTGAGAGAAATCGCGAAGACCGAGAGCGAACCGTTGTCATTGACCGCTAAATCCAGGAGCCTACCGCCCATAAGCTCTAGTAGACTTTGAGGTCTTCTGCAGCCATACGGATGCAGATTGAATAAACAGGAACAGTATCGCGCACTTCACGATAAGATGCATCGTCGCCCCCATGAAAAATCGTGGGCGGGCACGGACAGACGCATTCTCAATTGCACGGTGGCGATAAGTTCAGCTTTCTTAATAGCGGATCCAAACCATCTGAACGACATTCCTTCAACTCGCTAATTTGTGCTGGGGATGGGTCAACTGACCCAGTCTTCGTCTGCTTTGTGCTGCTGGCTCTTCGCCTTTCCGTCTTGGCCTTAGCATGATGTCGATCCTGCCAATGACGAGAAGTAACGTCGGGATGTCGTGTAGGAGCCGGTTCTTCTGATACTGGTGGAGGCGGACTGGCCTGGCCTTGCTCGCTAGGCTGAACGTACACGACATCGACCTTCTCAGCGTTAGTCGGCTTATTCTCATTGATTACAAGCGGTAGGCGATCAGTCTTGTTCCCGGACACAACTGGCATGACGACTTCCGGCGGCGGCGGCGGCGTTGATTTCTTTGCGGCAGCTGCAATGGCACCAAGTCCGGCCAGGCAAATGAATCCAAGTGCGACGGTCCTAATCACGTGGTCGCCTCCTGAATAGTGAGGGCGAGCACAGGGTTATGATTGAATCGGTCTAGAATGAGGCCGTGAATTCGCTTGGTTAACGAGGGACCGGGAATATTCCGTCCGTCCGGATTCTCGTGGTATTAGGCTGCCGTAAGGATCAAAGGAGATCGAAATGGCGAAGAAGGCAAAGCGGCTAGTGTCCGAAAGCCGTACACAGCTTATCGACTGTCGCCGGCTCCTTCACATTGTCCTCTTTCGACGGGCACTAGCCCATTTTCCCCAGAGCCCAGATCTCACCGCCCCAGCATCGCAGCGATCCTATCGTTCTATGCGAGGCATCCTGTGAGGGCGCTGGACACTATTTTGCGGCAGGGAATGCCCAGGCCGTTATAGGCTGGCGTTCAATTTCGTTAGAGGTAGATCATGCCTGCATCATAGATTAACTCGCCCCTTCATTCGTTATGCGCGTCCATGAGGTGGCGATCGTGAGAAGGTGAACAGCAGCAGTTCCCAATTCCTGCATCTCTTTATCCATGATGTAGACACCTGCCGCGCGATGGTATGCGACGGCTACGGTAGCGCAAGCATCGGTTACGAAGTCAGAATTCCGGTCGCCTTTGTTCAGGGCACTCCGCTCCAAGACGATTTGCATCGCTGCGCTGGAAGTGGCTTCAGCGACTTGAGCATCTTCCAATTCGAGAGGCGGCAGACTTGAGCCCGAAGGGCGGCACTGCTCAGACGCTTCTTGGACCGCCCGATAGAATTCAGGCTTTCGCGTCTCATCCGCGTTTAGATAAATTTTCAGAAAGCGCCGCGCCCTTGGCTCGAGGTGTTTGCGATCAAGCCTAGCTTTTCGCCTGTGTTCCCGCCGCTCGGATGAGCCAATCACCATCTCACTTCCACTGCCTCCGCGCGCAGTCATAACGGCTCATTTTGCTTGAAAGTTGCGCGAAAACGGAGGTAATTTGCCGAACTTGATATGATTTCTTGACGATGTAACCCCGTTGCAACATCATCGAATTTCGCGTGGTACAATTTGGCAATGGACGACGAAGTCGACGTTGACGATGAAGAGGCTGATGAACAGCCCAAGAACAAGCAGCCCCGAACAACCCCTTGGCCATGTCGTCTGCAAGCCCTCGATTTACAAAACCGCTTTCATTTTCAGACGCGTGAAGTTGCGCGGAAGACACTGAACATTGCGTCGCTACGGGAAATGAAGGTAACTGTTCCTTCGCTCAGTGATCAGCGTTCAGCCATTCGGAAAGTGGTACGCGCGTTCGCTTGGATCGACCGCATCGCCTTAGAAAACCACTAGCGCCCGCAAACTGGTCGATCATCTCGATCAAGCCATCCTCACCAAAGCGTTCCGCGGCGAGCTTGTGCCGCAGGACCCGAAGGATGAAACCGTAAACGTGTTGCTGGAGCGGATCAGGGCGGAACGGGAAGATCGGCTATCAACGAGGCGCTCGTCGATCAAGAAGAAATGAAAGGTCGTCTTGCGAAACGCCCCTCGCACCCCTCGCACTTGAACGATTAATCTGGTTGCTCAAAGCTGTCGAGATCAGGAGGCCAGTTATGTTTATCGCCATGAACCGCTTTCGCGTCGCCAAGGGGTCCGAAGCAGCGTTCGAGCACGTTTGGATGTCGCGCGAAGGGCCCTGAAGCTGAGGATCAGACACTTTATGCTTCCCACACGGTGTGGGAAAACCGTGCCGTCTTTGAAGCATGGACTAAATCTGAAGCTTTCCGTGCAGCACATAGTCGGGCAGGAGACAACAAGCCACTGTATTTGGATCACCCGCAGTTCGAGGGGTTTGAAGTTCGCCAGACGGTGAAGCGCGGCTGAATCAAGCAGCGCAGAGTGCCAGGGCGGCGCCCCCGTGACATCGTGGGAGACTTTCGCAGCTTAACGAGAGTGCCGCTCCCCCTTAACTCCCCCCGTAGAATCACAAACGGCAGTTCTGCATTGGATTAAACAAATTTTGGAATCGGCCCCAACCTTGAGAAGGTTGAGGTCTCCGGAGCTTGTATTGGTCTATTGGTCTTCGGAAAAGCCGCTTTCATTACCCACTACGAAGCATGGTCGCATGAGAGCCGCTTATCGGCCGCCAAATAGGGTGACCCTTGCGGGCGGCGCAGTAGTAAGACCTACGCCGCCTCCTCTCGATACCAGTCCTGCAAATGGTCTGTGTCATTGCCCCAGCCGGTGATGACCGGGCGCAGTGTGTTGGAGCTTGCTGCGACTTTTAGGCGGTGCATCACGGGGATGAGCACGGTGTCCTGCCACAGAAGGTCGTTGGCCTCGATATAGAGGGAGGCGCGCTTGGCAGGGTCGGTCTCCACTGTGGCGGCATCGATTCTCGCGTCGTAATCCTGGCTCACATAGCGCGGTAAATTGAAGCCCTGCCACTTGTTCCCCTTGCTGGGAACATTGCTCGAATGAAATGACTTCAAGAACCGCTCGGGGTCGGGTGGGCTACCCTGGAACGCAAACATTTCGATATCGGCATAAAACTTGGTCATGGTGTCGGGATTCGCGACATCTGAGGAGAAGTACACAGCAGCAACGACCGACTTCAACTCCACGTCAATCCCGGCCTTTTGACATGCTTGCTTGACGATGGCTTGTGTCTTCTGGCGTGGGCCGTTGGTCGAGGTCTGGAAAAGTAGTTTCAGCTTCTTTCCGTCCCTTTCGCGGATGCCGTCGGCGCCAGGTTTCCAGCCGGCCTCGTCCAGCAGCTTGGATGCCTTTTCGATGTTGAATTCCCAGGACGTGTTCTTGGAGACAAATTGCGGAAGCCCATTGTAGAAATTCGCAGTGGTGCGTCCTGCGCGGCCGTAGATGATCTTTTGAATGGCGTCGCGGTTAATCAACATCGACAGGGCCTTGCGCACCGCGGGGTCGGAAAACAAGGGATGCTTGGTTTTAATCGAGGATCGCTCGCCGTCGACCTCTGTATTGGGATCGGTCAGGTTAAGGAAGATGGTCTCGATATCGGCGCCCACCGCATAAACGGTCTTGCCCTTGCCGCCGTTTTCCATGCGCAGCAGCACCTCGTCTTCGACCTGGATGTTCCAGGCAAAGTCGTACTCTCTGGTCTGGATGACGGCACGCGCTGCCGAGACGGCATCGCCGCCGCCTTTCATCTCGACGGTTTCGAAATAGGGCCGGTTGGGCATGTGGTACTCGGGGTTGAACTCGCCACGGACAAGGTCGCCGGGTTTGAACTCGACGAACTTGTAAGGTCCGGTACCAACCGGTCTCAGGTTGTTCGGGGCGTCGCGAGACTGGGCACCCGCGTAGTTGGCGAATAGGTGTTTTGGAATGATGGCGCCAAAAGGACCGACAAAGGCATTGGCCCAGAACGGGGTCGGCTTGTCGAACAGGATGCGTACGGTGAGATCGTCGAGCTTCTCGACGGTGATGTCGCGATAATTGACAATCGTCACCGCGGCAGTCGCGGGGTCCTTGGCGTATTCCCAGTTGAACACCACGTCGTCGGCGGTGAAGGGTTTTCCGTCGTGCCATTTGACGCCGGACTTAAGCTTCCATGTCACCGATTTGCCATCGGGAGACAAGCCTCCGTTCTGGATCGATGGAATTTCAGCTGCGAGAATGAGGGCGAGATTGCCTTCGGCATCCCAGCTTGCAAGCGGTTCATAGAACAGCCGCGCGCCGTCCTGGTCCTTAGTGCCAACGCCAAAATGCGGATTGAGCAGGGTGGGAGCCTGCCACCAGAGAAGCTTCAGCGAACCACCTTCGCCGCGCTTTGTGGGTTTATAAACTGACGGGCTTTGGGCCATGGCCACGTCGCCAAGAGCGAGAATCTGCGACGCCATGGGCGCGGTCAGACCAAGGCCAATCATGCGATGAATGAAGGTGCGGCGATCGAGGAGACCGTCCTTAACGTCGTTGATCATGCTTCGCAGTTGGGATGACATGGCGGTCGTGGTTACAAATGATTGTCGAGAAAATCCGTATGACATCTGAACCCTCTATGCTGAGCGGCTTTCCCTTGCTTTGTACGATCCCTGCTCCGAAAAACGTTAGACCAGTGACAGCTGCAAGGTCCGTTACCGAGGTGCCCCAGCGGCCTCATCTGAGCTTGAATTCTATCGTTAGCCCACCGTCGCCTGAAGAGGTCCTGAAGTCGTGTCCGACATTGCGGTTAGTGCTCCAGTTGATTGGCTCCGGTGGGTTGGGATCAACCTGTAAGTCAATCTCAGAAATCGTGATCGGGTTGGCAGGGTAATTCTTTTGACGATCCTGGATGTCGTAGCTTTCAACCGCGCAAACCGCATAGACCAACTCCGGGATATCCGCCATGGGAAGGTCTTCCTGTTGGTTCTTGGCTTGTACTGTGCAATGATAATTGAATTTCCCGGCGGTTGGGCCGCCTTTTATAGTGCCAATGATTGTGTCACCAGGCGCAACCTTGATCGCTTTCGAGTAGCAGCGTTTCTCTATGCCTAAGTTTGCTTGAGGCACTGCTGTGGCTGGATCTGGCAAATTCGAATAGGTAGCGGGATCGAAGTCTGCTCTCACATACCAGCTTCGGACGTACCATTCGCCATCGTGCCACTGAAGCACGGCTTGAAGAATGCCTCCGGGTCCACTTTGGCTATTTATGCTCTCCAGACCGTTGAATATGAAAACAATCTGTCCGTCGTCGTTCTGCGGACGTGGGGGCACCTGCCAAGTCGCGGCAAATCTTGTGATATGTTCGCTTGAAGAGTCGGTCCGCCACCATGCGTAGCCCTTCCAACCGCCCTCAGGACAGTCGACCATGATCTGTAAACCGGTCAACTGAAGGTTGGGATTCGGCCCGGGGTTAGGGGCCGGCTGCCATTCCGTCGTAAGCCCATGATGACGATTTCTTCTTTTCCCGACACAGACTGTTATAGGAACCGCATGATCCCAAAGGGCGATCCGGACCACCTCGTCCAAGTGGTCAATCGAGTTGTTGGCGATCCTCGTTGTGTCGAAGGGGTCCATTGCGTTCTTTGGGTGTTTGACATTTGGAGGCTGCTTTTCCAGATCGAAGCGCGCGTCGGCAGCGAAATACTTCCAGTTGTCATAAGCGATCTTGCCTTTATCGGCCGTACAGCCCCATTTGGTATAGTCCTTCTCCACCTCCAGCTGATAGAGGCCCCACTTCATTTTTGTATCTCGATCAGCCTTCGTCGGCCACATCGTGGTGACGATGTCATGAACCTTTCCGATCTCTGCCCGCGAATACCTATCCTTGAAAGTATCGAGGTAGGTCGGGTCCATGTAGACCGCGCCCTTCACGTACAGCTCGGGGCCCGTACACTGTGGCTGCGCGCAGTTTGCTGAAGCTTCCTTGGGGATGGCCCCCGCGGCAACGGTAGACGCTCCCCCAAGCAGCACAGTTCGCCGATCGACAGGTACACCTTTGTCCGTAGCCATGCTCCCTCCTCGTATGATTTGTTTTGGTTACGACTGATCGCCTCGTGACGTAATGAACCTCGTGCTCACTACTCGGCCGGAATACGCGCAATCAAAATATTATACGCGCATTGCACGAAAGCAACCAGTGCGAGAACTGCGCCAAAATGCCGTATCGCACCAAGCGGGCTGGCCTCTTCAGGACGCCTGTCAACATCCGAATCCGGCTCGGTGCGGCAACTGCTTTTAGGTTGCGCCTTGACTCTCCAGGCCGGTCTAAGGCTTACTCAAGCTGAATGAACTCCGCTCGGCGCCTTACTCAATTCGGGTTAGGGGGCGACGCTTGTGACACGCCGGCATCACGGCTGGACTGCGGTACGAGAAGAACCCGGGACAAGTGCCGGGCTCTCAAACATTCGAACTCACCTCAGCTTCTTTGCCGCATCGGAAAACGTTGCGAGCAGCCCTGCAGTCTCTACTTTCAACGACATAGCCGACCTCCACGCAGCAAAGCTTGTGCATTCGCCACTCGGCGGCAGGCGACGACCGAGCTCGGTGCTCCGCGCGCGGCGGAAGAAGTCTGCGCAAGACCTTGCAACCGAACGGAAATACGTCTCGATATTGCGAGCCGACCTACACCGATCGTCCGATCTGGTCACCGATCTTGATTTGGAAGAGTCAATCGCACGACTTGCGCCGGCTTTGCAGCAGATGCGACTGGCTGTGCACCGGTACGGCGGAATCATTCACCGTGAAATGGGTGACGGAATCTTCGCTGTGTTCGGGGCGCCGGTCGCTAACGACCTGCACGCAGTTATGGCTTGCGTTGCGGCTCTTGATCTGCTGCGGCGCATTGAGACGCTTGGGGATTTGAGAATCCGCGTGCGGATCGGGGTCCATTCCGGGTTAGTGGTCGCTGGTCCGCGAGAACTAGATTATACAAGAATGTACGACTTCGACGGCCCACCTCTGATTATGGCGGAGCGCTTGCAAGCGATCGCCGAGCCCGGCCAAGCGCTCGCGTCTGAAAGTTGCCGTGTGCTCGCTGAAGGCTACATTCATTTTGGATCAGCGCAGAGGCACATTTTAAAAGGCTTTGCCGAGCCGGTAGTCGTTCATCCAATCAACAGCCTCGGCGAAATTTCCAAGTGGCAGGTGACGTTAGGACGAGGCACCACCCGGTTCATTGGCCGGGAGGCAGAGTTGGCAAACCTGATGGCGCTGGGTGAGACCGTTTCCGGGGGCACCGGCCATGCCGCCATTGTCTCTGGCGAACCAGGGATCGGAAAGTCGCGCTTGGTCCGTGAGGCACAAGGTATCCTGCATCAAAGGGGATGGCAGTCTCTAGAAGCGGAGTGCAGCCCTATAGTTGGAGACGCGCCCTTTTCCTTATTGAAGAACATTCTACTGGCTGCCGTACGATCGGGCCAAGCGGAGAAAACAGCAGCTGGAGCCGAGCTTCCGCCTGCACAGTCGGATGCCATGCGTATCATCCTCCACGACACGGAGGCAGGAGACTGCTCGGTCTGGACGAAACTAACTCCGCGCGCACGCGGGCGTGCGATCGTCGATATGGCTTGTGCGGTGTTGATGCGGCAAGTTGGCAATCGCCCTACGTTGCTTCTGATCGAAGATGTGCAGTGGGCCGATGAGGCAAGTGCTCCTGCGATGGAAGCAATCGCAAATCTCTCGAAACGCCTACCGTTGTTATTGGTGGCAACTGCTCGAACAGAGGACGTGCCAACATGGGTTGAGAAGACGTTGGACCGGCGCGTTGCTCTTGAGCCCCTCAAGCGAGTTGCGGGACTTGCCATGCTCGACGAGCTGCTTGGCCAATCTCCCCGACTTCGGCCTCTAAAGGCGCGTATTCTGGAACACACTGGCGCGATGCCTCTCTTCATCGAGGAAGTCTGCCGTGGCCTTTTCGAAGCGGGCAGACTGACCGGATCCTGGGGCGCGTTCGAGCCCACCTCAAACGGGCTAGACCTTGGCGTACCTTTGACTGTGCAGGGCATGATCGCCAGCCGTATCGATCGATTGTCGCCACGCGAGAAACGGGTGTTGCAAGTGGCCGCTGCTATCGGGCCTCAAGTGCCAAGCCACTTACTCCAGGTGATCTCGGCACTGGAACAGTCGGTGTTTCGACAGATCCTAAATGCCCTGTTGGCTGCAGGTATGTTGGTTTCCTCACAGCAGGTGGCGCTGAGTGAGACCTCGTTCCCGCACGAGTGCGTGCGGCAGGTTGCCTATGATGCGGCTTTGGAGTCTGATCGGGTGAGACTGCACAAGGCGATTTTAACGCAGCTGGAGGCGGACGCGGTTGCCGCGCAGCATGGTCAAGAGCTGGAAGCGATTATGGTGCACCACGCCATCCAGGCGAAAGAATGGGTGCGTGCAGCTGATTTAGCTGCAGCGATCGCGCGGCGATGCTTCGGTCAAGCTGCATTTCCAGATGCCAAACGACACTTCGAGCTTGCGATAGCTTCGGTTGACAAGCTGCCGCCTTCTCCCATGCGCGAGGCAACTGCGATCGACCTCAGGATCGAGGCGCGTATGGCCTACGGTAATCTGGGAGAGGTGAGCCGTTGGCTTAACCTGGCAAAAGAGGCCGAGGCTCGCGCGCTCGCCTCGGGAGACCAAATGCGGCGGATCCCTGCACTGGCAATGCGCGCGGCAGCATTGAATTTCTGTGGAGCACCTGCCGAAGCACTTGAGCTCGGGGAGGCGGCCGTGCGTGAAGCGGTTCGAAGTGGTGAGCCAGGATGGGTAGCTTACGCGGAATATGGGGTTGGTCAGGCGCGATTTATCGCTGGCCATTACCTTGAGGCGGTGAAGGTACTGGAGAGAGCGTACAGAAAGTTCCGATTTGAAGGCGCTTCACCACCGCCGGGTGGAGGCGCTGCCCAAGCCGCACTACTCAGCTGCATGATGATCTGCGTCAGTCAAATCGCGCTTGGTGATGACAGTGGCGCCGCAGCCGCGCAGGCCCGAGCCGATGCGATTGCGGCGGAGAACGAGGGGCCTGCTGCAGCGATTGCTGCCGGATTTAGCCGGGGAGCGCTCTTGCTAGCCAGAGATGAGCCCGCGGCGGCCGAAACATCGTTGTCGCATTCGCTCAAGCTCGCTCGGCAGCACGAGATCCATCTCTTTATACCCGTGCTCGCCAATCAGCATGGGCTCGCGCTGTTGGAGGTAGCCCAGCCAGAACAAGCCCGAGAGGCCTTCCAGGCCGCACGAGAGGAGGCTGAACTGCTCGGACACCGCTCCGCATCACTCCGGGCGGAATTGTATTTAGCACTGTGCGATGTTGCTTCTCCGTCTGAACGCGCGGCAGCGCTGGAAACGGTACGCCGTTGTGAACAGAGTGCTCGGCAGGGCGGCTACCAACCTTTAGAATTGGAAGCGCTGCTCATTCAAAGCGCACTACTTAGCGCAACGGGACAGAATTGCGCCGAGGCTCGAAGCGCGTCAGAGAAATTAGTAAGAGCTACTGGGGCAGCGGGGACAAAGCGTGATCTTCTTCGAATTCTTGAGCGCATACTGCATCATTCCGCTCAGCGTTCCGCGGCGGAAACCCGCTGAATTCCGGTTACCATTCTGAGCTCATCGTAGCTTCCGAACCATCATGAATATCAGCGCGCATGCGATCTGATTTGCGGACAGGCGCCTGCGACGGCGCACTGACCTGCCAGTTCAGATGCCGACCAAGTCTGAACTAGCGGATCTCCTGAAAAACCGCCAAGGCACGCGGTATTGCAATTCCTCCATCTTTGCTCGCTCAGGCTGACGAGGTGATCACGACGCTCCAGCAGCACCGGCAACAACTAAGGCCGCGCGACGCTAAAAATCAGAACCATAGAGCTCATGTCCCAAAAACTACGCGGTCGCTGGTCTTCGCTCCCCCTCAGCTCCCCCATTCAAACTCAAATGGCAATTCTAGCTTGAGTTCCACGACTATTTTAAGACGGCCCGAACCTTGAGAGGGGCGAGCTCTCTTCCCGTCAGCTTGGGAACGAACCGCGTTTCACGACGGGCGAACTCGCTTGCTCGGCCCTTAACCACGTGGATGTAGGTCCGTGTCTCGGGGTCGATCCGCACCGCTTCCAATCGATCGCACTGTTGCGGGCGACGCCTTGGGTGAAATGATCCGCCGCTCAGTCAGCGCTGATGACCGAGGCGAATGCCGAGTTTAAGCGCCTTCTGACGTAGGGCGCCCACGGATCTCTTGGTCAACTTTGCAATCTTGTCGACAGGTGTTCTGGCTTTGGAATGAGCCCGAAGCTCTCTGACATCGGCTTTCGAATATTCACGACGAGCGATTTTCTTTTTGGACTTCTTAGCCAAATTTCTACTCCTGATTTTGCAAGGGGTCGTTGTAGCATAGGAAATTTGCTCCGCAACAATTCGATCCGAGCTCTTTTTTGAGGACATCCTCGCTTTAACGAAGACAATCTTGATTTTGGATCCAAAAATGCTCGGTATGCCCTAAAATGAGCAACAAGATTGCTCTGGTTTCGCTCGACTTCGCCGGCACGGGAAGCGTGTGTAGTGGCAACAAAGGAGTTGTCGGCGATGGACGCGCAATTAGTCGAAGCAACAATCAAGACCTA
>WNFF01001597.1_pt1 | contig 19392 bp, 18 predicted proteins | sample 5400441 | NCBI WGS metagenome assembly WNFF01 (sample SAMN13153345, study PRJNA577476) | soil metagenome | isolation source: 120 cm saprolite under Douglas fir tree site 2 hole 3 replicate 1 | place: USA:California | collected 2015-04-18 | reverse complement strand
GGCGCCCCTGCTCGATGGCGGAGACGGTCTGGGCCGCCATGCCCGCCGCCTTCGCGAGGCCCGCCTGGGTGAGGTGCGCGGCTTCCCGCGCGCGCTTGACGGCGCTTCCGTCGATCATTGTTGTTCTTCTTGTTGTTGGGCGCGCTTGCGTAGGGTGGGCAAAGGGCGCGCAGCGCCCGTGCCCACCGGCGGGCGTGCGAATGGCTGGAACGGTGGGCTTCGCTCCGCTCAGCCCACCCTACGATGTCATGGAAATGAAAACGGCCGGCGCGTGCCGCGCCGACCGTGACTTTCCCAAATCACAAACGACGGGGCGCTGTCAAGAACTGCGTCAACCCGCCGTGAAGGAGCGCGCCGCCCCGCCGTGCAATTTTGCACGACATATTGCCCGGCTTCGCATCTGCCGCATCAAGCCGCCGACAGCCGCACGTGGACCTTGCTCCCCGTCGCCTCGGCGTAACGCAGCAGCGTCTTGGTGCTCGGCAGCGTCTGGCCGCTCTCCAGCCGGGCGACGGCGGACTGGCTGGTACCCATCCGGGCAGCCAGCTCGGCCTGGGACAGGCCGGCTCGCAGGCGAGCCCTCAGCAACTCGGCGGAAATCTCGAACTCGGGGGCGAGCGCGTCGTATTCGGCCTTGACCTTGGGATTAGCGAGCAGACGAGCCTTGAGCTGCTCGAACCGGATCGTCATGTGACCTCCTTTGCTCGCCGCCGCGCCCAGGGTCATGAGCGTTTAGGGATCGGCCGCTCGCTGCTGCTGCCCCAGGATGCGACCCAATCCTTGACCCGCTCGTGAGGGACCGCTTCGCCGCGGTCGAGGGACGCGATGGCGCGCTTGATGCCGGCAACCTGCCACTCGTTGACGTCGAGATACTGGTTGATCGCCTCGGCCGCGAGGAAGGAACGGCTGCGGCCCGTGCTCTTGGCCAATCGCTCCAGCCGCTTCTTGGCGGCAGCGTCGACCCGCACCGTGAAGGTCGCTGAGCGCATGATTTCGGATCCTCCGTGTTCGCTTGTGGACAATCTAGCGCACAAGCCAACCGACGCAATCCGGACCGCGGGCACGGGCGCGCCCTGGCGGGGGCCGCCGCGCGCCCCTCGGGCTTTGGCTCGACATTGTGACCCGCGCCGAGTGGCGCAACCCGGGAGATGTCAAGGCGTCGTACCCAAAGGCGAGCATTCTGAAAGCCGGTCGGGTCGTTTTCAACATCAAGGGCAACGACTATCGATTGGTTGCTCGCGTGCAGTATCAGGCGGGAATCCTGGCAATCCGGTTCTTTGGGACGCATGCCGAATACGACAGCATCGATGCGGAGAAAATATGATGGATGCAACCCTGATCTTGATCGATAGCGATGTGGAGCTCGCTCGCGCCCGCGCGCTCGTCGATCGGCTATGGGACTCGAATGACCCGGCCGATGTTGCGCGACTGGAGGCGCAAGCCCGCCTGATTGCCGCCTATGAGGAGCGCAAATGGCCGCGCCGGCCGCCGCGCACGGCGGATCTCATTCGTCACCTCATGGATCAACACGGCCTCACGCGAGGCGACATGGTGCCGATCCTCGGCACGCCGAGCCGCGTCAGCGAAGTTCTGCGCGGGAAAAAGGGGCTGAGCATGGCCATGGTGCAGCGGCTGCGCGCCCGTTTCCGCGTGTCGGCCGACCTCCTGCTTCCGCCGCCCAAACAAGCACCGCGCCGCCGCGCGAGGAAGCAAGCCGCAGCCTGATGGTTCGAGGCGAGCGCCGTCATCCTGAGGCGCGAGGGCCGGAGGCCCGAGCCTCGAAGGACGGCGCTCGCACCTCACCATGACGGTACCGAGCCTTGAAGCACTGCCGCTTCATGCGGCGGTACGGCGGGCACCCCTGATCGTGACGGCCCCGGCCTTGTTCGCCCGTCCGGCGCCAATCTTGATCTCGATATGATAGCCCAGCGCGGTGAGAAAGCGCATGAGGCGTTCGAGCGAGACTTCGGTGAATTTTCCGCCGAGAATCTTCGACAGCTCGGGTTGCGTGGTTCCGATTCGCCGCGCGGCGATGCGCTGGGTCAAGCCCAGGGACTGGATGGCCTTGTCCAACCGAACGACGAGCTCGGCCTTGAGATAATGCTCTTCGGCGTCGGGGAAGCCGAGCTGCAGCCAGACGTTCCGCGTCGGGTCCTTGGCCGCAGGCGTTCTCGTCATTGGCGTGCCTCCTTTTCCTTGATCAGGTCATTCAGACGCTTTCGGATCAAATCCATTTCTGGTTTCGGCGTTGCGATGGCCTTCTTCGATTTTTTCTGGAACGCGTGAAGCACGTAGACCGCATCGGCGTAGCGCACCGTATAGACCGCCCGGTAGGCGTTGCCATCGTAGCTTTCCTTCACCTCGATCACAGTTGCGCCGCCGAAGCCGCTGAGCGTCTTGGCCCTGGTTGGGTGACGCTCGCCAATTTGCGCCAAGAACAGCGCATAGCCCATCTCGCGCTGCACGGTCCGGGGAAAAGCCATGAAATCCATCTTCGAGGCTCCGCGCCAGACGAGGGGTTTCGGCTCGTCAGCCCTTCCGGTCATGGGCTTGTTATGTGATATTTCACATAATTCGTCAAGCTGCGACGCGATCACCTGGCATGTTGGGGCGGTGCCGTCGCCTGCCATCGAAATCTACGCGGGCATCGCAGCGCCGTTGGCGGACCCAGAAAGTGCCTGCCATTCGTGGCGCGAAACCGCCTACCGCATCACAGCGCTATGGCGAACGAATAGTGCCCGTCTTCATCGACCCTGGCGCGCTGCCACATCAAACACTTGCAAGAGATTGGCGAAGGCGGTTAGTAGCGCCGTTCGGGCGGGATATACGGCGGGTAACAGATGGCGCGGGTTTCCGCCTGTGTCAGAGTGAGGCTCAATGGCTGCACAATCACCTCAGCCGCGACCCGCGGAAACCCTTCGGAAAATCGCGGAACTGGCTTTGGGCGATGCTGTCGAAATCACGCTGCTGATAGGGCTTATCCAAGGGCAGAATACTGGTGGCGTTAACAAGCAACTCAATGATGCGGGCGCCGGTAGAGCGGCCACCGTGCTTCGGAATGCGTTAATCGCTCGGCTAGTTATTTTGATCGCGCGGGCCTATGCAAAGCCAAAACATGGTGATCTGCATTTGCGTGTTGCCGCCTGTTCTCTTGAAGACAACACAACGCGCCAGATTTTTGCGAGCGGTAACGGCGCGGAGAGGCTCGCTGCATTTGATAGACTCTACGCGAAATGCCGTGGCGATCATCGGCTACCGCCGATAAAAGAGTTTCGTGATAAATACACGGCGCATCTTGGAGAGCCTAAAGGCATTCAGGAAGCGACTTATCGCGACCTTTTTGCTTTTGGAGCTGAAACGACGAAAGCTATGGAGCTGCTGGCGCTTGCTACCGGAATCGCTATTAAACCGATCAACACCGAGCCCGATTTAGTCTCCTCTCCGGAAGCGTTTTGGGCACCCTGGAAGCAGGGCTAGGCAGCCCTTCGGCGTGCAACCGACGCAACCTGGTCGAAGGCAGCCGAGGCTTGTGGCATTTTGCTTCGGGGCTTCGGCTCCGGAAATGGAGCCTAGCTGATGGAATATTGGGTCTACGAAAACACAGTCCACCAAAAGGCCCGAGTGCATCGTGAGGATTGCTCATTTTGCCAAAGCGGTCGGGGGCTACACGGGGGCGGCACGAGCAGATCGGGCAGGTGGTTCGGCCCATACAGCGAGTTGAGCCGGGCTAACGAATTCGCCGAGAGCCGGAAACAACCCGATACGCGAGCTTGCGGTGTCTGCATTGATGGCGGATCCGCATCGAACAAGCAACTCAGTCACCGTGAACGGACTGCCCCTGCCGATCTCGATGCTCACCCGTGGGACGAAAGCAATGCCCTCGGATGCTCGCTTGGTCTGAACTGGCTTCCAGTTGGTCGGGTGGCGCTGGATGAGGGAGGACGCTTGCGGTTCCCACGGCTTTCGGAAGTCCCGGGGATATATCGCTTTCGAGCCCGAACGCCTAATGGGAACGAGGCCAACTACATCGGGGAGACGGAAAATCTCAATCGTCGTCTGTCACAGAACTATCGGCACCCCACCCCACGGCAACAGACGAGCTTCCGCATCAATGCATGGTTGGTTCAACTACTGTCAAACGGTGGTGAGGTCTCGGTAGCTGTTGTCGGAGACGCCTGGCTAAAGACCTCATCAGGAGAGCAGCAGGCCGATTTCTCTAAAAAGAGTGTGAGGCGCATGTTCGAGGCGTTTGCCATCACAATGGAGCACGCCGAAGAGATTGAAAGCCTCAACCGGTGACCGGACCTGATAACGCGCTGTGATGTCCCCTCCCCGCATCCATGTCGTCGGCGCAGGCCTGGCCGGGCTCGCGGCCGCGCTGCGCCTCGGCGACGCCGGCGCGCAAGTCGTCGTCCACGAGGCGGCCGGCCAGGCCGGCGGGCGCTGCCGCTCCTATGTCGACAGCGCGCTCGGGATCAAGATCGACAACGGCAATCACCTGGTGCTGTCCGGCAATCATGCGACGCTCGCCTACCTCGCCCGGATCGGGGCCGCCGAACGGCTCGTCGGGCCGGCAGAAGCGGAATTCCCGTTCGTCGATCTCGCCCAAAAGCAACGCTGGCGGCTCAAGCCCAATTCCGGGCGCGTGCCGTGGTGGATTTTTGACAGAACGCGGCGGGTGCCGGAAACGCGCGCGGCGGATTATCTCGCCATCGCGCGGCTCATGTGGGCCGGCGCGGACGCCACCGTCGAGGCCGCGCTCGATCCGCGCAGCCTGCTGTATCGCCGCTTGTGGCGACCGCTGCTGCTGGCCGCGCTCAACACCGACCCGGCCGAGGGCTCGGCCCGGCTGGCGGGAAAGATCGTGCGCGAGACGCTGCTCGCCGGCGGCCGAAATTGCCGGCCCCTGATCGCGGCCGGCGGGCTGTCCGAGGCCTTCGTCGAGCCGGCGCTGGCAGCGCTCCAGAAGCGCGGCGCCAAGGTCCGCTTCGGCGCGCGCCTGCGCGCGATCGCGTTCGGCGAAAAAAACCGCGCCGAGGCGCTCGATTTCGGCGACGAAACTTTGGAGCTCGGCCCCAGCGAGGGCCTCGTGCTCGCCGTGCCGGCCTGGGTCGCTTCCGCGCTGGTGCCCGGGATCCCGGTGCCGTCCGAGTTCCGCGCCATCGTCAACGCGCATTTCCGTTTTTCGCCGCCGCCGGATTTTTCCCCCATCACCGGCGTATTGGGCGCGAACACCGAATGGATCTTTCGGTTTCCCGACCGGCTGGCGGTGACGATCAGCGCCGCCGACCGCCTGCTCGAGGTTCCGCGCGAGGAGCTGGCCGAAAAAATCTGGCGGGAGGTCGCGGAGATCGCTGGCATTGCCGCGCCGCTCCCCGCTTGGCAGATCATCAAGGAACGCCGGGCCACCTTTGCGGCGACGCCGGAGCAGAATGCCAAGCGCCCCGGCGCCGCCACGCGGTGGCACAACCTCGCGCTCGCCGGCGATTGGACCGCGACCGGCCTGCCGGCCACCATCGAGGGCGCGATCCGGTCGGGCAACCGGGCGGCCGATGTCGTGCTCCGCGGCGCGGCATCGTAGGGTGGCTTGACCCCGGGCTTGACCCGGGGCAATCGCATATGGCTGGCAGCTCGCTCCGAACACCTCTCCCGCAAGGCGGGGAGAGGTCGAACGAGCGAAGCGAGTTCGGGTGAGGGGCGCGTGCAAGCAATAAATGCCCCTCACCCCAACCCTCTCCCGGCAAGCGGGGAGAGGGAGGCGTTTGCTGCGCGCTCGGAGCAAGGCACATCATCGCAAGGATGAAGACTTACGCGCATCATGAATGAAATGACCGACACCATCCCATCCCGGGCCCCGCAATCGGCGGGCGAGCCCGCGCTCGAGCCGGCGATCGAGCGCGCGACCAAGGCGCTGCTCGACCTGCAGCGGCCGGACGGCCATTGGATATTCGAGCTCGAAGCCGATTCCACCGTTCCGGCCGAATACGTGCTGCTGCAACATTACCTCGGCGAGGGCGACGCGCTCGGCATCGAGCCGAAGATCGCCGCCTACCTCAGGCGCACGCAGCGCGCCCAGGGCGGCTGGCCGCTGGTCCACGACGGCGGCTTCGACATGAGCGCGAGCGTCAAGGCGTATTTTGCGCTGAAAATGATCGGCGAGGGCCCGGACGCCGAGCCCATGTGCCGCGCCCGCGCGGCGATCCTCGCGCACGGCGGCGCCGCGCGCAGCAACGTGTTCACGCGGGTGCTGCTGGCGCTCTACGGCATGCTCGGCTGGCACGCCGTCCCGGTGATGCCGGTCGAGATCATGCTGTTGCCGCGCTGGTTCCCGTTTCATATCTCGAAAATCTCGTATTGGGCGCGCACCGTCATCGTGCCGCTCCTGGTGCTCCAAGCGCTGAAACCCAAGGCGCGCAATCCGCGCGGCGTGCGGATCGACGAACTGTTTCTCGCGCCGCCCGCGAGCGTGCGCCGCCCCGGCAAGGCGCCGCATCAGACTTGGCGCTGGTTCCTGCTGTTCGAGGCGATCGACGCGGCGCTGCGCCTGGCCGAGCCATGGTTCCCGCGGAAATCGCGCCGGCGCGCGATCGAGCGGGCGGAAGATTTCGTGCGCGAACGGCTCAACGGCGAGGACGGGCTCGGCGCGATTTTTCCCGCCATGGCCAATGCGGTGATGATGCTCGACGTGCTCGGCTACCCGAAGGACCATCCGGACGTGCGCGTCGCGCGCGCCGCGATCGACAAGCTCCTCGTCGTGAAATCGCACGAGGCCTATTGCCAGCCCTGCGTGTCGCCGGTGTGGGACAGTGTGCTGGCCTGCCACGCGCTCTTGGAAGCCGGCGGCGAGGAGCCGGTCGAGCGGGCGATCCGGGGGCTGAAATGGCTCGCGCCGCTGCAGGTCCTCGATCTCGTCGGCGATTGGGGCGCGCGGCGCCCCAACGTGCGTCCGGGCGGCTGGGCGTTCCAATACGCCAACCCGCATTACGTCGACCTCGACGATACCGCCGTTGTGGCGATGGCCATGGACCGGGTCGCCGCGGCGACCGGGCCGGCAGATTTCGGCCACGCCATCGCGCGCGCCCGGGAATGGATCCTCGGGCTGCAGTGCCGGGACGGCGGCTGGGCCGCATTCGACGCCGACAATACCTACCATTACCTCAACAACATCCCGTTCGCCGATCATGGCGCGCTGCTCGATCCGCCGACCGCCGATCTCACCGGCCGCTGCCTGTCGATGCTGGCCCAGCTCGGGGAGAAGCCGGAATCGAGCCCGGCGATGCGCCGGGCGATCGAGTGGCTGCGGCGCGACCAGCGGCAGGACGGCAGCTGGTACGGCCGCTGGGGCCTGAATTACATCTATGGGACCTGGTCGGTCTTATGCGCGCTCAACGCCGCCGGGATCGACCGAGCCTCGCCCATGGTGCGCAAGGCGGTCGACTGGCTCGCAACGATCCAGAATGCCGACGGCGGCTGGGGCGAGGACGCCAGTAGCTACGGCCTCGATTATCGCGGCCACGTGCCCTCCCCGAGCACCGCTTCGCAGACCGCATGGGCGCTGCTCGGGCTCATCGCGGCCGGCGAGGTCGCGCACCCGGCCGTCTCGCGCGGGATTTCCCATCTGCTGCGCACCCAAGGCCCGGAGGGTTTCTGGGCGGAGGAGCGCTATACCGCCACCGGATTCCCGCGGGTGTTCTATCTGCGCTACCACGGCTACGCCAAGTTCTTCCCGCTGTGGGCGCTGGCGCGCTATCGCAACCTGCAACGGGCGAATTCTTCGGCCGCGGTCCGGTTCGGGATGTGAGCTCCGCGGCGCGACTGGCCGAGGCGGCCGGGTGTGGCCGGGTGTGGCCGGAATGCGATAGTTTCCGCAAATTCGCCGCGCACCCCCCTCGGCGGACCATCCGCGCCGCCCGGAACTCCGCGGAATCTGCTATGTTGCTTCCGGGTGACGAGCATGGCAGCGCGCAACCGAGCGGTTTATCCCTCGACGTTCGGACGGGTCTGGGCGGCGCTCGATCCGGAGCGGCTTCCCAAAGCCGCTTTTCCCGTGTTACCCAAGCTCCAGGAGCTGGTTCCGTATTTGAGCGCGGGGGCGCTACTCGGGGATGAAGACAGGGACCGCGTGTTGCGTGGCGCGCCCGACGTGAGCGCCATTCGCCACTTTCGCTCGGTGATCGCGGTTACGGGGCTCGCGTTCGAAGCCCGGATCGCCGGAGGGGTCACCGTCATCAGCGACGGACTGCGCACCGGGGCATCGCTGAAAGCGGAAATCGAACGCGGGAGCCGAGGCGTGATCAGCTTCGGCATCGCCGGCGGGCTCGCGCCGCATTTGCCCCCCGGCCAATGGGTCGTGGCATCGGCCATCGTCTCGGATCGCGACCGCCACACGACCGATCCCGACTGGTCGGAGCGCCTGTTGCGCGCTCTGCCGGGGGCTGTGCACGCGACGATTGCCGGCAGCGATACGCCCGTGGCGGACCCGCCGGCCAAGCGCGCGCTTCACGACCGCACCGGGGCGATCGTCGTCGACATGGAATCCCATCTGGCTGCGCGGATCGCGGCCGCCCACGGCCTGCCGTTCACGGCGTGTCGGGTCATCGTCGATCCGGCGCACCGCAACCTTCCCCCGGCCGCACTGCTGAGCTTGCGTCCCGATGGAAATCCGAACGTGGCCGCCGTCCTGCGGTCCGTCATGGAGCAACCTAGGCAGCTGCCGGATCTGATGCGGCTTGCGGTCGATGCCACGATTGCCCGCGCCGCGCTGCGTCGCGGACGCGCGCTGCTCGGTCCGGCCCTCGCCTTTCCGGATTTCCGCGAGCTTGAAATGGATTTCGCGCCGGCGCCGGCCCTCAGCTGAGCGCGCGCCGGCGGCCGCGGGTCCGAACCCGGCTTCTTACCGCCATCGGCAGACCCCCTTGCGGCCGCAGAGTCACCCGATGCACCGGCCAAACCGCGTGGCCGGGGGGCACTCGAAGCTCGAAGTTCCGGGTGACACTCGCCACCACGATCGTAGCCTCCTGCAACGCGAATGCCGACCCGATGCATCCACGCGGCCCGGCGCCAAACGGCAGATAGGCGTACCGATCGATCCGGTCGCGGGCCCCGTTGAGAAAGCGGTCGGGATCGAAGATGTCGGGCCGATCCCACAGCAGGCGATGACGGTGCAGCACGTAGGGTGCAATCACCACCATCGCGCCACGTCGGATCCGTTGACCAGCGAGCTCATCCGGCCCGATCGCCGCCCGACTGATGGCGACGAGCGGCGGATACAGCCGGATCGCCTCTTCGACCACGGCCCGCGTCTGGACCAGCCGCTCGGCAAGGGCATCGGCGGATCCACCCATCTCACGTTCCGCCTCCGCCGCCACCCGTTCACGCCATTGCGGCGACTGCGACAGCAGGAACAGCGACCAGGTGATGGCGTTCGCCGTGGTCTCATGACCGGCGGCGATGAACGTGATGACATTGGCCCGCACTTCCGCCTCGCTCAGGCCGTGTCCGGTCTCCGGATCCTGGGCTTTCAGCAGCAGCGTGAGGATGTCACGCGGCATCGCGGAGGGATCCTCGGCGAGGCGTGATCGTCGCGTGGCGATGATGGCATCGACGGCGGCGTCGAAGAATCGCAGCGCCGGCCGGACCCGCCATCGTCCGAGCCGCGGCACGAAATCCGGCAACCCCAGCACGTCGAACGGATCGATGCGCCCGATCGTATCGAAATAGGTCCTCATGGCCGTGCGCACGTCCTCGGGATCGCCGCCGAGGCCGTCCGAAAAGATGGTGCGCTCGAGCACATCGAGGGTCACTTGCGTGACCTCCGCCGCGACATCGAGGACGCAGCCCTCTCCGCGGCGTCGCCAGCGGTCAACCAGCGCATCGGCGGCGCGTGCCATCGCGGGGGTGAAACTCATTACGCACCGCTTGGCGAAGAGCGGGGCCAGGGTGCGGCGCTGGATGCGCCATTGCTCGGCTTCGGCGGTCAGCAGGCCGTCGCGCAACACCGCGGAAAGCATGCGCCGTTGCAGCGAGTCCTTGCGATAATTGCCGACGTTCTCGAGCAGCACGCGGCGGATCGAGGCGGGGTCGCTGACCACCGCGACCTCTCCGATCAGGAGACCGCCGGTCACGATCGGCTGCTCGAAGTGCGCCCGGGTCCAGGTCTCGAGCGGGTTGTTTCTGAGCGCTTTGAGCAGTGCGATTGGCCCCAGCGGCTCGGCCCTCGGCACCGGCGCGGGTGGACGCAAGCTTGCGCGAGTGTCGAGGGTGAGCAGGCTCATCTTGCCGAATGCGAAACCGCGATCCCGGGGCGACAGTCGGGGGGAACGAGAGGCCAATCGGAAGGTTCCCTTCCGCAAGGTAAAATGTAACCACCCACAAAAGCAAAGCAAGCCCTCGGCATTCCGGCCGATGGCAACAAAGTTAACGTTGCAATGAGATTCCGCGCGCCGAGGCAGCGCGCGGGGCTGTCCGCCTTATTCTGCCGCCTCGGAGTGCCGGGCCCGGGATTGATGTTCCCGGATCTCGTGGAGCTTGAGTTCGACGTGGCGCGAGAACACGTATTGGGCCGGGCGCTGGCGGTCGAGCGGAATTTCCGGCGCCATCGGACCCTCGGTGCGAACCCCGCGCAGGGCAACTTGCAGGGCTTTCACCGGATGGGCGATCGCGTCCTGAACGGCGGTGGCTTCATAACCGCTATGGACCATGCAATTGGCGCATTTCGCATAGTTTCCGGTGCCGTAGGAATCCCAATCCGTTTCCTCCATCAGCTCGCGGAAGGTCTTGGCATAACCCTCGCCGAGCAGATAGCAGGGGCGCTGCCACCCGAACACGGTGCGGGTAGGATTGCCCCAGGGCGTGCAATGGTACTCCTGATTCCCCGCCAGGAAGTCGAGGAACAGACCGGACTGGCTGAACGACCAGGCTTTGCCGGCGCGGCCGCGACGGAAGATGTCGCGGAACAGCTGCTTGGTCTTCTCGCGATGGAGAAAATGCTGCTGATCCGGCGCTCGCTCGTAGGCGTAACCGGGTGAAACGGTGATGGCATCGATCCCGAGGTCGCCCGCCTTGTCGAAGAACGACGCCACCTGCCCGGGATCCACGTTGTTGAACAAGGTGCAGTTGATGTTGACGCGAAAGCCGCGCTGTTTGGCGGCGCGGATCGCGGCGACCGCGCGATCGTAGACGCCGGTCTGGCACACCGACCGATCGTGCATCTGCTCATCGCCGTCGAGGTGCACCGACCAGACGAAGAACGGGCTCGGCTGGTACTGGTCGAGCTTCTTCTGCATCAACAGCGCGTTGGTGCACAGATAGACGAACTTGCGCCTCGCAAGAATGCCCTTGACGATCTCGGCGAGCTCGCGGTGCAGCAGCGGCTCGCCGCCGGCGATCGACACCACCGGCGCGCCGCATTCGTCGACGGCCTCGAGGCATTCGGCCACCGAAAGACGCTGGTTCAGAATCTCGTCCGGATAGTCGATCTTGCCGCATCCCGCACAAGCGAGATTGCAGCGGAACAGCGGCTCGAGCATGAGCACCAGTGGATAGCGCTTGCGCCCTGTCAGATGCTGACGAAGCACGTAAGCGCCGACCACGGCTTTTTGCAGAAGAGGGATCCCCAAGGCGGGCTCCTATATGTTCGGTTCCGATGATAGGGTTTACGTCGGCTGCGGCGACATGCGCCGTTCGCGCGTGAGCTCCACCGGAAGGCGAAACTCGATCGTCTCCTCGCGGCCCGGCAAGGTCGAAACTTCGACCTGACCGAGCCGGCGCAATGCGGCGATGACGTCCTCGACCAGGACTTCGGGCGCGGAGGCGCCTGCCGTGATGCCTACCGTCTTGGCGTCCCGCACCCAGGCCGGATCCAGCTCGCTCCCATCCGCGATCAGGTAGCTCGGGATGCCCGCCTCGGCGCCGATCTCGCGCAGCCGGTTGGAATTGGAACTATTCTTCGCGCCCACGACCAGGATCACGTCGACCAGCTTGCTGAGCTCGCGAACCGCCGTTTGCCGGTTCTGCGTGGCGTAGCAAATGTCTCTGGTATCCGGACCGATGATATCCGTGAATTTCCGCTCGAGCGCCGCGATGATTTCGCGGGTGTCGTCGACGCTGAGCGTCGTCTGCGTCACATAGGCGACCGGCGCATCGACCGGCAGCTCGAGCATCTCCACGTCGTTCTCGGTCTGCACCAGGAACACCGGACCAGCAATCTGGCCCATGGTTCCCTCCACCTCGGGATGCCCGGCGTGGCCGATCAAGATCAAGGTGCGGCCCTGAGCGACGTAGCGCTTGCCTTGGTTGTGGACCTTGGTCACCAGCGGGCAGGTCGCGTCGAGCACCGGGATGTTGCGTGCGGCGGCCTCTTGCTCGACCGCCTTTGCGACGCCATGGGCGCTGAAGATCGTCACCGCATTGGGCGGCACCTCGGAAAGGTTCTCGACGAAGCGCGCCCCCTTGGCCTTCAGGCTCTCGACCACATGGCGGTTGTGGACGATCTCGTGGCGCACGTAGACCGGCGGACCGTATTTCTCCAGCGCGCGCTCGACGATCTCGATCGCGCGCACGACGCCGGCGCAAAAACCTCGGGGTTGGGCGAGAATGACCTGCATGTTCGGCTCATCGGGGCGGCGAGAAACCGGTCCGCGACCATCGGCCGCGCCAAGGGTCCTCGCCGGAAACGTCCGCATCAACCCGATCTTTCTCCCTTCGCAACATCGACAAGCGAAATGCCGCAACGACGGCGCGGCATACAGGTATTCCCCGGCTCAGGCAACCTTGCCGCCGCCCGCGAGCAGCTTCGCCTCGCTCGGCGCCAAACTCTTGCCCAGCGCCGTCATGACCTTGGCGGCGATGCCCGCGGCATCGAGCCCGGCCTGGGCGTACATGCGCTCGGGCTTGTCGTGATCGACGAAGACATCGGGCAGCACCATGGTGCGCACCTTGATGCCGCGATCAAGAACCCCCTGCTCAGCCAGAAGCTGGAGAACGTGGCTGCCGAACCCCCCGATGGCGGCTTCCTCGGTCGTCACGAGCACCTCGTGCTCGCGCGCAAGCCGCAGGATCAGCTCGCAATCGAGCGGCTTGGCGAAACGCGCGTCAGCGACGGTCGTCGACAGACCGTGTGCCGCCAGCATGTCGGCGGCCTTCAAGCATTCCGCGAGCCGGGTGCCGAGCGAGAGCAGAGCCACCGTGCCCCCTTCCCGCAGAATGCGGCCCCTGCCGATCTCGAGCGGCGTTCCCTCTTCGGGCATCTCGACGCCGACCCCTTCGCCGCGCGGATAGCGCAGCGCCGAAGGACGGTCGTCGATCCCCGCGGCGGTCGCGACCATGTGCATGAGCTCGGCTTCATCCGCCGCTGCCATGATCACGAAGCCGGGCAGGCAGCCCAAATAGGCGAGATCGAACGAGCCCGCGTGGGTCGGACCATCGGCGCCGACGAGACCGGCGCGGTCCATGGCAAAGCGGACCGGCAGCCGCTGGATCGCCACGTCGTGGACGACCTGGTCATAGGCTCGCTGCAGGAACGTGGAGTAGATGGTTGCAAACGGCTTGAAACCTTCTGCCGCCAGCCCCGCCGCAAAGGTCACGGCGTGCTGCTCGGCGATGCCGACATCGAACGTACGCTCGGGAAACTCCTTGCCGAACAGATCGAGCCCGGTGCCCGACGGCATCGCCGCGGTGATGGCGACGATGCGGGAGTCCTTGCGCGCCTCCTTGATCAGGCTCTGAGCGTACACTTTGGTGTATTGCGGCGCATTGGTCTTGGTCTTGGCCTGCGCGCCGGTGGCGATGTCGAACTTGACGACGCCATGGTACTTATCGGAGGAAGTCTCGGCCGGCGGATAGCCTTTGCCTTTCTGGGTCACGACGTGCAGCAGAATCGGCCCGGTCTCGGCATCGCGCACGTTCTTCAAGACCGGCAGAAGGTGATCGAGATTGTGCCCGTCGATCGGGCCGACGTAATAGAAGCCGAGCTCTTCGAACAGCGTGCCGCCGGTCACGAACCCGCGTGCGAGCTCCTCGATCTGCATGGCCTTCTCGTTGAGAATTTTGGGCAGGCCCTTGGCGAGCTGCTTGCCGATCTCGCGCAGCGACAGATAGGTGCGTCCCGAGATCAGCCGCGCCAGGTACGCCGACATCGCGCCGACCGGCGGCGCAATGGACATGTCATTGTCATTGAGCACGACGATGAGCCGCGAGTTCATGGCGCCGGCGTTGTTCATCGCCTCGTACGCCATGCCTGCCGACATCGCGCCGTCCCCGATGACGCAAACGACATTGTGGGTCTTGCCTTCGAGATCCCGCGCCACCGCCATGCCCAGACCTGCCGAGATCGAGGTGGAGGAATGCGCGGCACCGAAGGCGTCGTACTCGCTTTCCGCGCGCTTGGTGAACCCGGAAAGGCCGCCGCCCTGGCGCAGCGTGCGGATGCGGTCACGTCGCCCGGTCAGGATCTTATGGGGATAGGCTTGATGACCGACGTCCCAGATCAATTTGTCGCGGGGTGTGTCGAACACGTAATGCAAGGCCACGGTGAGTTCGACAACTCCCAGGCCCGCTCCCAAATGCCCGCCGGTGACCGAGACGGCGCTGATCGTCTCCGCTCGCAGCTCATCGGCAAGCTCCCGCAGCTCGTTCTCCTTCAGCCGCCGCAGATCGGCGGGATCATGGATCGCGTCGAGCAACTTGGTTTCCACTGTCATGGCGTTGGGCTGATCCTGACGAACACAGGGGGCGTCATGGTGCAATTTCCGAACTCAAGGAAGGGTTCCGGAGATGTTCCCAAAAACGGCTCCGCGAAGGCATAAGGCATGGGACGCTGGCGGATGAAGAACCTCAAGCAAATCCTCGGAACTGCCATGAATTGTCGGAGCCTCGTGCCCGGATTTTTACCTCTTCGGCGGCATCCCGCACCAGGGACATTGCCCCGTTCATCTTGACGATATTGCCCAGCCCCAGCGCTGGCTGTACCTACATGTACACACAATGGCCGGCAATTCAAAGGCCCGCCCGGCGGATGCTTCCGCCCGGGCCGATGGGGTCTGCGGCTCGAACCGAATGTTCACCATCTTTCCCGTCGGGCATTGAAACCGCCCGAGTGTTCCGGGCTGCAACAAGGGACGCCCAGGAAAACAACCACGGGGCAATGCGAGAGCAAGATCGATGCCAATGAGCGATGCCGCGGTGATCATCGGCGCGGGACAAGGCGCGGCGCAGGTCGCCATCAGCCTGCGCCAGGGCAGGTTCCGAGCTCCGGTGGTGATCATCGGCGCAGAGCCGTATCTGCCCTATCAGCGACCGCCGTTGTCGAAAAAATTCTTGAGCGCACCGCAAGCGGCCGAAAGTCTGTTTCTGCGTCCACCCGCGTTCTGGAGCGACCAAGAGGTGACGCTGCAATTGGGAACGGCAGTCGGAGCGGTGGACCGGCGACGCCGCTGCGTCACGCTGACGGACGGGCGGGAGCTTGCTTATGCGAGCCTGGTGTTCGCAACAGGTACGTTCGCCCGCGCGCTGCCCATCCCGGGCGTGGATCGCCACGGCGTGCATTCATTGCGCAGCATCGAAGATGTGCGCCGGCTGCGGACCGAACTCGATTCGGCGCGCCGCGTGGTGATCATAGGCGGCGGCTACATCGGGCTGGAGGTCGCCGCGGTCATGCGAAGCGAAGGCCGCGACGTCACGGTCGTGGAAGCCGAGGAGCGCGTCTTGAAGCGGGTCACCGGCAAGACGATGTCGGGGTTCTTCGACGCCTTCCACCGTGGCAAGGGCGTCGATATCCGGCTGAACATTCGCGCCGCGGGCATCGCCGGCGACGAGCGCGTTCGATCGGTGCGAACCTCGCAGGAGGAAGAACTGCCGGCCGACGTCGTCCTCATCGCCGCGGGGGCGTGTGCCAACGACGAACTCGCCGCCGCCGCCGGGATCCGCTGTCGAGACGGCGTTCTCGTGGACCAAACGGCGCGGACCGACAGTCCCGGTATCTACGCGGTCGGCGACTGCACGCGATTCCCGAGCCGGCGTTATGCGCGACGGCTTCGCCTGGAAAGCGTGCAGAACGCCATCGATCAGGCGAAGGTCGCGGCGGCTTCGATCCTCGGACGGGCGGAGACCTATGATCCGGTGCCGTGGTTCTGGTCGGATCAATACGATCTGAAGCTGCAGATCGCCGGCCTCGCCGACGATCATGATTCCGAACAGCTGATCGGCGATGTCGCGGCGCCGCGTTTCTCGGTCGAATATCGCAAATCAGGCCGCCTGATTGCGGTGGACGCAGTCAACGATGGACGCGCCCACATGATGGCGCGCCGCCGCATCGCGCAAGAAACGGCAGCCGAGATGGCAATCGGGCCATGAGCTTCGTGCGGCGAAGTGTCGCCCGAACGCGCAGCAACCATCAGGCGCGTCGCAACAACAATCGCAAAGCCGTGAAGGTTTGGTAATCGCCTGCCCCGATCCAACCAACAACAGGCGCCTACCTGCGCGCACACGTCGCTCCCGGTGAACCGGCGCGTATGCTGTCGACCTTGTTGACCCGCCAAATCGCCCGATCATCGCCGAATATTCCCCGGTTAATCCTAACTCCTGACCATCCGCCCCTCGATCGGATACGCGGGATCGTTATAGCCGGGCGTCGAGGGGTGTCCGGACACAACCAGACGGTCCACGAGCGCTTCGTCCTCGCCGCTGAAGCGATATCCAAGCGCCGCGACGTACTCGTCCCACTGCTGTTCGGTGCGCGGACCGGCAATGGTCCCGGTAACCAACCGATTGTTCAGCACCCAGGCCACCGCGAATTGCGCCGGGGTGATACCGCGGGACTGCGCATGCTGCTTGATCTCCTGGGCGAGGCGCAGCGATTCGGGCCGCCATTCGGTCTGCATCATCCGGGGGTCGCGGCGGCCGGCGCGGGTGTCGGCGGGCGGCGGCGCATCCGGCCCGTATTTGCCGGTGAGCACGCCGCGCGCCAACGGGCTATAGGCGATCACGCCCAAGCCGTAATAAGCGCACGCCGGCAGATGCTCGGTTTCCGGCATGCGGTTCATGGCGTTGTAATACGGCTGGCTGACGATCGGGCGATCGATCCCGAGACGATCGCACAGGCCGCAGATCTCGGCCACGCGCCAAGCCCGGTAGTTCGAAACGCCGAAATAGCGGATCTTGCCGAGGCGAACGAGGTCGCCCATGGCGCGCACCGTCTCCTCGAGCGGCGTATCGTGATCCTCCTTGTGCAGATAGTAGATGTCCAGGTAATCGGTGCCGAGCCGTTTCAGGCTCGCATCGGCCGCCTGCATCACCCATTTGCGCGAGAGGCCGCGCTCGTTCACCCCCTCGCCCATCGGGTTGGCGAGCTTGGTCGCCAAGACCCACTGGTCCCGCTCCGCGGCGATGCCTCGACCGGTGATCTCCTCGGAACGGCCTTGGTTATAGGCATCGGCGGTGTCGATGAAATTCACGCCGGCATCGCGGGCGCGAGCGATGATCCGCACCGATGTCGGCTCGTCGGTCGGCCCGCCGAACATCATGGTGCCGAGGCAGAGCGGCGATACCTTCAGTCCGCTCCGGCCAAGCTTGCGATATTCCAAGTTTGCCTCCGCCCGATCTATTCCAGCATCACGGTCTCGAACTCGGCCGGCAGAATGATCTCCAGCACTTCGCAATCGTCGGAATATTCCAGCACGGTGTGCTTGATGCGGGGCGGCTGAATCCAGCAAGCGCCGGTCCGCAGCAGGACCTCGCCTTGACCTTCGAACTCCGATCGCAGCCAGCCTTTCAGCACGTAGACCATCTGGAAGTCCACGTCGTGATAATGCCGTTTGGCGACCTCCTCGGGCCGAGACGGCGGCACGAACCGGATCACGTGCGCCTGCACCATGCCATCGGTCGCCTTGCTGATGCCGAGATCGCGGTACTTGGCGTAATGGCGCAGGCCGGTTCGGAAATCCCGCTCGTCGTGGTGGCTGACGGTGAATTTCTGCCGCGGCGCTCGTCTCGACTTGGTTCGCGCGGCGGATTTCCGCCTGGGCGTGCTCTTGGCCGCCGGTTTCCGCGGCTTGGATGCTACCGGTTTCCGCGGCTTGGACTTGGTGTTCTTCGCCATGATTGCCTCCATTCCACCCGGGCGCCTGCTCCGGGATCGTCGGGCAGTTCCGCGAATTTCTCGCACTGGTGTGAAACTGCCACACCCAAGGGAGCCCTTCCATGCGAAAATGACGCCGTGGGCAGGTCTCGCCGCTGGCCAGCCTTGGACCCGCGGACCCGCATCGCTCCGCACGAGCCGTCGCCGTGAATAAGCAGATCTTCACCGCTGTCTTGCTTGCAGCCGTCCCGATTACCGCATCGGAGCCGAGGACAGTTTTTGCCGCGGACGAAATCCAGGTCTACAACGCCGAGATCGCCGAGGTCGGCCAATGGACCTTCGAGCAGCATCTCAATTACATTCTGCAAGGGCGCACCCGACCGGAGTTTCCGGGCGGACTGATCCCGAATCACAGCCTCAACGGCACTCCGGAACTGGCTTACGGCGTCACCGAGGGGTGGGAGCTTGGGTTTTATGCACCGTTTGCCGTCGATAGCCGCGGCCAATTCCTGTCCGACGGCGTCAAGATCCGAACTCTGTTCGTGACCCCGCATGCGAGCCAACGCAATTTCTTCTACGGCGTGAACCTCGAGCTCAGCTATTCGACGCCGGAATTCTCGCAAACCAGATTCGGCATCGAGGTGCGGCCGATCGTCGGGGTTCGCAATTCGGATTGGGAATTCATCGTAAACCCGATCGTCGACATCGGTTTGGGCGACAAGGGCCAGGCCGACTTTGCGCCGGCGGCCCGGCTCGCCCGCAAGCTCGGCGAAGATTTCTTCGTCGGCCTCGAACACTACAGTGAGCTCGGAGAGATCGGACGTTTCCTGCCGCTGCGGGAGCAGCAGCACACCCTGTTTGCGGTCACGGACTTCAAGCTCGGCAAGTTCGACATCAATCTCGGCATCGGCTGCGGTCTCACGCCGGGGTCGGACCGGCTCGTCGCCAAGACCATCATCGGCTACGCCTTCCCGGTTCCGGGCAAGAATGACGGTGCCGGCGATCGAATGCCGAACCGCCCGCCAACGCCAAGGCTCGCGACGCATACGTCCACGGGAGGTGCTTTCGCCCCGGACCTGTTTGCGATGCGATGAGCAGGGTAGAAAGCGGACCGGCCAATCAAGAGACCGCCGTGGGCAAGCTCGGCATCGGGATCATCGTGCTCGCACTGCTCGGGGCCAGCCCCGCCGGAGCCGCGGATACGCCCGATCCGATGCCGGTCAAAGCCCCGGCCACTGTCTCAGCCCTCGATTGGACCGGGCTTTACGTCGGCGCCCATTTCGGGCTGGGCCTGGGTAATTTCGACATTGGGACCCATC
>WNFF01001960.1_pt1 | contig 19393 bp, 19 predicted proteins | sample 5400441 | NCBI WGS metagenome assembly WNFF01 (sample SAMN13153345, study PRJNA577476) | soil metagenome | isolation source: 120 cm saprolite under Douglas fir tree site 2 hole 3 replicate 1 | place: USA:California | collected 2015-04-18 | reverse complement strand
AGCGGGCGCTCACCAGGGCGCGGCGCTTTTCCCGGAGCAAGCTGTTTATCTCGCCGCCCTGCTGGGATTTGTGCTCTTCTATGGGTTGGAGTATTTGGTGGCTGTATCGGCTTCGGCGGAAGGCGAACCCAGCCGCGTTTTCTCCACGTTCCGAATCACGGCGTTTGCCGGATACAGCAGTCTTATTGCCTATCTCCTTGTCCACAGCGTCTGGAATGGCGGTCCATCCCTGGTGCTCTACACTCTGGCAATGGCGTTTCATTTGCTCCTGGTGGACCGCTCGCTCGCAGGGGAGCACTATGGTTCGTACGAAAGCCGCGGGCGATGGATACTTGCCTTAGCCGTCTTGGCAGGCTGGTTCGCCGGAATCCTTACCTCGATACCAGAGCAGTGGCTAGCCAGGATCACAGGGTTCGTCTGCGGCGGAGTAATTATGAACACCCTGGTGGTCGAATTGCCTGAGGGACGCGGCGGACGCTTCTGGCCTTTTGTGCTGGCAGCAGCAGCTTACTCCCTCGTGCTCATAGTCGTTTTGGGTTGAAGCCCGGGTGGAAGCCAAAGACCAGGCGGCTAGGGCGGCCGGGCAACGGCGAATCGCCGTGGGTAGTTGGGAGACGCAAACAAGCACACTGTCAGCCCCTAATAGCGGGCAGGGCTTAACGAAGGTGGGACCGAAAGCCGCGGCCTCAGCGGCTTCGGTCATTGGTTGGCCTGGCCTCCACTTTGACTGGCGAGCGAGAGAGGCCACGGGCGGAAGACGACCGCCACGGCTCCGAAACCGTGCTCACAGCGATCACAATCCACACAGAGCGATCTGGTGTCGAGAGGGACTGTGAGGTTTGTGTCTTGATTCGCTTCTTGTTTCATGCGTTCGCCCGCCCAGAGGACCAGCACGTTCGAGGTGATTAGCCCGAATACTACGAAGCTGGCACTTACGCGACAACTGTCAAAGGTGACAGGCCCGCAAACTCAGACGTGCCGGTGCGACTTCACCTACTCTCGCATCTTTCCCATTTCTTCCCCATTTCTTCCCGTTTCCTTCGGTGCCAACCAAGCCTTGTCTCGGACTGTCTTTTCTGACAGTAGCTAGTATCCGATTTGGAGCTTAACTTTCGCGATGAGCTGCGCAATCACCGCCAAAGAGAGGAGACCCTGGCTTGGTGGGGTTGGCATTTCGTTAGCTCTCGCGCTCCCGAGAGGACCTCACCAGAGTTGAAGTCAGAGAATGTGTATCAAGAACCGAAAAGGAGGACGATCATGAAAACAAGATTTGCGTTGTGCGCGATGCTGGTGTGCATTGCATCCACGATTGCCGTCGGGCAACAAGTTTCAGTCAACTACAACCACAGCCAGAGTTTCACTCAGTATCACACCTACGCCTGGGGTCCCGACAACGCCAACAAGGTCCAGAATTCGATATTGGCGCAGGTAGCGACACAGAATATCGACACGGCGCTGCAGGGCAAGGGGTGGCAGAAGGTGGAGGCAGACAAGAATCCCGACGTGCTCGTCACCGCCAGTGGCGGGCTGAAAGAGCAGACCTCCTATAGTGCGATGGGTATGCGGGGGTTCGGCGGCGGCATGGGCAGCATCACGCCAGAGCAAAATGTTGTGGGAACGTTGGTCGTTGACCTGGATGACGCGAAGACTCAGAGTTTGATCTGGCGTGGGATTGCTCAAAACACCCTCGACAACAACGGCAGTAAGAATCAGCAGATGGTGCAAAAGGCCGTCACGAAGATGTTCAAGCAATGGCCGAAGTGAATCGTATTTAGAGGAGGAGAAGTGCTTGGCATTGCTATGCATCTTCCCTCTAGATATTGGATCGGGGCAGGCTTGTCGTGAAAACGATACGAGGAGCAAATCATGATCAAACCTTCTTACCTATTCGCATTGGTGATCGCGCTGCTTTACGTGACTGTTGCCACTGCTCAACATCCGGTGCTCGACGCTGTCGCCAACAAGGTCGTTGCGAAGTACCAGTCGTCCAGTTGCCAGCAGTTGATGGAGCAGAAAGCCGTGAAAAAGCCGCCTTCGGAAGGGGAGCAGAAAGCCATGGAGATGCTGCGTACCGATCCGGCAATGCGCCACGAATTCGTCAGCATTGTCGCGGATCAGGTCGTTGACAAACTGATCCAATGCGGGATGATCCCATAATCATCACGGGGAGACGACCTCGAAGGTTATGAAGCCAGGTGGTAAAGGAGGTTATATGAGCCAGAATCACTTTACTCTCAGCTTTCCTTTGAAGACGCCCGCAGACGCGAAGGCGGTGGCGGAGCAACTTCCACCGCTAATGCCAGAGCTGTTCAAGGCGGAGGATGCGGTCGGTACGATTCATTACTCGCGCTTCACGGTTCTGAGCGAAAAGACTCTGCTGTTTCTTGGCGACTTCGATGGCGAATTCGGGCCTCTTATGTCAGCTCTGGCTAAGAGCGCGGGGCCGGTGTTCGATGCGATTTTCCAACATGTCGCAGGTCCGCCGCCCACTCCGGTCGCCGACAACGCGGAGGCCTTCGTCGAATGGACCGCGGGGCATCTTCTCCATCCGGTGAACCTCTATACCGCCTACCCAGACGTGACCGCCAAGGAAATTAAGGCCTTAGCCTCCGCCGCAGGCGTCAGCGGTGTCGGCGGACAGAATCTGTTCCTGGTGATCCTGCCCATGAAGTCAAGAATTGCCTTCATCGAAGTACAACTGATCCTGCGCGCCAGGGGACACGGGACAACCACAGACCTGGATAAAGTCGGCACACCCCATTTCGCGCAGTTCGTGCCGCTTGAGGACAACCAAATAGGGTTTTTCACGGTGTATGACGGCTCTTTCGACAAGTACATTTCCGATTTCACCAAGAACATCGGACAAGTCTTCGATCTTCTCTTCAAGTTCACTAAGGGCGCACCCCCCTCGCCCTGCAGGAAATACCTTCAGGAGTTCATTGACTTCGCGGCGGGGGCGAACCGCGCTCCAATCGGGTTCTACCAGGCATATCCGGGCCTGAGTGTTCAGGACATCCATGCCCTGATCGCCGATAGCAAGTCACAACCAGGCTCCGGCGCGACGGCCGCGTAGTCACCAGCGAGGATCAAATGGGAGACTCGCAATGGCTGGGACAACGGCGCACCTATCACGGACGACAGAGATGGGGGGCGTCCGGCGTCTGGCCGGGAAGGGGATGAGATTGCGTGCTTGATATCCATTCTGAAGCAAATACGAAGACCGTGGGCCGCCGTCGGCGGATGGCGGACTCTACATCATTGGGTAGCTCTGATGGTGGGTCCGATTTACTGATTGACGCTCGCTTTCCCAACGCGGTAGTTCGAGCCATTGCGTTGCTGGATAAATGCGCTGACGACATAGAAACGGCCCAGATGTTTGTCCGAATGCGATTGCGCGGGGAAGATCTGGAGGAAGTAGTTGAGTGGGGAGAAGTCTTGGAAGTTCTGCGAGTGAATGAAAGGAATCAAGCGTGAGCCGATCAATTTGATCGCCGATGGCAGCTCCTAATCAGGCTCGGCTGCGTGGTCACGAGTCCGATCAGGTAGGAGATACGCATGAGCCAGGACACCAAGGTACACGCGCCACAGACAAAAGGACTTGGGGAATTCTTCCATCGTCTGTTCGGTGGAAATGGGCACGAGAGCCCTGGGTCTGATGTTCATTCGGGACGCGGTCCAAAAGCGACACTCGACCTTGGTGATATCCAGGGATTCATCCTCCGCGGCTACCGGATGCCGATGGTGCGGCATTTCTTACTAACGGTGGGCGTCCCCGCGGAGGCACGCAAGGCACTCGGCCGACTGGTCAGCGGAGATGAGTCTGACGCGCCACAGATCACCACTGCGGAAGACTGGCATGTGGGGTTCGCGCCGGGCCCCGGAGACAATCCCGCTGATGTCCCACGCCGCAAGCCTGACTATTGCCTTAACGTCGGAATTACCTGGCCCGGGATGATCGCGTTAGAGATCAAAGATCGCGTACCGACGATCTCATTCAAATCATTCGGAGCGTTCATCGCAGGTGCGGCAGAACGCGCCGCGTTGGTGGGTGACACCGGACCAAGTGCGCCGGAGAACTGGCTCGGTGCCTTCAAGACTGGAGTCGATCACGTCATGGTTACGTTGCACGCACTTAGTCCAGGGGCGATGAAGAGCTATAGCGAGCGGCTATCGGTGCTGTTTGCCGCAGGCGGCGCATTCCACGAGACCTGGCGTATCGACGGGATCGCTTGGACAGAAATGCAGGATGGCAAGCCCACATTCTGTTCCAAAGTCCCTTTCGGTTACACCGACGGCATCAGCATGACTACCATTCGCGGCGGTCCCGAGCGATATACGCCGGACCGTCAGCAGCCCTGCGAACCATGGCTGTTCGTTTTGCAGGACGAAGCCGAGAATTACTTCGTGCCGGAGCCTCGAGAGCTCGGCCTGAACGGCAGCTTTGCGGTCTTCAAGATGATCGAAACCGACGTTGTCGGATTCGAGAATCACCTGCAGTCGAACAAGGACAAAATAGATCCCGAACTGCATGCCGCCAAGATCTGCGGACGGTGGCGCAACGGCGTTCCACTGGCATTGTCGCCAGAAACGGATAATCCTGCGGGCGGGATCCCACCCGAGCAGATGAACAACTACGAATACGTGAACCCGGACGGGTCAGGCGATCCCAAGGGACTGCGCTGTCCGGTGGGCGCGCACATGCGTCGCATCAATCCGCGAGGCCAGCCAGTCACAGGACAGGGCGAACCCGGCGGCAGCAATAATACGCACCGGCTGATCCGTCGTGGCATGCCCTACGGGCCGAACTACGATCCGAAGCAACCTTACGACGGCATCGAGCGCGGGCTCCTCGGCTATTTCATCAACTCAAGCATCGAGAACCAATATGAGTTCGTGCTGGGGCATTGGGTCAATGACAGTGAATTCGCCGGGGCGGTCAGGCTGGACCCTAAGTCGAAGGATCCCATGATTGGCACTCAGGACCCAGCAGAAAGCATTTTCGTAATTCCGCAGGGAAACGGCGCGCCCCCGATCACGATCACAGGATTTTCCAGCTTCATAAAGACGAAAGCCGCCGCTTATTGCTTTCTGCCGAGCATCACCGCGATCAAATTTATTTCCGAGCTGTGATGAGTTCAAGGAGGGTTGATCCCGATGCTATTCCTGACCAGATGGTTCGGAGTGACCGGCAGCGACGCGGAGCGCAGCTCCGCGCGGGAAAAGGTTGAGATCGACGAGATCATCGAGAGAAGCTTGCTGATGCAGTCGAATGCCGCCGCCAAACAGAAGCGGGCGCTCGGCCGTGGAACTCACGTAAAGGGCGTCAGCGTGCGTGCACAATTTGAAGTTTTTGACGTGACCGTTGGTCGCGATCGGGAACTCGCGGCGCGGCTGGCGAAGGGAATGTTCGCCAAGCCCAGCATATATCCCGCGATTGTGCGCTTTGGGAACGCGGATCCGAATAAGAACTCTGATTTCAAGCCGGACGTCCGATCGTTGTCTTTCTCAGTTGACCTGACATGTGGTGGCGCGGTTGTTCCCCACTCGAGTGTTGGGCGGCAGGACTTCTCAATGCAGAACACGAAGACTCTGCCTATAAACGACGCAGCTGGATTTGTGGCGATTTCCAGGGTACTTACGGCATCGAACCCGGCCGTCGGTCTGTGGTCGCTGCCGTTCAAGGACAAGTTGAGACTGTTGAGGACGCTCACCTTGGTCCAATTTCAGTTGCACCAGAAAATCAAACCGTATCAGCAACTGCGCTATGAGAGCAACGTACCGTTTCGTTACGGACCGGTTGACGTCGTGAAGCATTCGGCCACACCGTCACCGGACAATCCGGCGAGTCCGCTACAAAGGAGAAACCCGAACGGCCTGCAGGACGAACTGATCCGACACATTCAGGAAGATAGCAAGATGAGCAGCTTCGACTTTGGAGTCCAGTTTCTCGACACCGCCAGGATGACCTATTGGGGCAAACATCGGGACACCAACTTCTGGATCGAAAACGCCAGCGTCCTGTGGAAAGAAGCGGAAGCACCTTTCCACACGGTCGCACGGCTTACTCTGCTTGCGAAGTCGCAGCTGCAGCCGGATGTCGCCGAAGCGACCTATATCGACGTCACCGGGAACTCGACGCCTGACAGCACACCCCTTGGCAGCATCAACCGCGCCCGCTGGCCGGCAGAGGTTGCAAGCAGAAGAGCGCGCATGCAAGCGGCCGGGCGTCAAGAAGCTGAGAGGCCGTCCTATGCGCGGTCGGCTTGAGATTTCGAAATAACGCGAAAGTCATTGCATTCGGCTAAGGCGAAAGAAGGTCAAATCGCGCCTTCGAAACCGAAATAAGAGCTCAGAGAGATGGGTAAGCGACTCGATCTGCCATCGTCTCCTAACGCTCCACCAGCGTCACGGCCCCCGTGCGCAGATCGTACACAGCACCCACCACCTTCAGCTTGCCGTCTTTGACCCGCGGCGCCAGGATCGGCTGAAGTTCCTTGAGCCGATTAACGCCAATCTCCACATTCTTCCGAATCGCGTTTTCCAGCGCGTCGCCAGGTGCCCCCTTACTCTCAGCGACGGCGGGCTTGATAAGTTCCACCAGGCCATTGATCGCTCCCGGTAGCGAATCCCTCGCATCAATGTGCGTCATGGCAGCCTTGACCGCGCCGCAGCCGCTGTGACCCAGGACCACGATTAGGGGCACATTCAGTTCAGCGACCGCGTACTCGATGCTGCCCTTGACCGTCACGCCCGCACCGCTTACCACATTGCCGGCTACACGTACGACAAAGATGTCGCCGACGCCCACATCAAACAAGATCTCCGGCGCCACTCGGGAATCCGCACAGCTGACGACAACCGCCTCGGGATACTGGGCTTCTGCGACTCCGCGAAAATCTTCGGGACTGCGCCGCGGACTCGCAGGTTGTCCTTTCACGAAACGCCCATTGCCATCGAGAAGTTCGTGCAGCGCTTCGTCAGCGCTGATGGGTGACCGGGGTTTGTTCACCGCTGCCTTTTGGGCCAGGGCAAACATCCCCTTGGGATTAGCCAGACTGAATCCCGTTGCTGCCAGTGTCACGAACTCACGCCGCGAAACCTTTGACAGATTCTTCATGGTCAACCTTCCTGTTCAGCCAATCAGCCTGGATTCCACTTGAGTTGCCGAATTGGTGAAATCGCCAGGTCAGAAGAAGGCCCCATAACCGTGGTGACCCGACAACGTGGTGACCTGACAAAGAGACACTCAATTATTTGGAGTTTACGCGGGAGGCCATGATGAAGAGACTGTAAGAACATACAGTGCAGGACATCATTATTCTAGAAATGCTCAGTGCGTAAGAACATTTTAGAGTTCAGCCTTGAGAGATGTGGATGGCAGTTGACATTTTTCCGGTATATACTCCCTTCGACAGAAAGAGGAGCATTCTGCTCGATATTCTGATGCCGTGCATGCGAAAACCGCATTAGGATGGCTCCAAGGTTAGATCTTTTGTGCAGCTATAGGATCGGCCTGTAGGTTTTGAAGGTCTTCGGAGTCCTCATGTCTCTACCAGCGTTGACCGTGGAAAGTGAACGTCGTTTCCGCTATCTCTTCGAGCAATCGTCATTGGGGATCGCAGTTGAAGATCTCGAGGGAAATCTCTTGCTTGCCAACCCAGCGCTTTGCTCCATGCTGGGATACCGTGAGGACGAACTCTGCGGAATGAGTTGTTCCCAATTTGCTAGTCCGGAAGATTCCGAGGAGGATTGGGCCCATTTTCAGCAGCTCCGTGCGGGCATCATCGACCATTACTCGCTGGAAAAGCGCTACTTGAGAAAAGATGGGGCTCAGCTTTGGGGACGCCTGAATGTCTCTCTTTTGAAGAATGGCGATGGAGGATCCCCTCTGGTCTTTGCCTTCGTGGAAGACATCACGGCCCACAAGCTCGCAGAAACAGAGGTCGCCCGAAGCGAAGACCGGCTTCGTTTGGCGCTGGAAGCGGGCAAGGCCGTGGGGTGGGAATGGGACATTAAGAGCGGACGAGATACCTGGTTTGGGGACCTGCGGACCATGTTTGGAATTCCGTCCGATAATTTCGTCGGGCAAGTCGAGGATTTTTTCCGTTACGTACACCCGGAAGACCGACAGGTGGTTGCGAAAGCCGTCGCCGATGCCAGGCAAAATCGGAAACCGTACGTGGCGGAGTTCCGCGTCGTCAGGCTTGACGGGACTGTGCGCTGGGTCGCGGCCACGGGAACGTTCCATTACGGCGCTGATGGCGATGCCGAGCGGATGCTAGGAATGGCGGTGGACATTACTGAACGAAAGCGAGCGGACGAGGCGGTGCAAGAGAGCGACCAGCGTTTTCGCTTGGTCGCGGATAGCGCGCCTGTACTGATCTGGATGTCCGGTGTCGACAAGCTGTGCACGTACTTCAATAAGCCATGGCTGGTCTTCACCGGGCGATCCGTGGACTCCGAACTCGGGAACGGATGGGCGGAAGGGGTTCATCCCGACGATTTGCAGAGATGCCTGGACACGTACACGCAGGCCTTTGATCGTCGTGAAGAGTTCAGGATGGAGTATCGGCTTCGACGCCACGACGGAGACTATCGATGGGTTATCGACATTGGAGTGCCCAGATTTAATGAGGAAAGCTCTTTTGTCGGTTACATCGGGGTCGGTGTCGATGTTACCGAGCGCAAGTTGGCGGAGGAGGCACTCCGCGAGAGCGAAGAACGGCTTCGTCTCGCGGCTCAGGCGGGAAAGATGTTCGCCTATGAGTGGGATGCCGCCACCGATGTGATCGTGCGCTCGGGGGAGTTCGCCCAGATTCTCGGGACCGATGAGGCGGCGCAGGTTCCTGGTCGGGAAATATTGGCTATGGTTCACCGCGACGACCGAGAAAGACTTAAGGCGGCGGTTGCGGAACTTAGTCCTGAGGAGCCTTACCTTCAAATCAGCTATCGCATGGTACGTCCCGACGGTATTGTGATCTGGGTTGAAAGAAACAGTCGTGCGCACTTCGACGAGCAGGGCAGAATGCTGCGCATAGTAGGCATGGTAGCGGACATCACCGAGCGCAAGCGAGCGGAGGAGAGGCTGCGAGAATACGAGAAGGCCGTCGAAGGTTCCGAAGAGATGATCGCGGTTGTTGACCGAGACTACCGCTACCTGATCGCGAATCGTAAGTTTCTGAACTTTCGGAATATGACGAAGGAGCAAGTCGTGGGGCATTTAACCCAGGAAGTATTGAACAAGGGCGTGTTTGAGGCGGACGTCAAGGAAAAATTGGATGAGTGTTTCCGAGGCAGAGTCGTGAGATACGAGATGAAATATACGTATCCGCAGCTTGGCGAGAGGGACGTATTCGTATCGTACTTTCCCATCGAAGGTACCACCGGCATCGATCGAGCCGTTTGTATTGTGCAGGACATCACCGACCGCAAGCGGGCGGAAGAGGCACTGCAAAAGAGCGAAGAACGGTTTCGTCTGGCAGGTCAAGCCGGAAGAATGTATGCCTACGAGTGGGACGTTGCAACTGACCAGGTCATGCGATCGGGAGAATTCGCAAACGTCCTCGGTGTCGGCGACCAGGTGAAGCAGCTTACCCGTCAGCAACTATTGGCCAGTGTTCATCCAGACGACCGTGCATGGGTTGCCGGTTCGGTTGACCAAGTTACTTGCGAGAACCCGACCGTCCAGATTAGCTATCGCGTGTTGCGTCCCGATGGTTCGGTGGTTTGGCTGGAGAAAAGCGCGCGAGGCTTCTTCGACGAACAAGGAAAGCTGCTGCGGATGATAGGAATGATGGCGGACATCAGCGAACGCAAACGGGCGGAAGAGGCACTGCGCGAGAGCGAGGACAAACTTCGTCTGCTTCTCGACTCAACCGCCGAGGCCATCTATGGAATTGACCTCGAACACCGATGCACGTTCTGCAACCCAGCCTGCCTCCGCACTTTGGGATACGAGCACGTTGACGAAGTGCTCGGCAAGAATATGCATAATCTGTTACATCACACTCGTGCGGACGGGACATTGTTCCCGGTGGAGGAGTGTCGGGTCCACCGGGTAACACAAACTGGGGAAGGAGTTCACGCGGACGACGAGGTGCTGTGGAGGGCGAACGGAACAAGTTTCCCCGCTGAATATTGGTCGTATCCACAGCGAAGAGGGGAACGGGCGGTCGGGGCTGTGGTCGCGTTCATCGATATCACGCAACGCAAGCTGGCGGAAGCGGCGCTCGCCAGTGTGAGCCGCAGGTTGATTGACGTACAGGAGCAGGAACGTACCCGGATCGCGAGAGAGCTTCACGACGACATCGGTCAACGCCTCGCACTGTTGGCCGTCGAGTTAGAACAACTCCGCCAAGACCCTAACACCTTGCCTGGAGTCCTTAGCCGTATGGGCGACCTACAGAAGCGGGCCAGTGAGATAGCCTCCGATGTCCAAATCATGTCGCACGAGTTGCACTCGTCAAGACTCGAATATCTAGGCATAGTGGCAACCATGCGTGGATTCTGCAAAGAGTTCGGCGAGCAGCAGAAGGTGGAGATTAGCTTCAAAACCGACGATTTGCCAAGCCTCGTGCCGGCGGACGTTTCTCTTTGCCTCTTCCGAGTCCTGCAAGAGGCCCTGCACAATTCAGCCAAACACAGTGGGGTGCGGCACTTCGAAGTGCGATTGTGGGGAACGGGGGATGAGGTTCATCTCACGGTTGGCGACTCCGGCGCGGGCTTTGATCGCGCCGCGGTCAAGGAGAGCCAGGGGCTTGGCCTCATCAGCATGGAAGAGCGGCTGAAACTGCTCAAGGGAACGTTGTCAATCGAATCGCAACCCAGAGGTGGTACTACGATCCACGCTTGTGTGCCTTTCAGTTCGGGAAGCAATTCCCTGCGTACGGCCTCCTGACACCCTGCCGACGGCAATTGGGCAGGAACTTGTCTGCGTTAGCAATACCAAATAGCTGCGACATATCAAGACTTGTTAATTACCAGCCTCACCGCCGTCGGTGATCCGCGACACCGACGGCAAGGTTACATGCCCAATACCAGTATTGATTGGGGTTCCACGCCTTGAAGCCGATCTCGGGCAAGTATATTCTTGGCCTACCTTGGCCCTTCAGTGGGCTGTGGTTGGCAGAAAAACATCAATCAATAGGCGACTCTAAACTGCCGAGAAAACAGTTATGAAATGTAGATCGTGTGGCGCGGAACCCCAAACAGAGTTTGGCGCAGAGATAAACATCCATTTCCCCGGCCGGCGAGGTCTGGACAAACCTGCCGTGTTGATATTCCCAAAGCTCGTCGTCTGCTTCGAGTGCGGCTTTACGGAATTCACTATTCCAGAGGACCAGTTGCGTTTACTGGAGGAAGATGATGCGGCGTAATTTAAGACTGCTTGATAGCCCGTTCACTGGGACCAAACGGCTGAGTGCTCCGCACTGATTCTGTCCTGGATGTGGCTTCCCTGCTCACGCTGAGACGTTTTCAACACATACCCACACAGAATATCCACGTCGCATGCCTTGGCTATCTCGTCCCATAGGTGTTCAAGCTGAATTGCCGCGTCTGGCTTACCTTGCGCCCACAAAACAGGGGCACATTCACCGCAGGCTGCAACCCGCGGAGGCTCCCCCTTTGCCGCTTTCGCCGCCGCGGCGACCCGATTGGCCGCGACCTTCAGGAATCGAACCGGGTCAGGCAGGTCATTCACCATGAAGGTTGAAAGGGTCTCGGCAACATCCAACGGGAGATAGCGGCCCTCTTCAATGGCGGCGGAAATATTCACTCCATGTCCCTGTAATGTCTGAAGAAGACTCTTCTGGTGGGACTCAGTCACGACCACGATAACCGCATTCCCGGCCAGCAGCGCGGCTTCAATAAAGCGAGCGAAGCCAAACACAAGGGATGCATCATCACCATGGAATTGAACCTTGTGGCTCCGAGTGATCTCCCCTTTTCTCGATGTGAGCAACGGGAGGGCCTCCTCGTGGTAGGGACAGTCGGGGCCCTGAGTGTCGGCATTGGCGGTGAAACCGAGGTCCGACAGCGCGCCACAGATGAACCGCCTGTCCTGCCGGACCGCGTCCACGGCGGCCAACAGTTCGCTTCCGGCGTGGGCTTTAACCACGTAGCCCAGCGCTCCAGAGCTAAGAGCTTCTTGCACAACATCGGCAGAGGATTCTTGACTCACGAAGAGTATTTTGGACTCGGGGGAGAGCTTGCGGATTCGTCGAGCGGCTTCAATTCCATTCAGTGTGGGAAGCCCGATGTCGAGCACAATTAAGTCCGGGCGCAGTTCTTCGGCCTTCCGAACTGCTTCCAATCCGTCTGACACCTCTCCGACTATCTGCAGTTCGGGCCTTTTGCCCAGCGTCGAACAGACGAATCGCCGAAACGGTTCGTAATCCTCTACCACGAGAACCCGGACTGATGGCGTTTCCAAAGGCGGCCTCCACCTTCAAGGCTCAAACCCAACTCTGAGAGTTTAGTTGCTACTGCTGTCGTATTCCAACCCTATTCTTATGAGTCTTCTATGAGTCGCCGGGGTAGGTCGTTGCGCAAACGCAAGGTTCGATTGGCTCCAGACGGGTATGTTATCGGGGTGCTGTCAATCTGTCGGTGCGATGAGGAACGCACGAGTGTGCGACGCCGCACAACACACGATGGGCTTGACCTTGGTTTCCGGACGTGGTATTTAAACACCCCGAGGCCCATCGCGGCAGTCGATGCTTTTACCAAGATCGTATCAGCGGAGCCGTATCTCAGAAGTTTTCGGGGCAGATGCAAGGTATCCTGCGACTCGTTCTGTGCATCAGATCATCTCCAATTCTGCAATAGCGGGAGTCGGTGCGCAAAAGAAAACGTTTCTAGATTTCCACATGTTTCCCAAAATGAACGGCCCACAATTGTCGACCAGGCACCTGTTGAGCAGGGATGGTTCAGTCAGGGCGTGCGCCTTACGAATCTATCGCATTTCTGCGACGTCATTAGAGAGTTCACTCCGCTCACAGGGGGCAAGTCCCATGCTTGAAAAAGTAGCTTTGAAGCTGAAGCCAGGCACCTGGCTGAGGAGACGCCCGACACTGCACAAACTACTATTGTTCTTGCTCGTGACCAGCATGGCTGCCAGGGCGGAAGACAGGGTTCCAAAGTTCACCGCAAGCACAGAACTCGTTCAGGTATCGGTTGTTGTTTTGGATCAACAAGGACGAGTAGCAACTGGCCTCACCAGAAAAGACTTTGAAGTTTTTGAAGATGGTGTCAAACAAGACATCGTAGAATGCATGACCGAAACCTCTCCCGTCTCCGCCGCACTCGTTCTGGACAAGAGTAGGAGCATGAGAAGTAATGTGCCTCTGGTCATTCAGGGGGCGTTCAACGTACTTGACTCACACGTCAAGAGCAGCGACGAGTTTCTGTTGGTCGCCTTTGACAGCCGGCCGAAACTTATCCTTCCACAGTTCACCGGCGATGCCGACACACTCAAGCACGTTATCTCAAGCTATCTTGGGGAGGCTAATGGCCTCACATCCCTTTATGATGCGCTCTACCTCGCGGTCAGCAACGTAAAAGAAAAAGCGAAGAATGTTCATCGCGCGGTGATTGTCATCACCGACGGAGGGGATACCGATAGCGTCTACACGAAAAAGGAGATCCAGGGATACCTCGAAGAGGCTGATGTGCCGGTCTTCGCGGTGAGTGCCAGCGAACCGAACATCTTCCGGACTTGGACGGTCGGAAAAAACGGAAAGCCTGAGCTCATAACGCAAGATGATGCTATCGGGCCGGCCGAGCTCGGCGGGCCGAAAGTCCTCAAGGAACTGACCGACGCAACCGGGGGGGCAATATTTACGGCTCACGAACCCGAGGACATTCCTCGAATTATGGGCGCCGTTTACGACTTGATTAGCAATCAGTACACCATTTCCTACAAGCCGCCGCGTGCTGCCGGTGGAGCATCTACAATTGGCGAACGTCACAAGATTCAGGTGAAGTTAACGGCGGGAGACCATCGGTTTGAGGGGTACCATTTGGATTACAAACACCAGTACTATCGGCCCAATGGCCACGGGGGCGAGACAAACACTCTCGCTGCTTTTCCCCATCCTTAAAGAGTTCTAAAATTCTCCAGCCGGCGTTAGCGAACTTCCGATTCGTATCATCGTCTTTCACTGTGCTGGCTTCGGGCTCGTCTAGCATTCCAGCGAGTTCATTTATCGAGTTCTCAAACTCAACTCCTGACTCGTCGTCCAGATCCAACTAATTACGAGTTCACCATGAACAGCGCGTCCTGCAAGCAATGCAACAGCCACCACGCCACTTCATCTCCGGGATCCATCGGGCCATCCGCCAAGTGCGTCTTGACATCGGCCAGAAATAAATCCGGTGCTTCCTGTGCGCGGATCAGAATCTTGTCCATGGACCCAGATAGTTCATGCTTTGTCAGAACCAACTTAAGCCGGATACTGGGAATCCGCTCTAATTTCGTCCGCTCGCTCGACGCGATTGGCCGTCACGTTGCCACCCCGTTCGCCCCAGTCCCATCAGATTGGTCTACTTACCTCACTGACTCTGCTCGAGAGCGCTCTTGATCGCCGTCAGGGAGCTCTGAAGACCCGAGACGGTCTTACCCACCGCGACCTTTCGCACGATTGATCCTTTCATGCCAGTCAGACCAGCCTGCTCCGATGCCTCCACCTTGATCAGATAAAAGCCGGATTTTTTCGGATCGTCGCTGGGGCGAATACAGACTGTGAGGTCGAGTGCAGTCTCGAAGTAATGACTCGAATAAAGCTGCTTTTCGGCAATTACATACGCCGGTTGCTCGGCCCCAGTTCCGTGCAATGTCACGACATGCACAATGCGCAACGTGGGTTTCAGGCCGAATTTCACCTTGTCCCAATAGAACGCGTTTTCCACGTTCGCGGGCTTCGCCTCCGGATAGTCGAGCAGGTAGTTATAGAAATCCGGCAGGGCCTTCTGCAGGGCGCTGCTGTGGCTCAGCATGTACTTGAATTGCTCGGCCACGTTGGTAGGTTCGTGTTTGTCGTTGTAAACCGCTCCCAGTATCCGATTGCCCTCCTTCTGATAGGTGAGCAAGCGATCCAATGCCAGCTTCTGGAGGAACTGATTCACCTGGTCATCCGCGTCGGCCGCAGACCAATTGATGGATTGATGCAATTGTTCCATGGTGCTGGCAGGCAACTGAATCTGGCAGTTGCCGGACTTGCAATTCTTCAACGCCTTTATGTCATCGTCATCGAGCGCGAAACCCTTCAGGTCGGAAAGCTGTGGTGGAGCACTGAATGGTTCGACTGCCAAATATTCAGGGATTTTGCGCAGGCGATCGAAATCATTGGCGAACTTGAGGTAGCTCTCCGGCGCAGCATTGATGTAGATAACGCCCAGCACAAAAATCTCAGCTGGAGTTCGGGAGGTCAACGTCTTGGCAACCGGCTGGCCGCTCTGGATAGCAGCGATCTGGTCCTGACTCAGTCCGCCGCTCTCCTTGAAATACGCCTGCAGTTCAGCACTCGTTTGAGCAGTACTGAACGCGGTAGCTCCGGCGATCAATGTAAGCAACACGGCCATTCGGACGACGGTATGCATCACAGTACCTCGACAAAAGATGTTCGGCTTGATCTGGCTTGCTGCTTGGGCCCCACCTGGCTCTGGCAAAGCTTCCTTTATTTGCTTGTGTTCGAGATATCCCTAGCTTCGAGCTACCCGACTCATGCTCCCGACCAGAACGCTGCTTTCAACGACGGGCCGTGCGGCAGAGGGCGTTCCCACATCTCGCTCGTTGACCTCGGCGTCGCTCGATAATCGCTCGATGAACTTTTTCAGAGTAAGAGTTAAGGGAATCGCGAGAATGGCTCCCGCCGGGCCGAGAAGGAAACCCCAAAACATGAGCGACATCATGATTTCAAGGAAGGAGATATCCACGCCCTTCTTCATGAGAATCGGCGTGAGCCCATAGTCCGTCAGCATCTGGGACACGATCAAGGCGCCACCCACTAGAAGGGCCTTCTTCCAACCGAGCATGAGCAGGGCCAAAAGAGTCGGGGGCACCAGGGCCAAGATAAAGCCCACATTAGGTATAAAGTGGAGGAAAAAATACAGCACGCACCACAGGACCGGGGAGTCCACGCCCAAAGCAATCAGCACCACCAGGTTGGCCAGCGCGGTGATGATACCCGTCTCGGCCGAGGTAGCTATATAACGCTGCACACCGCCGCCATAGTAGGCCAGCTTCTCGGCGAGAGGGTTTCTCTTCGCCCCCTCCTCCACCACCATCTCGACGATGAAGATCCACGACAATATAGAAATCAGAAAACCATCGCCCAAAAAGCCACCCGCCTGCCGGAGGACCCTGCGGGCGAGGTCCAGGAGTTTATCCGAGGTGGACAACTTCGCAGCGGAGATATTGGCAAAGTTAATGCCGTGCGCATCCGCGAAAACCACTAACTTTTCAAAAAGGACCATGAAATATTGGTGATATTCGGGCAGCCTCTCCGTCATTCGCGCGATACTTTCGTACAGGAGGGAAACCGTAATCACATTCAGCGTTCCCAACAAGGCCACCGTCAACACCAGCGCAACGGTCTTTCCGAACTGGAAACGGCGCATGAGCCATTGGGGCAACGGAACAAAGGCGTAGGCGAGTACCAGGGCCATCAGCAGGATCACGATCAAGTCAGACGCGGCCCTGATTGCCGGTCGCTCATATCGGCCTCTTCAGGATTCGACGAATACTTGCCCGCTCTCCCCCGAGCGCAGCAAGGCGAAGGCGCGTCCGCCAAAGGCATCAAAAGACATTCCATGCTCACTGCCGGTCATGTCGCGGGCTACTGGCAAAAATGCCAGTCTGGACCTGGAACCCAGCTACGATTCGACGTTATGAGCAGATTTCCGGGGCTCTGGTTCCTGGCTTCCGGCAGCTCTCCAGCGAAAAAAAGGAGGAGTTGCCAATGGTGAGCAGGCAACTCCTATGGCGATTGATCCGCCTGTGAAGAGGGCCTTGTCTTGGACAAGACCCCAGAGAACGGGACTCGCACAAAGCGTTCCTCGTCGGACGCTAGCGACTCTTCCGAGCCGTTCGCAGACCGAGCGCCGACGCCAGCGACAGAAGACCCAGCAATCCAATCAGAGGGAGTTCGCTTCCCGTCTTCGGGAGCTCGGGCGCCGGCGCCTGAGCCACTTCTACTGGAACAACCACTTCTTCCTCCTCGACAACCAGGACCGGGACATCAGCTGGCGGTGGCGGAGGTGGAGGCGGCATTTCGCCGGTCACGGTTTTGTTCTGTGCAACCTCAATGGCGGGGGTCTCCACGACCTTGGTGGCGGAGATTTTCATCCCCTTCTTCAGGCCCCAGGCATCGACCATTTGGCCATCAACGTTGAATTTCTGATTCTTGGGAATCGTGAACCGCTGGTTCTTTCCGTCCGCCAGGGTCAGGATTACAGAATTTGGCGGGGTTACGAACCACACCCTTCCCGTAACACTCTGCACGGTGGTAATGGTCTGGGGGGTTGTGGTGGTGGTGATGGTGCGTTGAAGTTTCATCCCCGGTTTCAGATCGTGAATCCCGAGTTGCTGGCCGTCAACTGTGACTCTGGCGCTTTCCGGCACATTGGCAAAATGCCGCAAGCTGCCATCTGCCATCTTAACTACCAGGTCGTTGCCCGAGACGGTCACGACTTCACCGCTCTCGACTTTGGTTTGGACCGTGGCTGCGTCACTGGTTGTCGTGCTTGTTGTTTGCAATTGCGCGCTCATGCTCAGGGTAAAGGCCAGGCAAACAGCCCCCACCACGACCACCAGCCATGTCCGTGCCCAACCTCTTTTTGATTTCATTTCCTCTTCTCCTTATCAGTTTTCGGAATCATGTTTCTCAGATCCATCAGTTTTATCTATTCAAAAGGGTCGTCTTGCGACTGATTGTTGATTGACCGCTCCTGGCTCGGATTCCGACTGGACACGAGCATGAACATTCGAGGCCGAGTCGGCAACAACAGACGCCTGGACGATGTAACGTTTCGGGGCGCTGCCGATGAAATAGAACGGATAACAAGTTACCAGCGTCAGCGACGGATGAGTCCGCGGTCGCAGCACCGAGACATCGCTGCGATCAACGATGGTGATGCGGTCGATGATGTAGATTTCCGTCCGCTGCGGCGTAACCATTTCAATCGTGTCGCCGAGACCCACGTCTTTTAGCCCGCGAAAGAATCCGTCTCGATGTCCGGCAATCGCTACATTGCCGTTCTCCCCGGGATTGGCCGTACCGGCCACGTGCCCGACTCCCCGGTTCAGGCTCAGATCGTCGGTCCCTTCCAGAACAGGGACCTCGACGTCAATCTTGGGTATCCGGAGAATGCCGAGGGAAGGCGCGAAGTGTGCGGCCAAACTCTCCTGGTAATCCTTGACACGTTTCTCCGACCACAAACTGAAGTTCGGAATCGCACTGGTCAGCGCTACCGGTTGAGGCTGTCCCACCGAAGCCAAGCGCTGAGACTTGAATCTCTGCAATTCCGCACGAGACAGAACAACATGATGGATTTGGGCTGCCACATAAAGGGCGAGCATCAGCACACCGAAGATCAGCAGAAGACGCTCAAGCTTGCGTAACGAACCCATTCCTGTTTACCTGCCGGGCCCAAAGCCGCAATAATCGCGTCAGAGCTTCCGATTCGCCCTGCAGTGTGCTCAGAGCCGGGGCACCCCTTCTGCTGTTCAGAGTAAAGGGAACGAAACAAGGGCATAACTGTCATTACTGACAGTCAGCGTCGGGCCTCCGTTAAACGTGCCCAGGGCTGGTTGAGAGGCGTTCTACCCGAGTTCATTTAACAAGCTCGCGGATACGAAGAGCTTATTGGAAAGCACTGCATTGATAGCGCAGAACAGATCGAGGTTCAAACGTGATTTCACCACGTAGGCCGAGCCGCCTGCGCCCATGGCGGCGTTCATATAGTCAGCGTCTTCGTGAACGGTAAGAAAGATGATCTTGGCACTGCATCCCGAATCTCGCAACTGCCGCGCGGCATCGATCCCGCTTAGTTCCCCCATGGAAATGTCGAGGATAATGACATCGGACCTAAGCCGGAGGCATTCGCGGACTACGGTTGTCTCGTCGGATATTTCGGCGATGACTTTGTAGTCCTCCTCTTTTTCAAACATCTTTCTGACATGGGCGAGGACAGCAGAATTGTCGTCGGCGAGGATTATTGTCGTTTTCCGCACAAGCCTCCTTCGAGGGCCGGCGCTTCGGACTTGTAAGTCGCATAGCTGTCGTTTGTGACGGGCGCCAAGACGACAAGCAGCTATCCTAATTTGGCCTGAGTGGTCTCAGCTACTGTCAAAACTGACCGGGGAACTCGCCGCCCTTGAGGCTCATTTACG
>WNFF01004772.1_pt1 | contig 19395 bp, 17 predicted proteins | sample 5400441 | NCBI WGS metagenome assembly WNFF01 (sample SAMN13153345, study PRJNA577476) | soil metagenome | isolation source: 120 cm saprolite under Douglas fir tree site 2 hole 3 replicate 1 | place: USA:California | collected 2015-04-18 | reverse complement strand
CGCACGGTGATCAGCGTCCAGCTGATCGACACCAGGAAGATGGTGGCGCTGATCGCCGTCATCGAGCGGATGAAAACGACGCCCAGCCCAGCGAAGAAGGCCGGCGCGATCAGCGGCAGGGTCACCCGTCGGAAGGTCTCGCCGCTGCCCGCTCCCAGGCTCGACGAGGCTTCCTCGATGCTACGATCGATCTGCTGGAGCTGGGCCACGGTGGCGCGGATGCCGGTCGGGCTGTAGCGGAAGACGTAGCAGGCGATGATGATCAGCGCGCCGCCGCTCAATGCCAGCGGCGGATCGTTGAAGGCGATCAGGTAGGCGATGCCGACGATGGTGCCGGGCAGCGCGTAGTTCATCATGGCGGCGAATTCCAGAGCGCGGCGCCCGGGAAACTCGGTGCGCGCGACGAGGAATCCGAGCACCACCGCGAAGAGGCCGCCCACGGGCATGCAGAGGACCGCGATGATCAGCGTGTCGCGCACCGCCTTGAGCCCGCCGCTGAAGACGTGGGCGTAGTGCACGAAGGACAGGCGGTTGTCCGCGCCGAGGCCCTTCACGAGGGAGGCGGCGGCGATGAGGGTGTAGCAGACGAGCACGAGGAGGGCCACGGCGCCGCAGAGCACGCCGAGGCCGGTGATGGCGATGGGGGAGAGGCTCTTGATCCGGGTGACGGCTCCGAGCTTGCCCGTCACCGTCACGTACGAGCCGCCGCGCCGCTCGATCCACCGGCGCTGCCCCACGAAGATGGCGAGGGCGGGAACGAGCAGGAGGAAGCAGAGAGCGGCGCCGCCGCGCATGTCGTAGAGCCCGGTGATCTGCAGAAATGCCTGCGTGGGCAGCACGGGAAACTTGGTGCCCGCGAGTATGAGCGGTGTGGCGAAATCCGCGAGGGAGGCGGCGGACACCAGGAGGAAGGCGTTGGCGATCCCGGGGATGGCGAGGGGGACGGTGACCGTCCTGAAGACGCGCCAGCGCCTCGCTCCCAGGCTGAAGGCGGAGTCCTCGAGGTTCGGGTCGATGTTGGCGATGACGGCCTTGAGGGTGAGATACGCGATGGGGAAGTACGTCAGGGTCTCCGAGAGGAAGGTGCCGGAGAGGCCATAGATGCTGACATTGGTCAGCCCGAACACGTGATACGAGATCAGCCCCCGCGGCCCGAGGGCAAAGATGAGCGCGATGGCCGCCGTGAAGGGCGGCGAGATCAGGGGCAGGAGCACGACGGCGTCCACGGCCCGGCCGAGCCACTTCGGAAGACCGCCGCGCAGCGCGAGGAGCGCGAAGGCGAAGCCGAGCACGGTGCCCGCGACGCCCACGAGGGCGGCGAGCACGAGACTGTTCACGAGCGCCGCGCGGTGGGTCCAGTCGCCGACGAGGCCGCGCACGGCATCGAGGCTCGGGCCCTCGTTCCAGAACACGAGGATGAGCAGGCGCCCGAGCGGGTAGAGCACGAAGAGGAAAACGGCCGCCCACACCACCATGGCGGTGGGAAGGATGACGGGGTCCCGGACGGCCTGGCGGTTCACGGGGCCGCTCAGTCCCTGATGACCTCGTTGATCCAGCGGTCCACCAGGCGCTTGCGATTCTTCCCCACCCACTCGAGGTCCACGGGGAGGAGCTTCGCTTCCTTCATGAGCGCCTGGACGTCGGCATCGATGCTGGCCCCGGGCAGGGTTGGGAGCATGTAGACGTTGTTCTTGTCGAGGAGGTCCTGCATCTCCTTGCTGAACGTCCACTCGATGAACTTCACGGCCGCCTCGCGATTCTTGGCGCCCTTCACGAGGGCGACGCCTTCGATGACGGCGGCCACCCCTTCCTTCGGGAAGCTCACGACCACGTCGTAGCCCTTCTTCTTCGCCTCCATGGCGTCCGGCATGTGGGCGATGCACACCGTGGTCTGGCCGAGCGAGGCGGGTACCGTGCAGCCCCCGCCGCTCTTCGTGTAGACCTGCACGTTCTTGTGCAGCTTCTTCTGGTAGTCGATGGCCTTCTCCTCGTCCTTCCCGAACGCGTAGTAGATCGACAGGATGCGCGTGAGGGCGGTTCCCGACGTGCGCGCGTCGGCCGTCTGGATCTGGCCCTTGAAGGCGGGGTCGAGGAGATCGTTCCACGACGTCGGCGCCTTGAGGCCCTTTTCCTTGAGGAGCTTCGCGTTCGACATGAAGATGAGGGTGTTCTTGCTGACGGCGGTGTAGTACCCGTCCTTGTCCCTCAGCTCCGCCGGGATCTTGTCGATGTTGGCCGTCTTGTACGGCTCGATGATCCCCGCCTCCTTCGCGGCCGCGAAGCCGTCGCCGGGCGCGCCCCAGATGACGTCGGCGCGCGGATTGTTCTTCTCCGCGGTGGCGCGGGCGACCAGCTCGCCCGTGGACAGCCGGATGAAGTTGATCTGCACGCCCGTCTTCGCCGTGTACGCCTTGAAGATGGGCTGGGAGAGCGACTCGGGCCACGCGGTGTAGACGTTCACGGTCTGGGCCAGCCCCGGGCCGGCGAAGACCAGCACCAGGAGCAGCGAAGCGAAGAGTCGCAGCGCCGACGCCATCGTCAATCCCTCCCCTCGTTGGGCGGAGATTCGCTCCACCGCATCAGGTGGTCCCTGGCCATCCGTTTGCCGTGGCGATCGTGCCAGAGCGCGGGTGAGAGGTCAAACCCGTGGTTCAGGGGTGGCCGTCGACATGTCTCGGTCGAGGAGCTCGCAAGCAGGCGATTGCCATCGGACTCTCGGAGGCTCGCAAGAAGGGGAAGAAGGTCCCGCGCAAGCGTGCGCGCCGCTGACGACGAGTCACGGAGCGCGTCGTAACGCCTGCCGTCTAGCGTGGCGCGGTGAGGAAGCCGGAATGAACGGCGCGAATCTCCACTTCGACGCCGTCGGAGAGGGCCAGCATCTGCAGGCCGTCGCGGGAGAGCTCGGCGCGGCGCATGGTTCCGGGTACGATGCTCGTGACCCACGCGCGCAGGGGAGCGCCCCGGGGATTCACGAGCTCGACCACCGCCTGTAGCCCCACGCGCAGCCGCGCCGCCGTGTCCGCGTCGAGGCGGATCGCGCGGCCGTCTCCCTCGTCCAGATCACCGCCGGTGGCCAGGCGAACGCGTATCCGGGTTTCGCGAAGCGACGCACGGCGGGCTGCGGTGGCGGCGACGTCGATCACGCCCGCGCAAGAGACCACGCCGTAGCTCGCTTCCGCGGCCGCCGGGGTGACGTAGCCCTCGGCGAGATCGCGGGCGACCGACTCCAGGTCCCGGTCGAGCGCGTCACCGAAGCCGCCGCCGCCCGAGCTCTCCATGATCAGGAGATCCTCCGGCTGGATGGGGAAGCCGCTGATCTTGCCGGGCAGCGGCGACGGCTGGATGGGCTGGCCATTCCGGCGCACCCAGAAGCGATTGGTCGCGCCCGCGCCGCCGCCGCAGACGCCGAAGGGCGGGAGGACGGCCCTTTCCGCCAGCACGGAGAGCTGGCTGGCCGGCGCGTGAATCCGCACCTCGCGCACGAGGCCGAGCCCGCCACGCCAGCGACCGGCGCCGCCGGAGTCGTCGCGAAGCGCGGTGCGCTCGACGCGCAGCGGGTAGAGCTGCTCCACCGCCTCGATGGGCTGCAGCGTGGTCATGTCGCTCTCCGTCCACGTGCGCACCGCGTTGTTGCCGTCGCCGCCCTCGAAGCCTCCGGTGCCGCCGGCCGGGTACTCGTAGAAGATGAAGGTCTCGCCCGTGCGCGGATCGGGCCCGCCCACGTAGCAGTGGTTGCCGCCTCCCTTGTGGTCGCCGGTGACCCGCCCGTCCAGGGCCTGGGCGAGGGCGCCCATCACGGCCGTCTCCACGCAGTACTTGACCTCGACCATGCCGCCGCAGGGCGCGGGCGGATTGGCATTGACGATGGTGCCGGGGGGCGTGATCACGGTCAGCGGGCGGAAGGAGCCGGAATTGACGTCGGTGCCCGGGTCGAGAAAGGATTTGATGATGGTGAACGCTCCCGTCGGGGCCATGGCGGGGCCGACATTGGTCGGCCCGGCCGTCTGCGGGGAGGTGCCCGTGAGATCCACGGTGATGGTCTCGGCCGCCACGGTGACGGCGGCCCGCACGGTCAGCGGCTCGAGTCGCTCGTGACCGCTCTCGAGGTGCGCCTCGTAGCGATACCGGCCGTCGGGAAGCGCGGCGATGGCCTGCCGCATGCGCGTCTCGGCGCGATCCATCAGGACGGCGATGGCCGAGCGGATCCTTGCGGCGCCGTAGCGGGCGGCCAGACCCTCGATGCGCTCCGCCGCCTTCTTGCAGGTGCCGATCATGGCCTGGAAGTCGCCCTGACGCTCCCGCGGTCCGCGCATGTTGCCGAAGATAACGTCGAGCACCGCCTGGTTCGGGCGGCCGCGGTCGACGATCCGGATGGGCGGGATGCGGACACCTTCCTGGAAGATCTCCGTGGCGCCCCCGGAGAGGCTGCCCGGGCTCATCCCGCCCACGTCGCCCCAGTGGGCGCGCACGACGGGAAAGACGAAGAGGCCGCCGTCCGCGAAGAGCGGGTAGATCATGGCCACGTCGTTGAGGTGCGTGCCGCCGGTGTAGGGGTCGTTGTGCAGGAAGATGTCGCCCGGATGGATGTCGTCGCCGAACTTCTCGCCCACCGCCTTCATGGACCAGGCGATGGGCACGATGTGTAGCGGATGGTCCTGTCCCTTGGACATGGCCACGATCTGAGCAAAGCCGTCCATGAGCACGCAGGAGAAGTCCTCGCCCTCGTAGAGAATGGACGAGTAGGCGGTGCGCACGAGGGTGACGCGCATCTCGCGCACGATGGACCCGAAGGCCTCGCGGAGCACCTCGAGGGTGATGGGGTCGATCATGCCGTCGCCTCCCGATCGAAGCGCAGGTTGCCGTGCTCGTCCACGGCGCCGCGCCAGCCCGGCGGAATGACCGTCGTCGCGCCGAACTCCTCCACGATGGCCGGGCCCCGCAGGAGGGCTCGCGCGGGCAGGCGCTCCCGCTCCCAGACCGGGCAGTCCCGTGGCGCATCCTCGAACCAGACCGGCCGGCGCTCGATCAGCGCGGCGTCGAGGGAGGTCGCGGCCGTTGTGTGGCGAGCGGGGGACGGCTTGAGGACTTGCCCGTAGGCCGCGAGCCGGGCGTTGACCAGCTCGATCATCGCCGCCGGGTCGGCGTGGCCATACATCTCGAGGTGCTGGCGGTGGAACGCGGCTTCGACGGCCTCGAGCGCATCCTGAGCCATGACATCGGCGGCCACGACATCGCCCACCGCCACGTTCAGCTCGAAGGCCTGGCTGCGGTAGCGCAGGTCGAGAGAGCGAAGCAGCCGCTGCTGGTCCGCGCCGAACCCCTCGAGCATCCGCTCGCGCAGCGGGCCGACGCGCGTGCGGACATCGTCGTGCTTGATGTCGGACGCGAGCAGTCCCAGCGCCGAGAAGTTGCCCGGATGACGCGGCACCAGCACCGACGGGATGCCCATGCCTTCCGCGAGGGCGAGGGCGTGCATCGGCCCCGCGCCGCCGAACGCGATCAGCGTGAAGTCGCGGGGATCGTGGCCGCGCTGGATCGAGATCTCCCGGATGGCGGAGGTCATGCGGGCGACCGCGATGGTGACGATGCCCTCCGCGAGCGCCTCGACCCCGAGCGGGCGCTCCATGCGCGCGGCGAGCGCGGCCACCGCGGCGTGCGCCCGCTCCACGTCGATCGAGATGCTGCCCCCGAGGCGCCGCCGGCTGCCGATGCGGCCCAGCACCACGTTGGCGTCGGTGACGGCGGGCTCGGTGGCGCCCAGGCCGTAGGCGGCGGGGCCGGGGGAGGCGTCGCGCACCAGGCAGACGTCGGTCGAGGTGCCGCCCATGTCGTAGGTGATGAAGTCGCGGATGCCGACCGTGGCGCCCAGGAAGCAGGCCTGGCTGACCCCGCCGGCCGGGCCCGAGAAGATGGTCTTGATGGGCAGGCGCCGCGCGGTGTCGGTGGTCATCATGCCGCCGCTCGAGGCCACCGTCAGCACGCCGTGGACGTAGCCGGTGGCGAGCAGGCGCTCCTCGAGCGAGGTGAGGTAGCCCTCCATCAGCGGCTGGAGATAGGCGTTCAGCACGGTGGTGGAGAAGCGCTCGAACTCACGATACTCGGCCACCACGTCCGCCGAGCAGGAGACGGGCAGGCCCGGCGCGCGGCCCTTCACCGCGTCGGCCACCGCGTGCTCGTGGGCGGGGTTGAGATAGGCGTGGAGCAGGCAGACCGCCACCGCCTCGGCGGGCGCGGCCAGCGCCGCGTCGAGCGCGCGCTCGATCGACGCGGGGTCGAGGGGCACCAGCACCGCGCCGTCGGGGCCGAGGCGCTCGGTCACCTCGAAGCGGTCCTTGCGCTCGACCACCGGCTTGGGGCGCGTGAAGGTCGGGATGAACAGGGCGGGAATGTTGCGCTTGGTGCGCCCGATCTCGATCAGGTCGCGGAAGCCCGCGGTGGTGAGCAGCGCGACCCGCGCTCCCCGGCGCTCGAGCACCGCGTTGGTGCCGACGGTGGTCCCGTGCACGAGGCGGCGCACGTCGGCGCTGGCGATGCCGAGCGCCTCGAGGCCGGCCAGCACCGCGCCGGCCTCCTGGCGGGGGCGCGACGGCACCTTGGTGACGACCACCCGGCCGGTCGCCGCGTCGACCGCGGTCAGGTCGGTGAAGGTGCCGCCCACGTCGATGCCCACGATGTACACGGCGGTCAGAGCCCCGCCGCGTCGAGCACGAGCTGGGCCGCCGCGACCAGCGAGGGTGCCCGGTCCGCGATGTGGGCCATGCGCGGATCGGTGGACTCGCCCCGCACCCACCGGCGATGGAGCTGCACGACCACCACCACCGTCTTCCAGAGCGCGAAGGCCTCCCACCAGCGCGCCGCCGCCGGGTCGGTGCCGGTGAGCCCCGCGTAGCGCGCGGTGATCTCGGCGCGCGTGGGCAGGCCCATTCGGGCCAGGCCGGGACGCGTGCCGCGCTGGGTGGCGTCGGTGTCGGTGGGGTCGGGCCAGTAGTTCAGGAGAGTGCCCAGGTCCACCAGGGGATCGCCGAGGGTGGTCATGTCCCAGTCGAAGATGGCGGCCACCCGGTCGGGGTTCTCGGGGGCGAACTGGCAGTTGTCGAGCTTGAGGTCGTTGTGCACGATCGACGCGCGACCGGGCGCGGGCTTGCCGCGGGCGAGGCGCTCGTGGATCCGCTCCATGGTCTCGTCGGCGCCGTCGGGGCGGGCGAGGGCCCAGCGCTTGGCCCAGCCGTCGAGCTGGCGGTCGACGAAGCCGTCGGGGCGCCCCAGATCGGCGAGCCCGCACGCGGCGGGATCGAGGGCGTGCAGCTCGGCCATGGCCTCCACGAGGGCGAAGGCGACACGGCGGCCCACGTCCGGATGCGCCTGGAGCGCCGGCGGCATGCGGTCGCGGATCACCTCGCCCCGCCGCCGCTCCATGACGAAGAAGTCGGCGCCGAGGACCGCGGGGTCGTCGCAGAAGAGGTAGCCGCGCGGGGCCCGGTCGAAGTGGCGCCAGAGCCGCGAGAGGACGCGGAACTCGCGCTTCATGTCGTGAGCGCCCGGCGCGATCTGACCGAACGGGGGCCGGCGGAGTACCAGCTCGTGGGTCCCGACGCGCAGCAGGTAGGTGAGGTTGGCGGAGCCGTTCGGGAACTGCAGCACCTCGATCGGGCCCCGCGCCTCCGGGAGCGCCTCGGCGAGTCGCGGCCGCAGCCACGCCTCCAGCGCGCCCCAGTCGAGCGCCTCGCCCGACCGGACCGGCGCGATCTCGGCCGGCGCGTCGGAATCGGGAGCGTCCGGGACCGGCGCGCCCGCCGCGGCCGGGGCGCGCGGGGAGCGGGCGGTCAGGCGGCCCCTCCGTGGATGCCGAGCACCGCGCCGGTGGTGAAGCTCGACGCGCCGGAGGCGAAGTAGAGCGCGGCCCCGACGATCTCCTCGGGCTCCCCGCCGCGGCCGAGCGCCATCGTCTCCTTGGCGCGCACGCGGAACGCCTCCAGGTCCCACGCCTTCGAGATGTCGGTGAGGAAGGGGCCGGGCATGATGCAGTTCACCCGCACGGTGGGGCCGAAGGCGCGCGCGAAGCCCTCGGTCAGCGCGTTCACCGCGGCTTTGGCCGCCGCGTAGGGGATGACGCCGGCGGAGGGCCGCACCGCCGCGGTGCTCGACACCATGATGATCGAGCCGCCCGCGCCCGCGGCCATGCGCGCGCCCACCAGGGCGGTGAGGCGGAACGGGCCCTTCAGGTTCACGTCGAGGACCTTGTCCCAGAGGTCCTCGGTGACGTTCTCGATGCGGTCGTAGAGCGGGGACATCCCCGCGTTGTTCACCAGCACGTCGACCCGCCCGAACTCGCCGTAGGCGCGCTCGGCGAGGGCCTCGACCTGGCCCCAGTTGCCCACGTGGCAGGCCACCGGCAGGGCCCGGCGCCCGGTCGCCTTGCGCACCTCCTCCGCGGTCGCCTCGCAGGAGGCGAGCTTGCGGCTGGCGATGACCACGTCGGCGCCCGCCTCCGCGAAGGCCAGGACCATGGCGCGTCCGAGCCCGCGGCTGCCGCCGGTGACCAGCGCGACCTTGCCGGTCAGGTCGAAGAGGCGGCTCAGCATTCGAGCCGCTCGGCCAGCTCCACGAAGTCGCCGGCCACCACGTCGAACGGCTGCGCGGTGTCGGGCTCGTCGGGGCCGCGGCCGGGGCCGTGCTCGAGCGGGCGGGGGACGTAGGCGGTCCGCAGCCCGCAGCGGGCGGCCGCCTTGAGGTCGCCCGGATGAGCCGCGACCATCAGGCATTGCTCGGGCTGGAGCCCGAGCGCCTCGGCCGAGCGCAGGTAGGCCTCGGGGGTGGGCTTGTAGGCGCGCGCGACCTCCGCGCCCAGGATGGTGTCCCACGGCAGGCCGGCGCGCTTGGCCATGTTCACCATCAGCGCGATGTTGCCGTTGGAGAGCGTGGCCAGGACGTAGCGGCGCTTGAGGCGGGTCAGGCCGGCCACCGCGTCCGGCCACGGGTCGAGCCGGTGCCAGGCCCGGTTGAGATCGTCGATCTCGGCCGGAGAGAGGCCCTCCACTCCGAACTCGCGCAGCAGGCGGACCAGGCTCTCGCGGTGGAGGTCGTCGAGGCGCACCCACGGCCGCCGGCCGCTCCGCACCTCCTCCATCGCGGGCTGGTAGAGGCCGCGCCAGGCGTCGGCGAACTTGGCCCAGTCCACCGAGAGGCCGCGGTGCTTGCCGAAGGCCTGGCCCTCCCGGATGATGCTGCTCCGCCAGTCCACCACCGTGCCGAAGACGTCGAACGTGAGCGCGCTGATCGAGGCCGGGTCCATGAGCTCGGGCTCCTTGTGTCGCGCATGCTACGACGGCCGGGACGGGGAAGGCAAGCCGCGGGCCGGCGTGGTAATGTCGGCCGCGGCGGCGCAGCGACCACTTCGCAGGACGGAGGCGACCATGATCGCGATATGGGTGAAGGTTCGGATCAAGCCGGACATGCGGGAGAAGTTCCTCAAGGCCATCGAGGCGGACGCGCTGGGCTCGGAGCGGGACGAGCCCGGCTGCCTGCGGTTCAACGTGCTGCAGGACGAGAAGGACGCGAACGTCTACTACTTCTTCGAGGTCTACCAGGACCAGGCCGCGCTGGAGGCCCACCGCAACACGCCGCACTACGCCATCTGGCGCGGGGTGGCCGACGTGCTGGAGGGGCCGACCGAGCCCACCCGCTGCCAGACCGTGTTCCCGGCCGCGCGCGCCTACTGGGGGAAGATGTAGCGGCTAGCGCTGCCCGATCGCGCGGTTGGCGACCTCCACCGTCTGCTTCTCCACGTCGAAGCGGTGGGTCTCCTTGGTCTCCACGTCGCCGCCGGTGACCCGGATGAAGAAGGTGTCGTCGCCGAACTCGATGGAGTGGATGTCGCCCACCGCGAAGGCGGCCGCGTGCCCGGGCTCGTTCATGAACTCGCGCTGCAGGGTCAGCTCGGCGTGGCCGGGCTTGCTGCCGTCGTCCAGCCGGCGCCAGCGGCGCATGCGGGTGGCGTTCTGGTAGTTGCCGTAGACGACCCAGCACGGCCCGTGGTCGTGCACCGAGGACTTGGCCCCCTTGGCCCGCCCGTGCACGAGCACGTGCACGTCGGTCTCCGGGTCGTGGCCGATGGTGGTCCGCTCGACGTGGGGCACGGGGTCGCCCAGGTGCTTCTTCAGGAGCTCCGGGTTGTGGAGGAGCTTCTCCAGGTGATCGCGGACCTCGGCGAGCCCGGCCGGGATGCCCTTGGTCTTGATGGTGGCGCGGGTGTCGGCGAGGAACTGATCGAGGGAGTACGTCGTTTCCATTGGGAGTCTCCTTTCCGAACGGGAGGATTCTAGCAGAAAACCCGGAGAGCCGGGGCGCGGGGCCCGTGGTGTAGACTGGGGGTCCGTGCCCGCCCCGACCGCTCCATCCGCCCTCCGCCGCGACGTCCGCGTCATCGGTCTCATCGGGGCGGCGCACTTCTTCAGCCACTTCTTCCAGCTCGTGCTGCCGCCGCTGTTCCCGCTGCTGAAGACGGTGTTCGGGGTGTCCTACGTGGCGCTCGGGCTCACCATGAGCGTGTTCTTCGGCGCCTCCGGCATCGGCCAGACCCTCTCCGGCTTCCTGGTGGACCGGGTGGGGGCCCGCCGGGTGCTGATGGCGGGCATGGCCCTCTTCGCCGGCTCCATCGCGGTGGCCGGGCTGGTGCCGACGTACTGGATGCTGCTGCCGGTGGCGCTGCTGGCCGGACTCGGCAACAGCGTGTTCCACCCCGCCGACTACTCGATCCTGAACTCCTCGGTCGACCCACGGCGGATCGGGCGCGGCTACAGCGCGCACGCGATCTCCGGCAACCTCGGCTGGGCGGTGGCGCCACCCGTCGTCTTCGCCCTCACCGCCCACTTCAGCTGGCGCGTCGCCCTCGTGACGGTCGGAGGGCTCGGTCTGGCGATGGTGGCGGTGCTGGCCACCCAGAGGGGCGCATTTGGGACCGCCCGCGCCGGCGCGCGGGGCACGGGGGCGGTGGCGGACATGCGGCTGCTGTTCACCGCGCCGATCCTGTCGGCCTTCGCGTACTTCGCGTTCATCGCGACCGCGCTCGTCGGCGTGCAGACCTTCGGGGTGACCGGGCTCGTCCGGGTCTACGAGACGCCGATGGCCCTGGCCACCGCTGCGCTGACCGCCTTCTTGTTCGGTGGCGCCGCCGGCATCCTGGCCGGAGGAATGCTCGCCGACCGGACGAATCGGCACGACGTGGTGGCGGTGGGCGGGCTGGTTGCAGCGGCGGCTCTCATGATGCTCCTGGCCACAGGTGGCGTCGCGGCGTCGCTGCTGCCGGTCGTCCTGGCGGTGGCGGGCTTCTGCCAGGGCGCGACGGGTCCCTCGCGGGACATGCTGGTGCGCGCGGCCACGCCGCCCGGCGCCTCGGGCAAGGTCTTCGGCTTCGTCTACTCCGGGCTCGACCTGGGCTCCTGCCTGGTGCCGGTCGCCTTCGGCTGGCTGCTCGACCACGGCGATCCGCGCACGCTGTTCCTCGCCGTCGGCGTCCTCATGCTCTGCACCATCGGCACCGTCGTCCAGGTCCGCCGCAGCGCCCAGCCTTTACCCGCCGTCGTCGCGCCCTAGCCTCGCGGTCTCCGCCCCTTCGCGCCCGCCTCGGCGCGTGAGACGGCCGAATCCTGTCGCGTGATCCAGCGCGCGTGTGCTCGATTCGGCAGTTTCGAGACGGTGACCGGGCGGGTGGCGCCGGGGTGGCCGTCCGCTGCGGGCGAAGTGGGCCCCCCGAGTCCGGCCCGCCGCTCGAAGAGCGGCGAATCCGGCGAGCGGGTGACGGAGCCCGCAGCGGACGGCCACCCCGGCGACAGGCCCCGCCCGACTCGCGCTCCCGAGACTGCTGAGGCGAGCGAGGACGCCCGCGCCCGCTAGAACCAGTGGGCCTTGTCGACGACGTTGCGGAGGGGCTGACCCGCGAGGAAGCGGCGGCAGTTGTCGAGGAGGATCTCGCCGCGGCGGTCGTCGAGGTAGGGGCCGTAACCGGCGGTGTGCGGGGTGATCAGCACGTTGGGCGTGGTCCAGAGCGGGTGATCCGCGGGCAGGGGCTCCTGCTCGAAGACGTCGAGGGCCGCGCCCGCGATCTCGCCGGCCCGGAGCGCGGCCACCAGGTCGTCGAGGCGTGCGGTCATGCCGCGCCCGATGTTGATGAAGAACGCGCCGCGCTTCATGCGCTGGAAGCGCGCGCGGTGCATGAAGCCTTCCGTCTCCGGGGTGTGGGGGACGGTGAGGATCACGAAGTCGGCCTCGGGCAGGAGCGCGTCGAGATCGTCCGGCCCCGCGAGCTTGAACACGCCGGGCGGGGCGTCGCGGCGGCGCGCGTCGATGCCGATCACCCGCACGCCGAAGGCCTCCGCGAGCCGCGCGGTCTCGCTCCCGATGCCACCCACCCCCACGATCAGCGCGGTGGACTCCGGCAGGTGGACGACTCCGGTGTCGAGCGGGGCCGGCTTCCACTCGCGCCGGAGCTGGAGCGGCAGGTAGTGGTGCAGGCCGCGCGCGAACGCGAGCACGAAGGCCATGATGTGGGCGCCGATGTGGTCGTTGTAGATCTCGCGGAAGTTGGTGACGACGACCGGGTGCGCGACCAGGTCGCCGAAGTAGTAACCGGCCGGCGGCGCGGCCTGGGGCGCCTGCAGCCACCGGAGGCTCCGGGCCTCGCGGAGGAGCGCGGGCGAGATCGTCCCGAAGGCCGCCTCGGCTCCGGCGACCTCGCGCGCGGCCTGGGCCTGGTCCTCCGCGACCACCACCCGGAGGGCGGGGAGGGCGGCGGTCACTCGGGCGGCCCATTGCCGAGTGGTCTCCGTCTGGGGCGGCAGCATGAGCAGGGTGGTCATGCCAGATTCGCCCCATGACACCTACAGGCAAGGCAACCGCGTACCTCTACGAGCGATGGTCTACCGAAGCGCAGGCCGAAGGCGACTCCGCGAGGCGTCAGCTTGCGGCCGCGGAGCGCTACGTGTCGCAGCATCCCGGCCTCACGCTCGACCGCACGTCCACCTGGCGCGATGCTGGCGTCTCCGCGTTCCGCTCAGGGAATCTCAAGGAAGGCACCGCGCTCGCCACCTTCCTCCGTGCTGTCGAGTCGAAGAAGATCCCCACGGGTAGCTACCTCCTGATCGAGAACTTCGACCGCCTATCCCGAGCCGCCCCGCTGCAAGCCTTGAATGCCCTCTAACGGCTGCTCTCCCTCGGAGTCTACGTGGTCACGCTCACGGACGGCAAGCGCTACGATGCGGGCTCGCTCGCCTCCGAGGACGTGACAGACCTCCTGACCGCTCTCCTTCACGCGCACAGGGCTCACAGCGAATCCGTGGTCAAGTCGCGCAGGGTCAGGGAAGCGCTCAGGGCGAAGCGGACGCGGGCGCAGGAGTCGAAGATGCCACTCGGATCGATCTGCCCGTCGTGGCTCAAGCTCGAAGGCGGGCGCTACGTCGTGGTCAAGGACAAGGCGAAGATCGTGGGGCGCATCTTCGAGTGGACCGCAAGTGGTCTCGGTAACGTGGCGGTGGCGAAGCGGCTGAACCGAGAGCGCGTACCGGTGATCAGCGGGCGAGCGTCCGCGTGGTCGTCCGGGGGCGTGGGCCAACTCCTGACGAGCCGCACCGTGATCGGGGAATACGCGCCGCACCAGACCGCGATTGACGAGCGCACCGGGAAGCGGACTCGCGTGCCAGACGGCGAATCCCGGCGGTCGGGCTGTCGGTTGTGCGGTTTGATGCGTTCGTGGCAGTCGATACGGTGAGCGTCAAGATCGCGGAGTCGGCGCACGTTAAGCGGATCGGCTAGTAGTCCATCGGGCTGTCCGGTCAAGAAGTGACGGACACCACGGTCCTCGCCGGCATGCTTCGCGAAGTCCAACCGCACGCCATCATTCTCGCGGCCGGCACGCGCATCGCAGTACCGCCTGACCTCTCGGCCCAGGACGTACCCGTAGGGTCGAGCGTGCTGATCACGATGACGCGCAGCGAGCGAGGGGAGTGGACCGCGAGGCAGATTGAGCATGAGCCGAGGAGGAACGGACGGGGGATGTAGGTTATGAACCCTTTCCGCTGGTTAGTTTCGGCCTCCCCGATCTGTCAGTTGATCGGGGGCGCGCTAGTCCTGTGGGGCCTCAAGGTGGTCCCGGCCTCGAACCCATTCAACTCGGTCGTGCGAGATTCGCCGGAGAAGGCCGAGAACCGCCCCGGTCTGGCTGAGCGAGAGCATCCGTGGGCGGTGAAGTTGGGCACGGTGCTGTTCCTCATGGGTCTCACGCTCTTGTTGGTCGCGGGAGTCGCCAGCCGGTAGCAGCGGGTCGAAGGCGTGAGTAGAGCCCGAAGGGGCAGCCTCAAGAGGGCGGCTCATCCCCTTCGGTCGATGGCCGAACGACCCGTAGCACCCGGTGGCTTTGGTGTACCGCTTCGGGCGGCTCCTCGATCCGCGTCACATGCTCTTCTTCGGCGGGGGCGAGTTGCGGATGGAGCTTGCTGACCTCGTTTGCCGCCCAGGGGGTCATCGTCGGCCGCTCCCAGCCGCACGAGCAGATGACCATCCAGTACACTCTCGGCTCAACGGCCGCCCGCGAGCGCCGTCTCGACATGGCGCCAGCCTAGCGAGCAAACCTGAAGGAATCGTGAGGGCGGCTACCGCTCACTTCCCCTTCGGCCCACGCGGGTCCACGGTGTCGGGGACGAAGGAGTTTCCGCGCGGGCTGTGATGAATATTCAAGGTTTCTTCTAGGGGCTTCAGGGAGGCTTCAGGATCGCCCGCGTAGAGTACAGGACACATGCGAGCGATGGCGAGGAAAAGGAGGAGCGTATGGATCTCAGAATCGTCCTTCGGGCGACGGCGGTCGGCGGGGCGCTGATGCTCGTGTCCGGGTGTGCGACGGCACACACGCACAGCGCGCAGAGCATCTGTGAGGCGGCCGGCGGCACGTACGCGCAGAACACCTGTCAACCGGGCACGCCCAGGTCGGGGCGCCAGATCTGCGAGAAGATGGAGGCGCGTTGGATCGAAAACTTGGCCGCGTGTGAGTTCCAGGGGCGCGGGGCGTAGCAGCAGCTCATCTCGATTGTCCGCCGCCGGAGCGGGGAGCAGCTTCTCGCCATCGGTTCCCACTCCGCGGCGGACTTCGTCTCCCGCCATCAGGAATTTCCTCAGGGGGCTGGCGTCAACCGTGCTGCTTGGTGCGTGCGCAGCCTCAAGAGGGCGGCTCATCCCCTTCGGGCGATTGCCGGGCGCGGCCGTAGCACCCGGTTGGCCGAATCGTACCCGCGATCCCTTGCTAGGTCCACCATGACCGCGCTCCGCTAGCCAAACCCTCGCGCGATCCACCGGACGAAGTAGAAGATCGCCCACGGGAGCGCAGCAAGGACAAGGCTCACCGCGAGGTCGAGGGACATGATGAAACCGAAGAACGGGTATCCGGGGCGTCCGGTGGTGACGTCGAGAACGTTGATGAAGGTGTTGTAGGACAAGGCTGCCTGACTAATCGTTACTAGCGCTCCGATAGCAAACAAGACGTGACTCGGGAAGGTCGCGTTGGTACTCCCGCATTCATCCTTGGCCTTTTGGTCCGAGCCGGCCCGGCTGCGGCATTCCTCTTCAATGGTCAGCGTATTTCTGTACTCCATCATGCGGTACACGTCCCGTGCGGTGAGCGCGAGGCCAGCGCACAGGAGTACCAAGGAGACACCAAGGGTCAGCCGACGGAAACCGCGCTCTCGGCTCATCGTCGGCTGACGACTGGGACCGATCCACACCCGCCGCATTCAAGCCAGCAGCGCGTATCGTCCTGACCGCTCTCCAATCCTTCCCCGTGCAACCGCCAGCACCCGCGATGCTCCGCGAGGAAGGCGTCTAGGGCGAGCGCGAGGTGACGAGCGGGGCCGCCCGGTGATGTCATCGGGGCGCTTGGAGTAGACCCGCTGCATCGGCTTTGGTGACAAGCCAACTCACGAACGCGGCACAGGCAACCACGAAGAACCGGGCGTCGGAGGCGTCTACGGTCGGTGCGTCGAGTAGTGCATGACGAATACCGCTGCTGTCGCTAGTAAAGCCATAGAGTTTAGTCAGACCTCCCTTCAACGCCCCGTGGAGCGGCATGCGCTGGTCAAGAAGGTCGAGAGCATCGTCCAGCGTGCCCTTCTTTTCTCTCGCGATGCGCTTCGCGGCAGATTCGACCGCGCTGATTGCTTCCTTGATTGCGTTCCGGTAGTCCGGCTGTGGCCGCTTACCTAGCAGGGACAGTGATTGGCGTAGATGTTCCTCGACGCCGCGCATACCGTGGTGGTCTGCCATAGCCAGAGCTTCCTCAATCGCAGCAACTTCGGTTGGTGAGGTAATCTCCGTCAGCCGACCAGCGACGAAGCGATAGCCAGCATTCTCGTCGGCTAGAACACGGTTGGCTCCTTGGTAGAATTGCTCCGAACTCACGCGTTTAGAGGTGAAGATGTCTACGTACTCTGCAAAGACTTCGAGAAGGTCGTAGACCTGATACCACTCCATTCCCTCTACTTGTCGGTGCAGCCAGTGGCGGGGCACTTGCCGGTCAATGTTCTCCAGAGGAATACGTAGAGCAAACTGGGTGAGTGCTTCAACCACCTTGGTGACACCCGGTTGCTCGCTGGGGATGAACCCACGAAGAAGAGAACCGTTGCCACCGTTCTGTCATGGGTGGAGTGTAGGCGAGAGCGGGCTGGGAAGGCCAGTGGTGGTGAGGGTGTAAGGGCACGAACCCGCCTTGCCGCCGTTCCTACCGGCGTGTTCCCGTCGATGATCGCGATTGGCCCCGGTAGCAGCGGGACCGTTCGGTACAACCTTGAGACATGTCCGTACTGCGGTGCCGTGGCGCGGATCGCGGACGCGACGTTTCGGACCATCGCTGGAGACGTTCTCGCGGTCATCCAGACACCGAGTATCACGAGAACGGTGCTACTTGAATTCAGTAGGGCGGCGAAGCGGGCATACGTGGAGCAGCAGCCGTCAGAGGTATTCGCTCAAGAGGTCGAGAAGATCGACCCCACCGTCGGCCCCGACCTTGGTGCAGTCGTCCGCAAGAGCGGGAACAACAAGCTCTACCCTCAAGTCCTGCTTGCCATCGTCTCGCCGCGATTGGTTCCTGCTCGGTTAACGTCAAACTCGACCTCAAGCTCGACGTCAACCGCCTTGTCGATCAACTCATGACCACACCGCCGGCTGCGGTGATCGCGACTCCTGAACCTCCCGTGACTGGGCCGCCCGCACCCGCCGCTGATCCTACGCCAGACGAGCCGGGAGCGCCGAAGGCTCCGTAACGTCCCGGTTCTCGCTGTGGCTAATCCCTCTTGACGAGCAGGGTGGTCATGGCGCCGTGCATCCTACCACCTGCGCCGGCCACCTGCGCCGGCTTCGGGCGGTTTGGAGATCGCCGGGCCGGGGCGCTAGGATCGAGGAGGCAATGGCGAGCCGGGTCGGAGTGCTGGGCTGGGTCACCGGTGTGGTCTCGGCGGTGCTGGGCGCGCTCGCCTTCGGCGCGGTGCTCTGCCTCTGGTTCCCGGCGGTCCTCACCACCCCCGCGCTGCGCGACGTCTACCCGATGGAGATCGTCCGCACCACGATCAAGATCGCCCTCGGAGTGGCCTTCGTGCTCGGGGTCGTCAGCGTGGTGCTCAAGCGACGGAAGGCCCTCGGGCTCACCGGCGCGGGCCTGGCGCTCCTGGCCACCTTGATGGGCGGCTCCGAGGTGGCGGTGGCCACGCCGGTGGCGCGCTCAAACCACGTGGGTCTCGACTGGTTCCTGCTCGATCTCTTCCTGCTCTCGGCCATCTTCGTGCCGATCGAGCTCCTGTGGGCGCGGCTGCGCGAGCAGTCGACCTTCCGGCCGGAATGGCGCACCGACCTGTGGCACTTCGGGGTCAGCCACCTGCTCGTGCAGCTGACCGTGTTCCTCACCATGGCCCCGGCCGCGCTCTTCTTCCGCTGGGCGGTGGCACCCGAGGTGCAGGCCGCGGTGGCCGCGCAGCCCCTCGTGCTGCAGTTCGTCGAGGTGTTGCTGGTGGCCGACCTCACCCAGTACACGGTGCACCGGCTCTTCCACCGCGTGCCCTGGCTCTGGCGCTTCCACGAGATCCACCACTCGAGCCGCTACATGGACTGGCTGGCCGGCTCGCGGTTGCACCTGGTGGACATCGTGGTCACCCGCGGCCTCACCTTCGTGCCGCTCTACGTGGCCGGCTTTGCCCAGGGCGCGGTCTTCGCGTACGTGCTCTTCGTGTCCTTCCAGGCCGTCCTCATCCACGCCAACGTGAGCTGGCGGTTCGGGCCGGTGCGCTGGCTCCTCGCCACGCCGCAGTACCACCACTGGCATCACGCGGTGGAGCCGGTGGACGTGAACTTCGCGGTCCACCTGCCGGTGATCGACGCGATCTTCGGGACCCTCTATCTGCCCGGCGACCGCTGGCCCGCGGCCTACGGTCTCGCGGGGCCTCCGGTGCCCGACGGCTACTGGACCCAGATGGTCTTCCCGTTCCGGCGGGCGGGCTAGAAGCGGGCGGCCTGGTACGTCTCGGGAGCGAGCCGGGCGAACAGCAGCGCGCCCGCGGTGAGCATGATCGCGGTGGCCGCGAGCGCGGCGTTGGCGCCCGCGAGGTCGGCGGTCAGGCCGAGCGCGATGGGACCGACCACGTAGCCCAGGTCCGAGAGCATCCGGTAGGTGCCGAGGGCGGCTGCGTTCATGCCGGCCGGCGCGGTGTCCGCCGCGTAGGCGGCGGGGGCGGCGCCGCTGATCCCCATGGCCACGCTCCACGCCGCGCAGGCGACGAGGAACCACGCGTAGGTCGGCGCCATCAGGAAGAGCAGGAGGGAGACCCCCGACAGGATGGTGGCCGGCACGATGATGATCTTCCGCCCGTAGCGATCGACGAGCACCCCCGCGGGATAGGCGAGGGCGAGGCCCACCACGCTGGCCAGCGCCAGGCCGAACCCGATGCGATCCGGGTCGAGCGCGAGCCGGTCCCGGGCCATGATCGGGATGATGTTGAAGAGCGCGCCGGTGCGCGCCACCGCGTTCACGAAGGCGATCAGGCTCACCAGCAGGAAGCCCCGGTGGACGGTGAGGAGGCGGAGTTGCGCGCGGAACGGGATCTCCGACCCTTCGACCTCGCCGGCGGGCCGCGCGGGCCTCGTCTCCGGGATCGCGAGCCAGGCCACCGCGGAGGCGACGAGCGACGTGGCCGCGTAGGCGAGGAACGGCGCGGCGAGACCCCAGTGGGTCGCGAGCAGGCCGCCCGGGAAGGGACCGATGCCGACCGCGAAGATGAACACGCCCTGGTAGACCGACATCATGCGGCCGCGGTTGGACGGGGTGGAGATGTCCGCGAGCACGATCAGGCCGGTGGTGAGCACGAGCGCGGC
>WNFF01001897.1_pt1 | contig 19412 bp, 18 predicted proteins | sample 5400441 | NCBI WGS metagenome assembly WNFF01 (sample SAMN13153345, study PRJNA577476) | soil metagenome | isolation source: 120 cm saprolite under Douglas fir tree site 2 hole 3 replicate 1 | place: USA:California | collected 2015-04-18 | reverse complement strand
GCGCAGCCTGCACGTAGGCAAAGCGACCGCGTTTGCAAGCCGCCTCACAAGCCGCCTCACAAGTCGCCTCACAAGTCGCCTCATGGGTCGTCCTCCTCGCGAAACCGGTCGATGGCGCGCCGGTCGCGCTTGGTCGGCCGCCCGGTCCCCGGCTCGCGCAGGCCGGGCGGCGAGGGCGGGGCCTCGGGCGCGCGTGTCGCCGCCAATGCGACGTCCGCGTAGACCGCGCGAGCGTCGGCGGCGGAGCCGCGCCGCTCGGCGAAACCCACGACCTCGAGTATCCGCACGCTGCGGTCGAGCGCGACGGTCACCACGTCGCCCGGTCGCACCGCGCGGCTCGGCGCATCGATCCGCTGGCCGTTGACCCGCACGTAGCCGCCGGCGGCGAGCGCCGCCGCCGCCGCCCGCGTGCGCACCACCCGCGCGTGCCAGAGCCATTTGTCGATCCGCTGGCGATCCAATGCGGGCGCGCCTCAGCGCGGCTCCTTGGCGTTCGCCTCGAGCTGCGCCTTCAGCGCCGCCAGCTTGGCGAACGGCGAGTTCGGGTCGGGCTCGCGTTCGCGGCGGTCGCTCGAGCCTTTGATATATTTCGCGCGCAATGCCGGATCGCGATCCGGATGATCGCCGCGCGGGGCGCGATCGCCGCGCGGCGGCCGATCGCCGCGATCGGAGCGCTCGGAGCGATCGGCGCGCCGTTGACGACGGCCCGGCCGCGGCGCGCGATCGGCGCGCTCGTCGCGATCGGACCGGCCGGGACGCCGATCGCGACCGCCATCGCGGCGTTCGTCGGGGACGGCCTCGGCGGCCCCCGGGGCGGGAGCGGCCGCAGCATCGGCGGCGGTCGCCGGCGCATCGACAGGCGCGGCCGGCGACGCTTGCAACGGCCGTTGCGGGCGGCGCGGACGCGTCGCCCGCTCGTGGCGCGGCCTGCGTTCGTCGCGGCGCCCCGGCCGCCAGACCTCGATCAATTCCTCCGCCGCGGGCGTGGTTTGCGTTGCAACCTCCGTTGCCGGCGTTTCTTCCGCGACCTCCTTGCTCTCCGCTTCTACCGGCTCGGCGACGGCCAGCGCCGGCGCTTCCGAAACGACGGGCACCGGCGCGACCGGCGCCGTCTCGCCGCCCTCGCTCGGTGCAATCGCGGCAGGCTCGACCGGCGGCGCCTCGGGGACGGTCGTTTCGACGGCGGCGGCCGGCACGATGTCCGCCGCGAGCGCGGGCGCCTGCGCTTGATCGCTCGCCGCAGCCTCCGACGGCAACACGTCCGCAGTGGCTGCGGACGGCACCGCATCGGCCGGCGCGGAGGGCGGCGGCTCGACCGGCTTCGGCCGCTTCTCCATGCGGAAGCCGAGCGAGCGCAGCACCGAGGCGAAGTCCTCGCCCGAGCAGCCGGCGAGCGACGTCATGCCGACGGTGACGGTGAATCCGAACCCTCCGATCGCGCCCGGCGGCTTGGTACCGGGCGCGTCGGCACGCCAGGCGAGGGCCGGCCGGATCAGATCGGACAATCGTTCCAGGATATCGACCCGCACCGCGCGCTCGCCGCAGACGCGGTAGCCGGCGACGCGGTAGAGCACCTTGGCGGTCTCCTTGTCGGCGGCGATCGAGGTGCGGCCGCTCGCCGCGAGTTGCTCGATCGCTTCGAGCCCCTTCGTTTCCGCACCGCCGTGCTTGAGCGCCCACAGCTGGGTCGCCAGCACCCGCGGCGCCGGCTTGAGCAGCGCCGGCACGTAGATGTGATAGGCGCCGAAGCGCACGCCGTGCTTGCGCAGCGTGGCGCGCGCGGGCTGCTCGAGCCCCTTGACCTCCTCGGCGACCTTCGCCCGATCGAGCACGCCGAGCGCCTCGGTGAGCTGGAACGCGACGCCGCGCGCGATGCCGGTGATGTCCTCGGCGGCGGCGAGGCGGAACAGCGGCTCGAGCAACCGCTCGATGTGCGACTTGAGCCAGAGATCGAGCCGCGCCTGCACGGCGTCGCGCGGCGCGCCGGTGAGGCGCTCGTCGGCGATGATCCGCAGCCGGGGCTTGAGCGCCTCCTCCCCGGCGACGAGCCTGGCGACCGGCTGTCCGAGCCAGCGGATGATGCCGTCGGCGGCGAGCACGAATTGCCCGTCGGCCGCGTGGGCAAGCCGGGTTGCGCGCGCGTTGATCTCTCCGGCCAGCGCCTTCTGCGCGGCGCCGGCGAGCGCCTTTGCTTCCGAGCCCGCGGTCGAGGCGTCGGGCGTGAACATGAAGCCGTCGAGCCGGCCGATGGCGTGGCCCTCGACCACGACCTCGCCGCCCTTGCCGATGTCGGTCTCGAGGACGGTGTTTTCGCGCAACCGCCGCATCAACACGCTGGTTCGCCGGTCGACGAACCGCTCGGTCAATCTTTCGTGCAGGGCGTCGGACAGCTTGTCCTCGACCGCGCGGGTGACGCCCTGCCAGTGCTCGGGATCGGCGAGCCAGTCCGGACGGTTGGCGGCGAAGGTCCAGGTGCGGATGTGGGCGATGCGGTTCGACAGCGTATCGATGTCGCCCTCGGCGTGGTCGGCGAGCTCGACCTGGCGGGCGAACCAGTCGATCGGGATGCTCCCCTCCCGCATCAGGAATCCATAGAGCGTGGTGGCAAGCTCGGCGTGGGTGGCGGGCGCGATCTTGCGGTAGTCCGGAACCTGGCAGACGTCCCACAGCCGCTCGACCGCCGCCCGCGTGGTGGCGAGCGCGCGGATCTCGTCGTCACGCGCGGCGTGGTCGAGCACCAGAATATCCTCGGCGATCGGCGCGCGGGTAAGCCCGCTCTCTTTCGGCGGCGCGGCCAGTGAGGCCTGCAGCGCGCCGACCGAGGAGAAGTCGAGCGCGGTATTGCGCCACTGCAGCACCTTGATCGGCTCGAACGAATGGCTTTCGAGCGCCTGCGCGAGCTCGGTCTCGAACGGCGGGCATCGCCCGGTGGTGCCGAAGGTGCCGTTGCGGGTGGCGCGGCCGGCGCGGCCGGCGATCTGCGCGAGCTCGGCGGGATTGAGCTTGCGGAATTGATAGCCGTCGAACTTGCGGTCGGAGGCGAAGGCGACGTGATCGACGTCGAGATTGAGCCCCATGCCGATGGCGTCGGTGGCGACGAGATATTCGACGTCGCCGGATTGATAGAGCGCCACTTGCGCGTTCCTCGTGCGCGGCGAGAGCGCGCCCATGACGACGGCGGCACCGCCGCGCTGGCGGCGGATCAATTCCGCGATGGCATAGACCTCCTCGGCCGAGAAGGCGACGACGGCGGAACGGCGGGGAAGCCGGGTGATCTTCTTCTCGCCGGCGAAGGAAAGCTGCGACAGCCGCGGCCGGGTCAGCACATGGGCGCCGGGGAGCAGCCGCTCGACCATCGGGCGAACGGTTTGCGCGCCGAGCACCAGCGTCTCCTCGCGTCCGCGACGGTTGAGGATGCGGTCGGTGAAGACGTGGCCGCGCTCGAGATCGGCGCCGAGCTGCACCTCGTCGATGGCGAGGAAGGCGACGTCGAGATCGCGCGGCATCGCCTCGACCGTCGAGACCCAGTAGCGCGGCGAAGGCGGCTTGATCTTCTCTTCGCCGGTGACCAGGGCGACCGCGTCCTCGCCCACCCGCTCCGCGACCTTGTTGTAGACCTCGCGCGCCAACAGCCGCAGCGGCAAGCCGATGATGCCGGAGGAATGGCCGAGCATGCGCTCGATGGCGAGGTGGGTCTTGCCGGTATTGGTCGGCCCGAGCACGGCGGTGACGCCGGCGCCGCGGGCGCCGGAATCGCGGTTGGTCGGAGAGGAGAAGGAGATGGGCATCGACGATCGAGACTGCGCGGCGTTGCTGTTGCGTGATGCTACCCGTCACCCTGCGGCATGCGCAGCGAAGTTCGGAGCATGGCGGATTAGCGGATCGAGCCGCGCGTCTGTGCCCTCGCCGTGCCGTTCGAGCAATGCCGTAAGCCGCGCGTGCGTTTCGCCGGAGGAAAGATAGCGATTTCCGCCATGTCCCGCAAACGTCCATTCGAGCCGGTAGTCCGCCCCTCCGGGCAGGCGACCTGATCGCGCCCGCCCATGACTGCAATACCGGCGAGCGTCGCCGCATCGCGACCGGCCGCGCGAATCCATCGGTGCGCGGCACAACGCCATGGCGCGTCTTGCATCGCCGACATCGTCGCGATCAATCATGCCATCAAGCAAGGGCAAGAGAACGTCGCGGCGCTCGCCCCACGACGCCTCGACCTGGGCGATCACGGTGCACGGAAAAGCAGTGGCGCATCGATCATCACATCGCCGGCGCTCTGCATCATCGGGGGCGAATGATGCCGCATGTGGCTGGTGTCGTGGCCGGGCCAGGGTCACTTCGCCATCTCCTCCAAACGATGCCGGGTCGGCCTGCCGATACGGGCGTTCGGTCCGCGCGCAAGCGGTCGGGGCCATCCGCCGTTCCTGGAGAACTGTGCCACAATGCGACGGGACAGGTCTGTGGCGGGGTCTGTGCTTAAGCTGTGGAACGAGACTGGAACGAATCGCGCCCGAATCGCTGACTCGCAGGTGTCGGAATTCGTTCACGGCCACATCTCGTGGCATCAGTCCCTTCCCCCACCAGATCGTGTAGCGGGCCGAGTGGACCGGCGGTGCAACGCCCTCCGATCGGTTAAAATCGCCGCCGAAGCGCGTGCAAATGCGGTGGATCGTCGCGAGCGCGCGCATCCGGCCGCGCGCGAGCGCCCCGTCATTGCGTCTTGACGACCGCCTTGCCGGGCTGCGGGACCGAGATGAATTGGATCGCCTGCAGGGCCCCGACCCCGATCGGGGTCGGCACCGAAACGCGGTAGGGAACCATCACCCGCGTGCCGGCGATCGGTACCAGCCACGTCTCCATGTCGCGCAATTCCACGAGATATTTGATGGCGGTACGATCGGGGGCGTATCCCGCGATCGGCAAGAAATGCACCGCGCAGACCACGGCCGGGCCCTGATAGCCCTTCTCCGACCTCACCCGCTCGAGCCGCTTGAAGGAGAGCTGCAGGTCGTAGCGCATGCGGCCGTCGAAGATCGACTGCGTGCGCTGGCAAGCCTGCGGAACGAAGGTGTCGCCGTTGCCGGGAACGCGCATCAAGGACGCGGTCATGGGATCGGACACGCCGCGGCGATGGGCGTCGGTGAGCGGAACACGGTCGGGGCTCGGAATGGTCGGCGGATCGGCCACGAATTCCTTCACGTTGCCGGAGCTGATCACCATGCGGACTTCGTCGAACTTCTGGTCGGTGATGATGCTCGACGCATAGGTCGAGGGCACGGGCTGGCCGCCGGAGACGAGGCCGCGCGAAGCGCTCTGGCCGTGACCGCTGGCGAAGATCCGCAGCAGGCCCGCGGTCGCCCCGCTCGCCGACGCCGTGAAATGATCGTCGCCGATGTCGATCACCCAGGCACCCTGGCCGACCGGAAGGCCGCCGAGGGTCACGGCGTATCGGGCATCGAGCTTGCCCTGCGCAAGGCTCGAGCCCCGGCCGGCATCCGCCGCCGTTGCCGCGAGCGCGGCCGCGCTCAGCACGATCGCGTGACGAGTGAGGCGGTATGAGCTCACGAAGTCCGATCCCTGCGCGCCCGCTTGTTGCCGGGAACCGCCTGCCCTGACCAGCCATCCGGCAGGGCCGGTCGATTTTCGGCCGCCCTTCCCCGCACCCATGGCGCGGCATCTTGGCCCGATCAAGGCGGTCGCAGAGCCCGACGGCTCGGCCGCCTGGGTCGCAGAAGCCGGCCTCGCGCGCGCGCCGGCGCCCGATCGGCCGGCGCGGGCCCGCGGCTTGACGCCTATTCGTGCGCTCATTATAGGTCCGCCGGCTTGATCGAGCGCGGCTCGTCGAGCCGCCCTGACCGCGATCGCAAACGCCCGATCCGGCTAGCTCATTCTGGAACAATCCGAGGTTTGCAATGTCGCGACGGTGCGATCTGACCGGCAAGGCTGCACAGGTCGGGCACAAGGTGAGCCACTCGAACATCAAGACCAAGCGGCGCTTCCTGCCCAACCTGCTCAACGTGACCTTGATCTCGGACGCGCTCGGCCGCTCGGTCAAGCTGCGCGTGTCGGCGAACGCGCTAAAGACGGTCGATCATCGCGGCGGCCTCGATGCCTTTCTCATGAAGGCGAAGGATGACGGGCTATCCGCGCAGGCGCTCGGGCTCAAGCGCGAGATCAAGAAGAAGAAGCAGTCGGTCGCGGGATAACCGCAAGACGCGACGATCGGCGCCCGACCTCACGGTTCCGCCAGCGTGAATTGCAGCAGCAGGGTGCGCTGGAGCATCGAGAAATTGTCGTCGGAAATGAGCGTGAGCACGGTCTCGCCGCCGCTGCGGTGCACGCTCAAGCCTTCCATGTTGTCGATCTCGTAGCCGAGGTCGGCCTCGAACAGGACCGGACCGTCGACCAGCGCGCCCGGCTTGATCGCGCCGAGCGCGATGCGCCGAATGCGAACGGCAAGCCCGCTGGTCCAGCTGAACCTGCGTTCCAGCACGAGGACGTCGCCGCCGGGCAACAAGGCGGCGTCGCTGACGTCGTAATCGGCGCTGCGCTTGACCGCGAAGCTGCCGGGTTGCGGCCCCCCGATCAGAAAAGCGAGGAGGTTGCCGGCCTTGTCGAGGCCGCGCTCCGAGAAGGCGATCAGCGTGCCGGCAAGCGGCAAACCGATGGGAACGAAGACCAGGGCTTCGAGGCCCTTGTTGCGGGGCAGCGTGCGCACCGCCGGTGGCAGCGGGATCGGCCGGCCGCGCGCGAGCAGGCCGTCCTTGCCGAAATCGAACCGGACGATCTGATGGACGCGCTCGATCCCCACATAGAGCGTGCCGCCGTCCTCGGCGATCGATTCGGTGTCGAACCAGCCGTGCTCGGCGAGCGGGCGGCCATCGGCGCCGAGGATCGGCGCCATCTCGGCCTCGGCGATGCCGCTGGGGCGCGTCCCGTCGTAGAGGATGCGGCCGCGCAACCACCAGCCGTGGTCGCTCAAGGCGATGAAATGCGCGCCATCGGCCGCGACTCGTATCGCCGAGATGCCGCCGAATTGCTGGTAGGCCGAGCGCAGCACGAGGCCGCCGCGGAACTCGAGCAGACCGAACTGTCGGCGCGTCCGGTCGCGAATATCGAAGGCCGAAAACGGTTGGGCGTCGACCGTGATCGCGACCGGCGGCTCGACCAGCGGCGCCCGCGCCGCGCCGGGCAGGGCGGCAACCAAGAGCGCGCCGGCGAGCAGGGCGGCGGCGGTCCGTCGGCTCGGCGGCGTGGGAAGAGGACGCCGAGACGACGCACGGTCGGTCACGCGTCGAGCCTCCGCGTCCGGCGCGGCTCGATCGGGATGTCCTCGTCGAACAGCTCGGCGAGCTTCTCGGTCATGGCGCCGCCGAGCTCCTCGGCGTCGACGATGGTCACCGCGCGGCGGTAGTAGCGGGTCACGTCGTGACCGATGCCGATGGCGATCAATTCAACCGGCGAGCGCGTCTCGATGTCCTCGATCACCCAGCGCAGATGCCGCTCGAGGTAGTTGCCGGGATTGACCGAGAGCGTGGAATCGTCGACCGGCGCGCCGTCGGAGATCATCATCAGGATCCGGCGCTGCTCGGTGCGCGCAAGCAGCCGCTTGTGCGCCCAGTCGAGCGCCTCGCCGTCGATATTCTCCTTGAGCAGGCCCTCGCGCATCATCAGCCCGAGATTCTTGCGCGCGCGCCGCCACGGCGCGTCCGCCGACTTGTAGATGATGTGACGCAGGTCGTTGAGGCGGCCGGGATTGGCGGGCTTGCCGGCGGCGAGCCAAGCCTCGCGCGATTGACCGCCCTTCCAGGCGCGCGTGGTGAAGCCGAGGATCTCGACCTTGACGCCGCAGCGCTCCAGCGTGCGCGCCAGGATGTCGGCGCAAGTCGCCGCCACCGTGATCGGGCGGCCGCGCATCGAGCCCGAATTGTCGAGCAGGAGCGTCACCGCGGTATCGCGGAACGTCGTCTCCTTCTCGCGCTTGAACGACAGCGGGTGCAATGGGTCGATGACGATGCGCGACAGCCGCGCCGGATCGAGCAATCCCTCCTCGAGGTCGAATTCCCAGGCGCGGTTCTGCTGCGCCATCAGGCGGCGCTGCAGCCGGTTGGCGAGGCGGGCGACCACGCCCTGCAGGTGCGAGAGCTGCTTGTCGAGATAGCCGCGCAGCCGCTCGAGCTCCTCCGGCTCGCACAATTCCTCGGCCCCGACCATCTCGTCGTGCCGGGTGACGAAAGGCCGATAATCCGGACCGCGCGGCTCGTTCTGGCGGTACCGGCGCGGGCGCCGCGGCTCGGCCGGCGTTTCCGCGTCGCCCATCTCGGCATCGTCCGCCGTCTCGGCGGCGAGCGCCTCGGCCTCCGCCGCGGAGTCGGCCATGTCCTCGCCCGCGACGTCGGCCTCGTCGACGCGGCTCTGGGAATCCTCGGAATCGGCGCCCTCGCCGTCCTCGCCCGATTCCTCCTTGCGCCGGTCCTGCTCGCCGTCCTCGCCCTCCTCTTCGTCGGACTCGGTGCTGCGGTCCTCGCCCATGTCGAGGGCGTCGAGCAGATCATGGATGGCGTCGCCGAAGCGCGCCTGATTGTCGATCAGCCGCTCCAGGCGATCGAGATCGCGTCCGGCGCGATCCTCGATCAGCGGGCGCCACAGCTCGACGATCTTGCGCGCCGCCGGCGGCGGCGCCTGGCCGGTCAGTCGCTCGCGCACCATCAGCGCGACCGCTTCCTCGAGCGGCGCGTCGGCGCGGTCGGTGACCTCGTCGAACTTGCCGCGGTGGAAGCGGTCGTCGAGCATGGCGGTGAGATTCTTCGCGACGCCGGACATGCGCCGCGCGCCGATCGCCTCGACGCGCGCCTGCTCGACCGCATCGAAGACCGCGCGCGCCTGCTGGCCGCCGGGAACGAGCTTGCGATGCACGATCGGATCGTGGCAGGCGAGCTTGAGCGCGATCGAGTCGGCGTGGCCGCGCACGATCGCGGCATCCCGCCCGGTGAGCTTGCGCGGCGGCTCGGGCAGGCGCGCCTTGCCGCCGGCCATGCCGGGACGCTCGGCCGCGAAGGAGACCTCGAGCTCGGGCTTGCGCGCGATCGCGCGCAGGCAGCCGGTGACCGCGCGCTTGAACGGCTCGGTCGGGCTTTCCTTGGCGAGACTCTTGCCTTTGATGTTCGAGCTCATGCGGATCGGTGCTTTATTTCACGGCCGGCAGGGCATATCTTCAAGCACATCAAGCAAGAGGTCCGACATGCCTGCCCCGGAGAACCACACCTTGCGGCTGCTGCAGGAGATTCGCGGCTCGCTTCAATCGGTCGATCAAAAGGTCGACGGACTCTCCGACAAGGTGGACAGAAATCACGAAGACCTCAAGAGCCGCATCGACGATCTCGCCCGCGTATTTGCCGGCGCTACGCCGCCACCGATGTAGACAAGAGACTCGAGGCGCTAGAAAAGCGAATCTCGGTACTGGAGAAACGCCGTTAGCGGGCCCGGCCTCAGCTCAGCGCCACGTTCACCGAGCTTTCCGGCAACTCCGTTCCAAAGCAGCGCTGATAGAACTCGGCGACGATCGGCCGCTCCAGCTCGTCGCACTTGTTGACGAAGGTGAGCCGGAAGGCGAAGCCGACGTCCTTGAAGATTTCGGCGTTCTCCGCCCAGGTGATCACGGTGCGCGGGCTCATCACGGTCGAGAGATCGCCGTTCATGAAGGCGTTGCGGGTGAGGTCGGCGACCCGCACCATCCTGTTGACGGTGTCGCGTCCCTGCTCGTTGCGATAGTGCTTGGCCTTGGCGAGCACGATCTCGACCTCGTTGTCGTGCGGCAGGTAGTTGAGCGTGGTGACGATCGACCAGCGGTCCATCTGCGCCTGGTTGATCTGCTGGGTGCCGTGATAGAGACCGGACGTGTCGCCGAGCCCCACGGTATTGGCGGTGGCGAACAGCCGGAACGCCGGATGCGGCCGGATCACGCGGCTCTGGTCGAGCAAAGTGAGCCGCCCCGACGATTCCAGCACGCGCTGGATCACGAACATCACGTCCGGACGGCCGGCGTCGTACTCGTCGAAGCAGAGCGCGACGTTGTGCTGGTAGGCCCAGGGCAGGATGCCGTCGCGGAACTCGGTCACCTGCATGCCGTCGCGGATGACGATCGCGTCCTTGCCGATCAGATCGATGCGGCTGATGTGGCTGTCGAGATTCACGCGCACGCACGGCCAATTGAGGCGGGCGGCGACCTGCTCGATATGCGTCGACTTGCCGGTGCCGTGATAGCCGGTGACGATGATGCGCCGGTTCTTGGCGAAGCCCGCGAGGATGGCGAGCGTGGTCGGCTTGTCGAAGCGATAGTCGGCATCGATGTCGGGAACGTGCTGGTCGGCCTCCGAATAGGCCGGCACTTCCATGTCGCTGTCGAAGCCGAACACCTGGCGGACCGACACCTTCATGTCGGGAAGGCCGGCGACCTCTTCTTGCGTGGCGGCGGTCATTCATCCTCCGTGGTCTCGGATCGACCGAGACCCGATTCGGTCGGCAGCTGGGTGCGGATTCGAGCCGCGAATCTAGCAGAAAGCCCGGGCGCCGCGAAAGCCGGCGGCGCCGCCAAAACTCGCACAAATTCAAATAGGTATGATGCGCGCGGCGCGCAACTCGCGCACCGCCTCGCGCGATCAACGAAAGCCGATTGACTTCAAGTAGTTATAGGCCTGGATGATCTCGCGCAGCCGGTCCTCCGAGGAGCGGTCGCCGCCGTTGGCATCGGGGTGATGGCGTTTCACCAGCGCCTTGAACCGGGACTTGACCTCTTTCAGGGAAGCCCCCGCCTCCAGGCCGAGCGTGTCGAGGGCCTTGCGCTCGGCATTGCGGACCGGGCGGGCCTCGGCCGCGCCGCCGTTGCGTCGCGCGCCGTCGGGCCCGCCGAGCTCGCGGAACACGTCGAACGGATCGTGCGCGCCGCCGAATTCCGGACGAACCCGGGACGAGCGCCCCGCCGTCCCTCCGCCGACCATGCCCATCTTCCAGGTCGGACGATGCCCAACGACGGCGTCCCGCTGATAGCGGGCAATATCGTCCATGCTCATGCCGGCGAAGTAATTGTACGTTCGGTTGTACTCGCGGACGTGATCGAGGCAGAACCGCCAATATTCCCGCTCGCGCAGCCGCCCCTTGGGCGCGCGGTGGGTGGCGGGAGCCTCGCAGCGCGGCCACTCACACGCCGGGCACTGGGTGCGCAGCCGACGATCCTTGTCGGGCTTGACCCGGATGCAGTCGAACAAGGGGGAGTCGCTTTTCATGACCTTTCAGTATGCGCGCCGGGCGGCGCAACCTTCAAGACTTGACAAGTGCGATTGGCCCCTTTTTCCGACTCTCTCGGTCCGCCATTGACCGTCCGGCACGGCTCCCCCATATGCGCAGGCCATGGCGAGGCGCGATCTGATCACGGAGAAGTTGACCTTGGCTTTCGCCCCCGAAAGTCTCGAGGTGGTCGATGAATCGAACCAGCACCTCGGGCATGCCGGGCATCGGCCGGGCGGCGAGACCCATTTCAGGGTCTATATCGTGGCCAAGGCATTCAAAGGAAAGAGCCGGATCGAGCGCCACCGAATGGTAAACGAGGCGCTGTCGCGCGAGCTCGAAGGCGGCGTGCACGCGCTCGCGATCCATGCCAGCGCCCCGGGGGAAGGGGCGCCCTAGCCAGAGCATTTTCAGGAAAAAGCCTGCCCCGGACTTGATCCGGGGTGGGAGCCGGTTTTCCGTCCGAAAATGCGACCACGCAAAAAGAGCGGAGCGCATTCAGTTTCCGACGAAACCGAATGCGCTCTAAGCGGCTCGCGCGGCCGAGCTCCTTACCGCGGCGACAACCGGCGCTCGGCCCTGGCTCAGGCCGACTTTGCCGTCGGCTTGCGCACGAGCGGCGTGATGCGCAACGCAGTGATGCGATTGCGCTCGCGGCGCAAGACCCGGAAGCGGAATCCGTGGAAGGTGAAGGTCTGGCCGGGCTCCGGAATCGAGCGCGCCTCGTGGATGACCAGGCCGGCGACGGTGGTCGCCTGGCCGTCGGGCAGGCTCCACTCCATGGCGCGGTTGAGATCGCGGATCGGCACGCCGCCGTCGACATTGACCGAGCCGTCGGGCTGCGGCCGCACGCCGGGAACGGCGACGTCGTGCTCGTCGGTGATGTCGCCGACGATCTCCTCCAGGATATCCTCGAGCGTGACCAGCCCCATGACCTCGCCGTATTCGTCGACCACCAGCGCGAACGGCGTCTTGCGGCGGCGAAAGGCCTTGAGCTGCTCGGACAGCGGCCGGATCTCGGGCACGAACCAGGGCGGCCGCGCGATCGCGGCGACGTCGACCTTGGCGAGGTCGCCGTCGGCGGCCTCCATCGCGTGCAGCAGATCCTTGGCGTGCAAGATGCCGAGGATGTTCTCCGGCTTGCCTTTCCACAGCGGCACGCGGGTCACCTCGCTGTCGAGCACCGCCTGAACGATCTGCTCGGGCGGGTCGTCGGCGCAGACCGTGATCATCTCGGTGCGGTGGATCATGACGTCGGCCACGGTGAGGTCGCGCAGATCGAGGAGCCCCCGCAACATGTCGCGGTCGAGCCGCTCGACGCCGCCCAGCCGGTGCAGCAGGTCGACCGCGCCGCGCAGCTCCTCGTGCGGCGAAAGAATCGACTCAGCTTCGCCGACCTTCACCCCGAACAGCCGCAACACCCACCTCACCAGCCATTCGATGGCGATCAGCACCGGCGCAAGCAGCCGCACCGTCCAGTCCATCGGCCGGGCGACGGCGAGCGCCACGCGATCGGGCGCATTGAAGGCCGCCGTCTTCGGCAGCACCTCGGCGAACACCACGATCAGAATGGTCATGACCACGGTGGCATAGACGATGCCGACCTCGCCGAACCAGGCGAGCAGCACGCCGGTCGCCAGCGACGACGCGGCGATGTTGACCGCGTTGTTGCCGAGCAGGACCGCGCCCATCATGCGCTCGCGCGCGGCGAGCAGGCGGTTGACCAGCGCGGCTCGACGACTGCCCTGCTTCTCGAGCCGGTGCATGCTGGCGCGCGACGACGCGGTCAGCCCGGTCTCGCTGCCCGCGAAGAACGCGGAGAGCAGGAGGCAGAGCAGAACCGCCGCAAGGGCGAGCCAATCGTAGGTCGTCATCGCTCGGCAAGCTTCTCGAGCAGGAAGGCGCGGACCTCGGCGGCCTCGACGTCGGGCGCGATGAAGCTCGAGCCGATGCCGCGCGCCAGGATGAAGGTCAAGCGGCCGCGCTTGACCTTCTTGTCCTGGGCGATGAGCTCCATCAAGCGATCGGCGTCGGGCGCGCCGCCCGGCACGGCCGCAATGCGGGTCGGTAGGCCGACCGCGGCCAGGTGGCGCTCGACGCGCTCGGCCTCGTCCGCGGCCAGCAAGCCGCGTCTGGCGGAGAACGCGAAGGCGAGCACCATGCCGAGCGCAATCGCCTCGCCGTGCAGCAGCCGGTCGGAGAAGCCGGCCGCCGCCTCGAACGCGTGACCGAAGGTGTGGCCGAGATTGAGCAGCCCCCGCTCGCCGGTCTCGCGCTCGTCGCGGCCGACGATCGCGGCCTTCATCCGGCAGCTCACCGCGATCGCATGCTCGCGCGCGGGTCCGCCCGCGAACACCTCCCGCCAGTTCGCCTCGAGCCAGGCGAAAAAGCCGGCGTCCGCGATCAATCCGTATTTGGCGACCTCGGCATAGCCGGCGCGGAATTCGCGCGCCGGCAGCGTGTCGAGCAGCGCGGTGTCGGCGACCACCAGCACCGGCTGGTGGAACGCGCCGATCAGGTTCTTGCCCTGACGCGAATCGATGGCGGTCTTGCCGCCGACCGAGGAATCGACCTGCGCGAGCAGCGTGGTGGGAACCTGCACGTAATCGAGGCCGCGGCGGACGACGGCCGCCGCAAATCCGGCGAGATCGCCGACGACGCCGCCGCCGAGCGCCACCACCAGATCGGCGCGCTCGATGCGGGCGGAAATGAGCGCCTCGCAGACGCGCTCGAGGACCGCAAAGCTCTTCGAGCCCTCGCCCGCCGGCACGGTCACCGAGGTGACGCCGATCCCGGCCGCGGCGAGCGCCGCTTCGGCCGCGGCGAGATGAAGGCGCGCGACCGTGGCGTCGGTGACGATGGCGGCCTTGGCGCCCGGCCGCAGCGCGGCGATTTTGCGTCCGAGCGCGGCCAGCGTCCCGCGCCCGATCGTGATGTCGTAGCTGCGCTCGCCGAGCGCGACGTTGACGACGATCGGATCGCCGGCACGCAGCGGCACGGTCATGACGCGCGACCTCCCTCGGCGGACGCGGACAGCGCCGCGCACGCGGTTCCGAGCCGGCCGGCGAGCGCGCTCACGAGCTCGTCGACGATCTTGTCGTGCTGCACGTCGCGCGACTGCACGGTGAGATCGGCCTGGACATAGACCGGATAGCGCTCCTCCATCAGGGAACGCAGCGTCGCGCCGGGATCCGCGGTCTTGAGCAGCGGCCGGTCGTGGCGGCGCCTGATGCGCTTCATCAGCACGTCGAACTCGGCCTTGAGCCAGATCGAGACGGCCTTCGCGGCGACCACCGCACGGGTGTCCGGATTCATGAAGGCACCGCCGCCGGTCGCCAGCACCTGCGGGCCGCTTTCCAGCAACCGGGCGATCACGCGGGCCTCGCCGGCGCGGAAATAGGGCTCGCCATGCTCGGCGAAGATCTCCTGGATCTTCATGCCGGCATGGGCGACCTCGATCTCCTCGTCGGCGTCGACGAACGGAATGCCCAGCCGCAGCGCGAGCCGGCGGCCGATCGAGGATTTGCCCGCCCCCATCATGCCTACGAGCACGACCGAGCGGCGGTCGAGCGCCGCCACGATGCCGGCTTCCGGCCGCGCGGCGGCCGGCCGCGTTCCGCCCTGCGGCATTTTCTCCGGCTCTGCCATCCTCGCTCCGAGCTGCGCTCCATGCGGTTTCCGGCACGAGCACGCCCGCGCGCCTTGTAGCACAGGACGGGCGGCAACGGCGCGGTTAACTAACTACATCCCGGCGCGGGAACCATCTCCCCCGCGACCGGCCGGATCGACCTTGCCATGTCCTAGTTTCTCCATTCTTTCGTGCGAGCCCCTCGGTCGAGGGGTTCAACCCATGCCCAGCCTATTCCGGTTCCTCGCCTTGATCGGCGTCCTGTTCGGGCTGACCTATGGCGGCATGTTCATGCTTGCGACCTGGTTCGATCCGAAGCCGCGCGAGATCACGGTTTCGATTCCGCCGGACCGGTTCGCGAAGCAGCAGCAGCCCTGAGCGCGCCGCTTGAGCCGAATGGGCCCGCAGGCCAAAAATTCCGACCACGCGCTGATCGAGCTGTTTCTCGACATGGTCGCGGCCGAGCGCGGCGGCGCCCAGAACACGCTCGCCGCCTACTCCCACGACCTCGCCGACTTCTCCGCCGAGCTCGGCGCCGCCGGGCGCGGCATCGCCGACGCCTCGACCGAGGAGCTGCGCGCCCATCTGAGCTCCTTGCGCAAGCGCGGCCTCGCCGCCGCCTCAGTGGCCCGCCGGCTCTCGGCCATCCGCCAGCTCTATCGCTTTCTCTATGCGGAGGGACGCCGCGCCGACGATCCCGCGGCGGTCGTCGAGGGGCCGAAACGCGGCCGCACGCTGCCCAAGGTGCTCGGCATCGCCGAGGTGGATCGGCTGCTGACGGCGGCGCGCGCCGGCATCGACCAACCGGACCGGCCGCTGCTCGAGCGCCTGCGCGCGGCGCGGCTCGCCTGCCTGCTCGAGGTTCTCTACGCCACCGGACTGCGGGTGTCCGAGCTCGTGGCGCTGCCGGTTTCGGCCGCCGAGAGCGGCGCGCGGATGCTCACCGTGCGCGGCAAAGGCGACAAGGAGCGGCTCGTGCCGCTCAACGAGGCGGCGAAAGCGGCCATGCGCGACTATCTCGCGCTGCTCGCCGAGGCGGAGCGTCACCGGAAATCGAAATGGCTGTTCCCCTCGTTCGGCGAAGCCGGCCACCTCACCCGCCAGCACTTCGCCCGCGAGTTGAAGGCGCTCGCCGCCGCCGCCGGCCTGCGCCACGACCGAGTAAGCCCGCACGTGCTCCGCCACGCTTTCGCCAGCCATCTTCTCCACAACGGCGCCGACCTGCGGGTGGTGCAGACGCTGCTCGGCCATGCCGATATCTCCACGACGCAGATCTACACCCATGTGCTGGCGGAGCGGCTCAAGAGCCTGGTGCGCGACTTGCATCCGCTGGGAGAGGAATGACAAAGCCCTCCGACATGATTTAGCCTGACCGCCGGGCATGGAGTTGTCGATGGTCGTTGCTCGCGCCAAGCGTTTGTCCGTTGCCGCCGTGGCCGGCCTGTTGCTGGTCGCGGCCGCCGCGACCGCGCAGACGCCGCAGGAACGGCGCTGGTGCGAGGGCGAGGAGGCCGCGACCGCCGACCAGCGCATTGCCGGCTGCTCGGCCGTGATCAAGGCCGGACGCGAGAAGTCCGACCAGCTCGCCGAGGCCTTCAACAATCGCGGCATCGCCTATCGGCTCAAGGGCGACTACGACCGCGCCATCCAGGACTATGCCCAGGCGATCAAGCTCAACCCCAAATTCGCCGCGGCCGTCGTCAACCGCGGCGTCGCCTACGACAAGAAGGGCGACTACGACCGCGCCATCCAGGATTTCGACCAAGCGATCAAGCTCAAGCCTTCGGTCGAAGCCCATTTCAACGATGCCGAGCAATGCCGGAACCCTCGACAGCCGCGGCTTCGTGTTCCTGAAAATGACCCAGTTCGATGCCGCGGTTTCCGACTACGAGGCGGCGCTGCGGATCGACCCGAAGCTCGCCTTCGCGCTCTACGGCCGCGGCCTGGCGAGACTGAGGAACGACGACCCCACCGGCGAGGCCGACATCACGGCCGCCAAGGCGCTGCAAGCCGACATTGCCGAGGAATATGCGCGCTACGGCGTGCAGGACGCGCGTTGAGCAATCTCAAAAAACCAACGACGACGGCACCCCATGCTGGCACCTGAGAGCATGCGCAGCTACCTCGACTTCGAAAAGCCGGTGGCCGAGCTCGAGGCCAAGGTCGAGGAGCTGCGCGCGCTCGAGACGCCCGACAGCGCCGCCGCCATCGGCGAGGAGATTTCCCGCCTCGAGGCCAAGGCGGCGCAGACGCTCAAGGACCTCTACGCCGAGCTCACGCCGTGGCAGAAGACCCAGGTTGCCCGCCATCCCGAGCGGCCGCATTGCCTCGACTATGTGGGGGCCCTGATCACCGATTTCGTCTCGTTCGCCGGCGACCGCAAGTTCGGCGACGACGAGGCGATCATCGGCGGCTTCGGCCGCTTCCGCGGCGAGAGCATCTGCGTCATCGGGCACGAGAAGGGCTCGTCGACCGAAAGCCGCCTCAAGCACAATTTCGGCATGGCGCGGCCCGAGGGCTACCGCAAGGCGGAGCGGCTGATGCGGATGGCCGACCGGTTCGGCATCCCGGTGCTGTCGCTGGTCGATACCGCCGGCGCCTATCCCGGGATCGGCGCCGAGGAACGCGGCCAAGCCGAGGCGATCGCGCGCTCGACCGATGCCAGCCTCGAGCTCGGGGTGCCGAACGTCGCGGTCATCGTCGGGGAAGGCGGCTCGGGCCGCGCCATCGCCATCGCCACGGCGAATCGGGTGCTGATGCTGGAGCACGCGATCTACAGCGTGATCTCGCCGGAAGGAGCGGCCTCGATCCTGTGGCGGGACACCGCCAAGGCCCAGGAGGCGGCGACCGGAATGAAGATCACCGCCGACGACATGGTGCGGTTCGGGGTCATCGACCAGATCGTGACCGAGCCGCCCGGCGGCGCCCACCGGGATCCGGCCGCCGCGATCGCCTCGACCGGCGAGGCGATCGCCAATGCGCTGGTGGAGCTCTCGGGCCTCGACCGGGAGACCGTGCGCCGGCAGCGCCGGGAGAAGTTCCTGGCGATCGGGCGCATGCTCGGCTGACCCACGCGCCGCCTTCCCGGCCCCGGGTCGGCGGGTCGGCTGGTAAGCGTTTGTTTTCCAAATGAATCCGGATTTGTGGGTGGGGCGGCCTTTTGCCCCGATCTCACCCAAGTCTTGGCCTAGCGTCCGGCTCGGTACCTTCGCCGGTGGGGGACATCGGGGGATTTGGGGGCGGTCGGCTCGCGAATTTACCCTTCGTTCACCATCGGTGTGCTCAACCGGCTGCCCAACTACCGCCTTGCGGCGGGAGTTCCTTCAGGGTAACCATTGAGCTGGGAAGGCTTGGGGAAACCCATCTGGGACTAGCCCATCTGGGAAAGCCTTGCGGGTCGGGGAGCTATCGGTTGAACCGTCCACCTCTGGTGCGCGCGCTTTTGGCGTCCGCTGCGGTCGCGGCGGCCTTGGCGCTTGCCGGCTGCGATACCGACGGCACGCCGGCCGTCGGCGGACGCCACATGCAGCCGCTGTCGGAGCGATTGCTCGCCGACGCCGAAGCCAAGCACATGGAGAAGGAATCGCCGATCCTGGTGCGCATCTTCAAGGAGGAGGCGGAGCTCGAGGTCTGGAAAGAGGACAAGACCGGCCGCCTCGCGCTGCTTCGCACCTATCCGATCTGCCGCTGGTCGGGCGAGCTCGGCCCCAAGATCAAGGAAGGCGACCGCCAGGCGCCGGAGGGCTTCTACGCCATCACTCCCGGCCTGATGAATCCGAATTCCAACTACTATCTCGCGATCAACACCGGCTTCCCGAACGCCTATGACCGCGCGAACGGGCGCACCGGCGGGTTCCTCATGATTCACGGCGACTGCTCCTCGCGCGGCTGCTACGCCATGACCGACGAGCAGATCGCGGAAATCTACTCGCTCGCCCGGGAATCATTCTTCGGCGGCCAGAAGTCATTCCAGATCCAGGCCTTTCCGTTCCGGATGACGCCGCTCAACATGGCCCGTCACCGCAACTCGCCGCACATGGCGTTCTGGAAAATGCTCAAGCAGGGCTACGACCATTTCGAGGTCACGCACCTCGAGCCCAAGGTCGACGTCTGCGAGAAGCGCTACGTGTTCGACGCGGATTCGACGAGCAAGTTCAGCGCGGCCGATCGCTGCCCGGCCTACAAGGTGCCGGAGGACATCGCTGCCGCGGTCCGCGAGAAGCAGCGCCGCGACGACACCAAGACCGCCGAGCTGATCAACCGCGGCACCGCCACGGTCGCGGTCACGATGGGCGTCGACGGCGGCATGAACCCGACCTTCCTGGCGGCCGTGAAGTCGCACGGCGGCCCCGGCGCCACCATCCACACCGCCTCGGGCACGATCCCGCCGCACGTCAATCCGCCGGGCTTCGAGTTGGAGACCCCCACCGGGAGCTCCATGAGCCTTGCCTCCTCCGAGTCGAAGCCCGCGCCGGCGCCGCGCTCCTCGGTGCAGGTCGCCTCGGCC
>WNFF01002544.1_pt1 | contig 19417 bp, 17 predicted proteins | sample 5400441 | NCBI WGS metagenome assembly WNFF01 (sample SAMN13153345, study PRJNA577476) | soil metagenome | isolation source: 120 cm saprolite under Douglas fir tree site 2 hole 3 replicate 1 | place: USA:California | collected 2015-04-18 | reverse complement strand
CGAGGTCTGCGAGGTGGAATGAAGAGATGGACGAACGGTCTGCCCGGCGCAACCAAGGGACTGGGTGCCAATTTGGCCCTTCGAGGCCTTTCCGTTAGTCAGTCTGGATGCGCGCGGATACCCATGATGGCCCGGAGCACAACACGCTCCAATCAGAGGCCGGATACATTGATGCAGCTCTCACGTTCGTCGGTCTTGAAACTCCGTCTTGCAACGCGCGGCGGAGCCATACATGTTACTTTTCGGACCTTGCGCGGTGTCCGACTTGAGTCCGTAATGCGCATCAAAGCGGACATCCGCCAACGCCCATGGGTTTATGAGTTCACGCCCTAGCTAGTCCCCAAACGCATGGAGATGCTAAAGGAGGCAATTCCCGGTCTGTCGCGAATGGCGCTGTTAGTAAATGTGGGTGTTCCAGAAGCCGCACGGCGCTATATCGAAGCCGCCCAAATTGCAGCAGATCGCCTTGGGGTCACCGTTCAGCCGGTCGAAATACGAACACCTGCGGATATCGAGCGCACCTTTTCCACCTGAAAGTCGACTTCAAGGAATGTGCTTGACCTCCGATGGATTGATCTATGTCGAGCAGCAACGGCTGGCGCAGCTCGCTCAGGACCGAAGCTTGCCACTGATCGGACATACGCGCGAGATGGCCAAGTGGCCTGGCATGCTCATACTTATGGCGCAAGCAACGTCGCACTTTTTAACCGAGCGGCGTATTAGACAAGATTCTCAAGGGCGCGAAGCCCGCTGACCTTCCCGTCGAGCAGCCCACGATAATCGAGCTACTCATCAATCTCAAGACAGCAAAGGCACTGGGCGTGCAGATTCCACCGACATTGCTCACCAAAGCCGACGAAGTGATTGAGTAGGTTTCGCTTCTGTACGCGCACTTGCTGCGCATGCCCGCTCGTCATAGAGAACCAGCGCAGCCAGGATTACCTGTCCATGTGTTGACGACTGGCCAGGAGGGCAGAGGCATGTGTCCGATTTTTTCGGATTTTCTGCGTTTCGTGGCTCGCTTCATCCAGTACGACGAGACTGAGGGCAGCATCATAGGCGGCGATCGCCTCCTCGAGGCGTGCGGTTCCGCTCTCTCGATCTCCGAGCACCGCAAGCGCTAGCCCAAGATTGTCTTGTGTCCGCACCCAATCGAGCGGAACCCGCTCGCGGGTCCTTTCTTGCAGTGCTAGGCGGAAAACCGCGACGGCCTCTTCGAGGCGCGCGGTTCCGGTCTCTCGCTCGCCGAGCGTCCTGAGTGCGATGCCGAGGTTGTTCTGAGTCCGCGCCCAGGCAAGCGGGTCTCGTTCGCGCGTCCTCTCCTCAAGAGCCAGACGGTAAGCCGCGACGGCCTCTTCGAGGCGCGCCGTCCCGCTCTCTCGTCGCCCGAGCGCCAGCAGGGCGTGGCCGAGGTTGTCCTGGGTGGTCGCCCAGGCAAGCGGGTCTCGTTCGCGCGTCCTCTCCTCAAGCGCCAGACGGTCAGCCGCGATGGCCTCTTCGAGGTGCGCCGTCCCGCTCTCTCGTCGGCCGAGCGCCAGCAGGGCGCGGCCAAGATTGTCCTGATACATCGCCCAGTAGGCTGGCAATCGCTCGCGGGTGGCAAATCCGAGAGCCAGACGATACGCCGCGACGGCCTCTTCGAGGTGCGCAGTTCCTGTCTCTCGCTCGCCGAGCGCCTCCAGGACGTGCCCAAGATTGTTCTGGACGATCGCCCATTGGACCGGCCATCGCTCGCGGGTCCCAGTCACCACTTCTAGAGCCAGACGGTAGGCCGCAACGGCCTCTTCAAGATGCGCCATTCCTGTCTCGCGCCGTCCGAGCCATTCAAGCGCGCTGCCAAGATATTCCTGGGTCTTTGCCCAACCAAGCGGGTCTCGTTCCCGCGTCCTCTCCTGCAGTGCTAGGCGGATGGCCAGGACGGCCTCTTCGAGGCGCGCCGTCCCGGTCTCTCGCCGCCCGAGGTCCGCGAGGGCGCGGCCAAGATTTTCCTGGGTGATCGCCCAGGAGGCCGGCACTCGCTGACGGGTAAAAACTTCGAGAGCAAGATGGTGCGCCGCGATGGCCTCTTCGAGGTGCGCCGTTCCTGTTTCTCGCCGCGCGAGGACCCTGAGCGCGCCGCCGAGGCTAGTCTGGGTTCCCGCCCATTCGAGCGACGACCGCTCGCGCGTTATCTCTTCCAGAGCCAGACGGAAGCTCGCGACTGCCTCCTCGAGGCGCGCCGTCCCGCCCTCCCGGTCGCCAAGTTCTCGGAGAGCAACGCCTACCGCTCTCTGGGTCCGCGCCCAATCAAGAGGACGCTCAGAGCGGGATGCAAGCTGCAATGCGGCTCGATCAACCGCAACAGCCTGCTCAAGAGCGTGATTGTCACCGAACCTGTCCCCCTTCGTGAACCAGGCACTTCCTTCGTTCAGCGTGTAGCGCCAGCGCATTGCATCGCCAGCAGGTAAAAGATCAGTCGCCTCCCTGAATAGCCGCGCTGCCTCGTCATAGGCCAACCGCGCCCTTTCGACCCGTGCCTGCTCAAATACTAGACCTGCTTCTTCCCGCTGCTGGTCGGCCAGCACTCGCGTCAGAGTCTCGCGCTTGTTCCGTACAATGGCGCGCGCCTCCTCCAGCTTTGCTCGTGCCCTCGTGTGGTCAGCAGCCTCCACAGCGGCGGCCGCCTGCTGACGCAGTGCCTGCACCTCAGGGTCATTGACCCGAAGGCTTTTTACATCCTCGGCGAGCCGGCGGTGCTCCTCGGCAATTTGCGCGAACCGGTCGGCAAGCTCGTTGTCCTCCACCGGGACCTCACCGAGCAATCGGAAGAATTTCACGATGGCCTCGAACCGGAGCTCACTTGATGCCGGAACAAGCGCGCTGATCCGAACCAGCAGTTCGGCGCGGTCCCCTGCCTGAGGCGAGGCGGCGAGCCGCACTAGCTCCACTACCTGCTCCGGCGGCATGCCGCATACGGTCGTGATTGTGCTGTCGCGAACATCTCCTCCAACTGCGCTCGCACAGCCGGTGGATTCCACCGATCGTTTACCGAGGAACTGCGCCCATGCCGGTTGCGTGATGCAGGTCGCACCAAGTAGTAAAATCAAACCTAGTGCACCGGCTCGCCAATTCATGGGCGCTTACCTTCCGTGCGGCCGTTCACGTTGATGGTGCTGTGGCTGACGTCGCCGCCAACTGCCGCGCCGCCAATGGCAGTGACGTGCCTGCCAAGGAGACCCGCGCTGGCAATTAACGCTCCAATGAGAACGAGCACGAGCAAGAAGAGCTGTACGCTGGAGAAACTATGAGCCGACCGCTTTCTGCCCTTGCCAGAGGCGACGCCCTGATTTTGCGCAGGAGGTATACTGCCAACGCTCGTTCCGCTTGCCGGCTTGGTATCGCGACTGGAGACGAACTTCACAATCGCCCACGCCCCGGCAGCAAGGGCGGAAAGTCCCCCACCGAGCCAGGACAAGGTCGCCTGATTGGCCGGGTTCGTTAGGAAGGCCCAGATCGCACCCATGGCAACCTCCTCTGCCGGCAATCCATGATATCACAATAGGGGAGGTTTGGCAGGTGCCCTGTCGCAGTGCCCCAATCGCCGGACGTGCTGCAATGCCCTGTCTATACAGCATTCATGCCGGTGAAGTGATTTGCTGGGCCGCCCTCTCAAGATCTTCCGCGTTTAACTGAGATGTCACACACGACGGCGAGACGCAGCAAGGCCGGCTGGACTTAGTCCTAAGCTGATCGCCGGAAAGCTAGTCGCCGGAAGCTAAGCTCGACTAAACACGCGAGACACCGCGAGCATGTCGCTCTCGGGCCGGCGCTGAAGCGCCCACCGCCCGCGCGGCGTTAGATCACGAGAGCGAGTTCCCGCCGAACTCGGCGAGCGGCCCTATTGCGCGGCTGCGAAATCGAGCGCGTTCGACAATCCATCCGCCCGGGCATCGCGGTCGCCGAGCGGCTGCAATCCGAAGCGTTCCTCGATCAGCTTCAGGATCGAGGTCGTGTCATAGGTCGTTTGATCAACGAAGCCCTTCCGGGCAAACGGCGAGATCACGATCGCCGGGACCCTGGTGCCGGGCCCCCATCGGTCGATCCGCGGCGGCGCTACATGGTCCCCAGGTACCGCCATTCTCGTCGTGAGTCACGATGATGATCGTCGAGCCCCACGCGGGACTGTTGCGGATCTTCTCGACCATCTCCGCGGCCCTGCGGTCGCCCGCCAAGATGGCGGCATACCGGGGTGCTCGTCATAGCGCCCCAACGGCTTCCAGAAAACGACGGAAGGCAGCGTATTGGCATCGATGACCTTTCGGCCCGTGTCCTACGCCGCGCGGAACTCGGGAGGCATCGGCACGAACTGAACGCCCGGCACTTGATGCGGCCAATCGAGTATTTTGCCAATAATTAGGTGCCATATTGCGTTACTTGAGCTGCATCGGGCATGTCACCGGCCAGCACTATGGGATTGGGCTGTCAGGTGGGGCGGCAACCGGTTTCGGGCAGTGTCATAAATTTTATCAGGAATACTTGGGCATTTCTTACTTACCTCATTCAATTCAGCCACAATCCGTTTTAGTTCACTGATTGCTTGATCATCGTAATCACTGCCTTTTAGACGCATCTCAATCATCAATAAATTGAATTTACGCCGAAGTTCTGCGTAACTGCCCCCCGCTTCCTTGTGCTTCTCCGCCTGTTCAGAAAAATTGAGATAGGTCTGCAGAGCAGCCAACACTGTCGCGAATATAGATATCACGCCGGCCAATATTCGCCAGTGTAGCTCTGGAGTTTGTTGCAGGGTTCCGAAAATCGCTGTCCCAACGAGTGCGGTCATTATGACAACAGGAATGCCAAAAAATCGATTCCACCTTGAATATCGCTCCCACGCCAAGAAATGTGCTCTCGACGTGATAGCAGCATTCTGGAAATAGTGTTCAACGGAGCGAAGAAGCTCTTGGCCTTGCATGGCGGGTACTCTCTCTCTTTAGTCCGTACACTATAAACGCGCGGTACCCTAGGTACTATACTCGACCCAGGTCCTCACAGGCGGAATGTCTGCGCTTGGCAGATTTTGTTGCAGAAGTGGCCAACGATGCCAGCGATGGTGGCTATTTTGGATGTGGTTCCGGCTCTGTGTAACCGCTCGCTCCGAGGGGAGCGTCGGTAGCGGCACACTGGCCTGGCGGAAAAAGCGCTTACGCAACGCACGCGACGGGCATCGGGGGTGGCCGCGCCATCAGCTTAGCGAGCCGTCTCACGTTCTGAGCGATGGCGCCGAGCAGGAACTCGTCTTGTGCGCCACGCGGGCCACGGAGCCGAAGGCGACCGAGCCTAAGGATGCGCTTCAAATGAGCGAACAGCATCTCGACGCGCTTGCGATCGCGGCGCGATTGCTCGAACGCTTCGGTGCCCGCGAGCGCACGGGCGGCGTTGCGGGCGTCCTCGTAGATGCTGCGGGGGATTTTGCGCTCGGGCGCTTTTGGGCAGCATTTGGGTTCCAGCGGACAAGAGCCACAGTCGTAGGTCCTTGCGCGATAGAGGATCGTCTCCCCGCCGTGGATCGTGCCTGTCGTGTGCAGCAGCTTGCCTTGTGGGCACACATAAACATTGCGATCCTTGTCGAATGCGAAGTCGTCTCGGCTCAACGAGCCGTCATCGCGCCTCGACTTGTCGATGACCGGAATGTGCGGCGCAATCTTCTTCTCGTTGACAAGCCAATCGAGCGTGGCCGCCGACCCATAGGCCGTATCCGCTGCAAGACGGTCAGGTTTGATGCCAAAGCGCTCCTGCGTCCGCTCGAGCATCGTCTTCGCCCCGCCGACTTCCGCTTGGCGGATGGCACGCGAGGCCCCGACGTCCACAATCACTCCGAACTTCACGTCGACAAGATAGTTGTCGGCATAGGCGAAGAAGGCAGGTCCGCGCATCGCGCCCGTCCACTGTGCGGCCGGATCGGACGGCGAAACGAACTTCGGGGTGACGTCGCTCGCCGCGCCAAAGGCCGCGTGGTCGAGCGTGCTGAGATACTCCTTCACTGCCCGGCTCGCCGCTTGAGGGTCACAGTCCTTCTTCCACTCCGAGCCCGGGATCGAACGCTGCTTGTTGGCATCCGCAACAATCAGGCTCGCATCCACCGCAAACCCTTCGCTGCCGACCAAGCCTGCCGCAATGCATGCCTCCACCACACGCTCAAAGACGCGGCGGAAAATGTCGCTATTGCGGAAGCGCTCATTGCGGGCACGGGAAAAAGCAGAGTGATCCGGGATCTTGTCCTCGATGCCCAGCCGCAGAACCAGCGGTACGCCAGATTCACCTGTACCTCGCGGCACAGCAGCCGCTCGGATCGGATAGCGAAGACATAGCCGACGATGAGCAACCGGATCATGAGCACCGGGTCAATCGACGGGCGCCCGATCGGCGAATAGTAGGGCGCGAGCTCGGCACGAACCCAGTCAAGATCCAGGATGCCAGCAATATCGCGGACAAAATGATCGTCCGGAACAACCTCCTCAAGCCGGAACGAGTAGAACAGCTGACCTTGGTCCCGATTGAGCCGCCTCATCATGGATTGCCCCCGCCGCCAATCGCGATGCGGCGACGGAATCACTGTTCGCGAGAATCATCAACTGACTTCTGCAACAAAATCTGCCATGAGCCGACATTCATTTGTGAAGGGTCAATGCTGACATGAAATCGACTGCAATAATTGGTGGTCTGATTAAAATTGAAGGCGCCGCATGACCATAATTGCCGCGCTCTTAATGCTGGAACGAGCAGACTCACGAAACCGAGGCATCCGCCACCAGTGGGCGACGTCCCGATCCTACTTTGACAGGAAATTCGCCAAGCTGCCGTCCTGTGCCAGCGGCGTCGTCATGTTCACCGACATGCACTGCCGCAGCAGGGCGATGGAAGCGCGGAGGCGGTCGATGTCGCTGCCCGAAAGAGCGAAATCGCGCTGGAAGGTCTTCGCCTGGTTGTCCGCCGCCACGTCGAGCTGCAAATGCCAATCGCCATCCCGCCAAGCGAAATGTTCGTCGGCAAACGCCTTGACGATCTGGAACGCGCTGTCGGTCATCGGATCAACCGTGCCGTTGTACTTCTGCGCGCAGAGCGATTGCGAACTGTACTCCGGCAGGGCGGCCACTTGAGTGAACAGGTTTGCGAAATTCGCGCCGGTCGTCATCACAATCCGCAGGTCCAGGTTGACCCCAGCGGGGATCGGAAACGACCCCGTTACGGGTGCAAACGGGCCGAACGGGTTGAGGATCGTCCAGTACGCCGACGACAAAACGAATGAAGCATCCTTGCCCGATAGTTTGGCACGGACTTCATTAATCCACGCCATCCCCGTGCCGATGTTCTCGACCCGCAGCGTCACGAGAACGAATGGAACGCCATAGTATTGGCCGACGATGAGGTCCGGTTCGAGCGCCTTGACGAGTTCCGGGGGGGCCGGTGTCAGCCGGATTTCGACATTCTTCATCTCCGCGGCGCCCTTGGTCAGCACAGGGAGCGTCTCATAGCCGGGCGCCTTGACCTGGAGTTTGTACTCCTTGAGGGTGCGATTGTGCGGAACGGTGATGTCGAATTGCCCAAGGGGATTGGTCCGTACTGTCGCAATGGTGATCAGGTTGACGGTCGCGTCGGAGATCGCCTCGCCATTCGTGGACAGGACGGCCCCATGGAAGCTTTCGTCGCTGTTCAGCCAGCGATCTAGAGCCGGTGCGACTACTGGGCTGACTACGCCGAGGATCAGGGCCGCCACGGCGGCCTGGAAAATGCGGTTGATGACGAGGCGTGTGGTCGCGGGGGAGGGCTTCCACGCGCCCGAGCGCACCAGGAGCCGCGCGATGCCGGCGACCAGCAGCAGAAACAGGGCGACCAGCTGAAGCGAGGTGCCGATTTGTTGGAGGATCGACGCCATTTTATGTTACTCCGGGTCCCCGGGGCGATACTCGGGAGGAGCGTGACGTTCATTCTACCGTGCGGCAACCGGACGTGGTTTGGGAGGCCAGCGTGACATTTCTCAGGGCCATTATTTGGACACCGGCAATGACCCCACTGACATGATTTCTCCTATGGTTTCGTAGCCTAAGTTGCCGTTGCGGTCAAAATTAGCGTCGTTCCCCGCGAATCAGTCGCCGAGCAATTCTTGGGCGGAGACCCTGAGCCGACCGGGTGCCGGCACGCCTTCATCCGGCCGCACCAGCGCCGCCGCTGGGATTGATTCATCTATGCGCACCTGCGCGATTCGATCCCAATCGAACAAGAAGAGATTCTCGTAATATTTTGCGATCTCAGGATCGAAAAATATCAGACTCGCATCGCGGTTTAGGGTCGTTCCAGCGCGAGTCCAATTCTGGCTTCCCACTAGAACGATCTCGCCATCGATCACAAGGCCTTTTGTATGGCAATTCGTTTGCACGCGGATCTTGTTGAGGCTGGTGTCGAAGCCAAAGTCTTTCAATCCGGTCAGGGTTTGGCGCACGTTCGGAAAACGCCGGAAGATGATCCGCACGTCCATGCCCGAATCCTTCTGCTTCTTGAGCAATGCGTCCAAGAGCGCTTCATAAACATCTCCGTTCTGGCCGCGCTGCTTCGCGTCCAAAGACTGGTTTTGGAAATAAACACTTTTGTGCGCGTTCTGGATGAGCGGCAGCACGTGCTCGGCATAATTGTCCGGTGTCAGCAGGGGCTGTACCCGAATCCTACGTTTGACCGACAAAGGCGGGTGATATTTCGCGGCGACCCTCGCTTCTTCATCAGTCGCCCTGAAATACGCCTCGGGCACCCAGAATTCAGGCTCCGGCGCCGGCAGCGCCTCCGCCACTGCCGTGGCTTCCTGTTCGTCGCGGAGAAGGTGCTTCTCGAAAAGGCCGGCGAGGCCAGGATGAGAGACCAAGACATGCCAGTCCCGGTCATATTGTTCGATCAGAGGCGGTGTTTCGTCGCCGTTTTTGATGGGGTCAAACGGCGGCTGGTTGGACGAGCGCCAGCTTCCGCTCGACAGCCAGAACTCCTGACTGTCACGAACCGCGAGCTTGATGTGGTACGACGTTGCAAACAGGCGGTTCGGTCCGGAAACGGAAGCCCAGGCAAATGACAGACGCTTGCCCGCCGCCGCGGTCAGCTTGTCGACCGTTTCCTGCTCGGTCAGATCGTTCGCGGTCGTGCCTTGCTTTTGTTCGTCGCGGTTCTGCAAGACGAGGCTAACGTGGCGTGAGTTGGGCTTGATCGAGGTCGTGCACGCATTCACGATGTGGGGTGCGGTGAATTCATACATGCCGATCGTAAGCCGCTTCGTGGTGCGGGCGAGGAATGGCTGCAGATTCGGCCATCCGGCATCCGGACTAGCGTGCGCGGTGACGCCCATCTGCTCGTTGAACTCGATCAACGGCAAATCCGGTCTTTTTTTGTAGTTGCCGATCAACTGGCTTCTGGCCGCTTCCAGGGCCTCCAGCAGATCGTACGATTCCCGATCAGCCACGGTTGCAACGGCCACGTCCGTGGGAATCCCGCCAATCGAGGCCGGGATCGGGGTCAACCCCGCAGCCTGGAGCTCCGACGCGGTGAGCTTCTCCTTCACGGAAACGACGACGCAACGCTCGTCGGTAATCCAGCCATCCGTGATGCGATAACCAGGATTTATCGAAATCACGTCGGCTCGCGCCGAAAGCAGTTTTCGCGCCTCGGCCACCGCTTGTGCGACGGCTTCGTCTGATGGCGGCGGTGCGGCTCGAGGGGTGGAAGTATCTGCGCTCGCAAGGCTCGGGGCCGTTACGGACGCGCTCACGTTCACTTGCGCTGCAGTTGGCGTTCCGACCGAGATGGTTATTTGCAGCGGAATGACGATAGTCGCCTTATCTGTGGGCATGCTGTCACCAGAGATGTTGGAATTGTTCGAGGTGGCGGGGCTGGCTATTTCAGTGCTCGAGTCCGTGGACACTGTCATGGCGGCCGTTTGGCGCGCGCGCTTTAGCAAAGACGAGACCAGAAAGGCCGGGACCGCATAATTGGTCTTCAGGAAGACGCCCGAGAAGTGCAGCCCAGCCGCTTCTCCGGTCAGCAGATCGATGACGGCGGATCCCGAATTTCCGCCGAGGGTGGTGCAATCGTGCATGAGTGCGTTGTTCTCGAGGCCGGTGACAAAACCTGGAGCAAGTCGTTTCTTGTCGAACACGTTGCCGAAAATCTTGGCCATCAGGTCTTGGTCGGGAATGCGCGGGTCCCGACCGGGATAGCCGACGACGGCGACCATGGTCTGGTTGGGAAGTGGTTGCTGCGACAGCTTGATCGGTTGAGCGAGTTGACCTATCCGGCTTGGTTGCAGCTTCAGGAAGGCGACGTCGGGCCCGGTGTCGCTCGCTATGAAGAAAATCTCGTTAATTGTGAATTGAGCTTTCGCCGCATTGCCGATTTCCTCGAGAAAGTCGATGTCGACTGCGACCGGATTGCGGCGGTCGAATCCAACTTGGAACGTGAATCCCGTCTGCCCGCGCTCGGCGAACTCCAAGGCGACATGGCGATTGGTCACGATCAAATCTTGATCGATTAGCCATCCGGTACCGATGTAGGGCAGATCGAGCGGCCAGTTGGTCGCCTCGACGCGGCCGACGGCCGCGATCGCGGGTGCGAGCATAGCCGCGGATTCCCGGAGTCGGCTCTTCCAAACTGCGCTTTCCAGTTCATCGATGTTGAGGTCGACGCTGCCGTCCAAGATCTTGAGGACGGGGCGGCCAACCCGCTGCACGATCGATTCGAGCTCGAGCTCAGGCGCCGCCAGCGCCTCCGTCGTCAGAGCTTCTGCTGGCTCGGGAAGTTTGGCGAGTCGCCTCAGTCCCTTGGCGGCACCCGGAAGCCAAGCAGGTTTTTGCTTGGCCTGAGCAACCTTTTTGACGTCCGCGGCTAGTTCGGAATCGGACAGGATTCGTCGGCTTGCGTCGACAATGTCCTGCCGGCTGTAACGCATGGCCTGCTTCCCACTTGGTGGGGTGCCCCTAGCTCACCGAAAAACCTTCATCGGCCGGCCGCAGCACGTCCAGTACGCCAGCCTAGCCGCTTTTCGTGCACTTAGCCTCCTGTGCGCAGTTTGCGCTCGATCGCCTCTGCCGCTCGGAGTGCAAGCGCGGCGACGGTCGAAGTCGGATTTGCAGTGGAGCTAGTGGGAAAAACACTGCTGCCGAGCACGAATAGGTTGGGGAAGTCATGACACTGACATTCCTTGTTCACCACCGAATGCTCCCGGTCGGATCCCATTCGCGTCGTTCCCATGATGTGGCCGGAACCTCCGAAATTGAGCCGCTTGTTGTCCGGGTCCAACTGTGGACGCTGATACTTCTCGTCTATGCCCATCGCCTTGAAGACGGCCTTATGTAGCTCGACGATCTTCTTGAAACAGTTGCGGACGTAATGTGAATCGTCGTCGACCCTGTAATTGATCCGCGGGCGTTGGATGCCGAGCTCGTCCACTATTTTTCCGAGCGATGGATCGTCGTCCTTGAATGCCAGCGCAACGTAATTGTTCGGGTCGGGCAGTTGCTCGCATGCACTGTTCAGGGTTATGTGTCGAACGGACTGTCTAAGCGCCCGTTGCAGCTTGGAGCCCGTGTATTTCCTGTTGTGGACGTAATCGAGAATGGTTCCAGGCCACCAGTCTCCTGCCGGGGTGGGATCGTAGTCGGGTTGGTTGACCGCGAGAATCGCGCCGCCGCGGGGTGCCGAGGTCACGTTCGACATCCATCCGTCGTTCTTGATCGAAGTCTTGAACGCAGCGTAGATTCCACGGAATTCGCCGTCGCGGTAATCCTCGATGTGAGAGGTCGTTTGCGGCCCACGGAAGGGAAACAGGTCCATCGGGGCGAGAGCGTACGACTGCTTGATCGGGTGATCCATCAGATACTTGCCGAGCACCGGGCTGAAATTTTCCGACCCGGAGCGCAGCATGATCATAGGGTTTTCGATGGCGTTGGCGGCGAGCGCGATGATGTCGCCCGATACGAAGCCGTCTTCGCCGTCATGCACGCGGGTCGGTGGATCCTTTGTCTCGTCCCATTTCCAGCGGCGATAGTGCACGCCAGTCACTTTCTTATCGTTCTTGTCGAGCTCGAGATTGATGGCGACCGCCTGCGGATACAACTTGGCATAACCGCCGGTCGCACCGTCTTTGATCAATGCCTTGTTGAGGTGAATGATAGCGTCGTATCGCGCGCCGGTCGGACACAGCGGCAGGCAGGATGTGCGCCCATCGCAGGCTTGACGGCCGGTCTTGTTGTCGTGTTCCGAAAGGATCGCATGCGGCACCGTCGTCACGTGGAGCTCGATGTCTTCCGCGTGAATACCTGCGACGTTGGGAAGTCCGCTGTTCAGAACGATTGAATGCCGACCGTTCCGTCCAGGGACCTTTTCTCCCATCTTCTGACTGACCTGCTTATCGAGGAAACTCTGGACGAGTGATTTCATCGGATAGCCGTGCGCGCGACGCCCGAGTTCCTTGTAGAGTCGCCGATCCGGTTCATCTCCGGAGACACCCATCTCCTCTTCGGCCTCGACATAATATTTCTCGAGTTCTTTGTAACTGATCGGCCAGTTCTCGCCGACGTGGTATCTCTTCTTCATCTCGAAATCGCTAGGAATCATCCGGACGTAAATTCCCTGCCAGTGCCATGTCGAACCGCCCACCATGCGTCCGTAATAGCTCAAGAACTTGTCACCCGTGTATTTGTCTGGCGCAGGATAGACGTAGTAGTTTGCGCCGTCCGCCGCGTCGGCGTTGATCCCATCGGGCGATCTTCTGGGATTAGGTTGCGGAGCGAGAACGTTGTCCCCGCAAAACGGCGCATCGGTCGCCTTCGAAGGCGATCCAATATAGTTGTCGATCATCTCATCGCGGCCGGCTCTGTCGGGAGCGAAGCCGCCCGCCTCGAGGATGCATACTTTTTTCCCCGCCTTCACGAGCTTGTAGGCGGCGAGGGCTCCGGCCACGCCCGAGCCGACGATGACGACGTCATAATGATCCGTGAGTTCTTGCAACATCGCTTTATCTCCGATCCGGGCGAACGTTCAGGCGGCAGGACCCGCCCAATATCCGGGTCTGCCGCCCGGCATCATCGGGGCATGCGCCTTCACCACCTTCCACAGAAGCGCTTGTTCGTATTGCTCCGAATTGCCGTAGATCCAGATTTGCGGACCGGTGCGCACCACTTGTCCCGAGTGCGGCGGCTGCTCCTTGAGCGCTTGTAGGAAAAATGCCGAAACGTACCAGAGATAAATGACCTGCTCGGCCCCGGCGCAGATGTCGTCTGCGTCAGGCTCCTTGTTCGCCATGATCTGTTCGGCAATATCGTCGGGAGTGCCGCCGCCGCCAGCATATTTCTTGTGCACCTCCAGGAGGCGTTTGAGCTTCGGATAATAATCCGGCAACCGGGCAAAACGCTCGAGGTATTGGGCGGCCAGCCGCCGCCGCAACGGTCGCTGGCCCGTGAGGGCCTCGGACACGGAAATGAAATCGGTAAGCTGGCCTTCGTCGAGATCGGGGAGGGAGCTGGCCTCCGCCTGTTGCACCCTGCACTGCTCGTCGCCTTCTTCCCAGATCTCCGCGTGCGCCGTGCGCATTTGGCCCGTGCCCACGACGGTGATGCCCGTCGCTGCCAATCGGAGCAGCGCCCGTCGATCGAGCGAAGCCGAAGGGCGGGCAAATTTGGACTTGTCCGAATTGACGTCGCTCATGGTTCCCCTCCCGATGCCCGCTTCGAAGCGGCAGGACCGCTTCGGTGGACATCCCAATTTAACAGGATCCGCCGTTCAACGCTCAGGCTAGTCGGTGCAATGGATGCATCTCTACTTTTCCTGCGCATGCGCTTCTCCCCACTTGATTTGCCAATTTAGGTGCTATCCCTTCTCTCGACCCACAGCCGCATTGAGCGCGCCCTAATCGTGCCATCAGACAGTCGGCCCAATCACGGGCTCTCGTTCAAAATGGTAAAAAATACTTTCCGACAAGAAAGTCCGAAAATTCTAATCATAGCCAGTACTTCGCTTACCAGTCGCGGCCCAAGTATCTTCTAACACGACAATATATACCGCAAGCGTTTTTTGATGTATGAGCCAGTTCACAGAGTTAGATCCTTTGGCGATGCGCAATCGCCGCCTTCACCGCGGCCGCAGCGTCAATGCGACCGAAGCCGTACCAACGGCTGTAGTGCGGTCCGGCATAGCCGGAGCATTGGACGTCAGGCCTTTCGCGTCCCGCCAGATGCTAAACGGATCTATGTTGCCAGCATCAATCGGTACCGCTGTCTCCCGCAAGATGTCCCACGCACGTCGGCCCAGGTGAGGTTGAGGTTGGCAGATAACAAGAGTGCACCAAGTCCTTCGGCGATCGCAGTCGCGCAAGAAATCTCGATGAAGGTATGCAATGAGTGCGAAGGAGTGCGGAAAACCGCAGTGCCCAGACGATGCGACTTGTTCAGTGGCTTAATACTAAGGCAAAAATCACGAGGAATCCTGGTGACTTGACTAAACTCCGCGCTTTCCTTTCCAGGAGTACCGACAATATGACGCGAGGGCAGACCCGATAAACTAGGACAGGACTATTGACGCGATCAGCTTGAGATTGCCAGAAGGATGTCCGATTGTGGCAGATATTGTTGCAAAAATCGCTGATGAAGGGGCGTGGGCCACGTCGGCGTTTTTTGAGAATGTGGCGGCCGAAAGGGGACTAGGCCGGCAGTTGTCCACAGGTCCGGGCTGCTGCCCTCGGGCATCAGGGAACGCGAGCGGCCACGCGATGGCCGCGCCGCCGAGCAGCGCGATGAACTCCCGCCGGCTCATTCTATAACCTCATCGCCGCGCAACGTTTGGCCCGAATCACCTCCGCAGCCAAGATGTCAGCCAGTCCCAGAGGCTCGTGACAGAGGCCCTCTCGGGCTCGCCTTTCGCCTCGGCTTTTTGCAGCATCTCGGCCGCGAAATAGTTGTGACATTCGTTGTTGGCGCCCCAGACGCAGGTGACCCACTCGTTGCCATCGGAGGTCATGACCTTCTCGACCCTCATCTGCGGGCCGCCACCGTACCTGAGTTGCACTACGTCCCGGACCTGAAATGCCATCTCTCCCTCCCAGCATCTTGGATCGGCGGCCGGTAACCTGCGGGAGCGCCTGCCTCATGGTCGCCCTTCCACCGGCCGGCGACATCGGCGGCCAGGATGGCGGCAAGTCGGCGTTCGATGCGGCCCTGCCCCGGAGTGGCCATGGCGCTCCTCTCGCAACATTGCGGGGAATGATGTCCAGCAGTTTCGACAGGCCGGAAAGCAGCTCATTCTCTATCCGCCGCAATTCAAGTCAGGCGATCTTTCCTATCCCTACGTCAAGTGAGGCGCACAAGCCAAGATGGTAGCCTCTGCTCCAAGCGGGTTGACGGCGATCCCCACCCGGTTCATTCCCGACCGCAACCGAGGTACACTGGTCTCGTAGCCCGCGCACACGGACGCAGAAAAGGACCACATTCGCAACGCCGATGAAGCGACGGAAGCCGAGCGACCTTATGTCTGCTCTTGGCAGATACTGTTGTAAAAGTCGGCGAGGGGCATCTTGGGCGCAACAATCGAATCGCAGCGAACAAATTTTTGAATCGATATTGCGCATCGGGGCTTGATCTTGAATCAATATTGCTCGCTCGGACGCGCAAAATCCTTTTACAACAGTATCGGCACTTCTCGGACTCAGCGCGATGTCTAACTTCAGTCCGTAATGCGCTCCAGACCGGACGTTGACTAGCCGGTGCCGACCAACCTCCGCTTATACCCCGGCGGGTCCGATCAGTTCAGCCGGAATAGCGTTGCCGCTTCAGCGGCCGAATGAACCGAAACCGGCTCGATGAGGCTTGGATCGTCGCCATTCCCCGGCTTGCTCACGCGCCTCGACACCGGCCACATGCGCAGCGCATCGTCGGGCGCCGGCTTCAGCAGCTCGAGCCCGGCATCGCCGGAGAGCCATGCGTCGGCGCTCTCGCGGTCGAGCAGCACAGGCATTCGGTCGTGGATCGCGCCGATGAATGAGTTGGCTTCGGTGATTATCATGGCGCAAGTCGTCAGCGTCTCTTCGTTCACACGGTCGCGCCAGTCGCTCCACAGGCCCGCGATCGTCAATATCGACCCATCGGCCGGTGTGATGTAGTGCGGCTGCTTTCCGTCCGGCCGAGTCTGCCATTCGTAATACCCCGACGCGGGAATGATGCAGCGGGTACGCCGGAAAGCGTCTCGGAACATCGGCTTCTCGGCAACGCTCTCCGCTCGCGCATTGAACGTCGCCGGCAGCTCCTTGAGCGGCTTCTTCCACCACGGCGGAATCAGCTGCCACCGCATCGGCACGACGAGTAGCCCGCCATCGCCCCGTATGACCACGTCGACCGGATCCGTCGGGCAGGTGTTGTACCGCGGCCGAAGGTTGCGCGCCGGCTGCGCGAGCCGGTAGAGCCGGTGAAGCTCTTCCCATGTGTATTTTTGGGTGAAGCGGCCGCACATAGGGTGGGTCTAGTCCGTGCAGCGCGGTACGGTCAACTGGCCCGACTGGTCGCTGCGGTTAGAGTGCGTCGCCTTCTTGGCCGTCTCGCGCAAATAAGGATCAAAACAGCTCGTAAAGATCGGAATAGAAACGCAACTTGCATGGATCTGGGGAGTGGAATCCAAATCCATAAGCCCTGAAGAAGGGCCGCACCCACTCATTGCCGAATCGATCTTCGATTTCCGTCGCGACCAGAGCGAGATCCACGTAACGATCAGCTCTGCCGGAATAGCCGCAGTCGATGAATCCGAGAGCCCCGGCGGACTCCACGAACAGGTTCGTGAACGTTGCGTCACCATGGACGACCACGTTGTCTTCAGAGCCAGGCACGGTCGCCAGAAGACGAGCGAAAAGCTGTTTCGGGGACACGGCCAAGTTCCGCTCGTGAAACTCCCGCGGATCGACGCAACCGCGGGCAATGTCTACCTCAGCCCGCGCGAGCCGGGTAGCAACGCTTTCATCGAAAGGACACGGCTCAAACGGTAGAGCGTGTAAATGCGCGAGCCCTGCGGCAATGGCCTTGATGATTTCGACAGGCGGGCGAGAGCAGACTTCGACCGTTTCGCCGTGAAGAGCGCTCATAAGTACAGCGGCAACCGCGGCATCCACGAACGTCTGCAATATAGCCGGGACATTGACACGCTGTGATGCGAGCCATGTTGTCCGTTCGATCTCCTGGCGCAGATGTTCGGCGTGCTCCCCCGCTGCGATCTTCAGGAACGTGGTGTGCCCTGAAGCCTTTCGCACGCGAAAAACCGAAGTGCCGCCCGATCCAGACCGGACGGGCTCAATTCTCGCGCGGGAAAGCCTCGATCGCCACGACCTGGGTAGCAGATCAAGAGGCTCCATCAGGTTTCTTGGCGCCTCCGGGCTCGTGCTTAGGAAGCAGGCGGCACCGGCTGCAAAGTGCCGTTCGGGCTCGCTTGATCGACCGCTGTCGGCAGGTGCTGCGAAAGCACCTCCAGCGCTTGGTCCACCGGAAGGCCGAGCTGCCGAGCGATCTGCTGCACCTGTTGGTTCCCAAGCGCCGATCGGAGCTGGTCCGCAGTTACCGGCAAGTTCGATCCGTTGCCAAGCCAAGAGCGCACTTGGTCGTTGAGACCAGCGGCTTGAAGCTTGGCGACGACACCTTGAAGACTTCCGAGATCGGTCTTCGCCAGCAAGGCAGAGACCAGAGCTGGGGCGGCGGCCGCCTCCACTTGCCCCAGCAATCCTTTTAGACCGCCGACGCCGTCAAACACACCCATGATGACACCTACACCTACATGCCCCAAAGATCAGGGGCGCTTCTCATTCTTGGCCGCTCGAGACCCGGCAGCAGTGGCGTCTTTTTCGCACATATACGCACCGCTCTTGGTCGTCCCGTAATTCCGCGTCCCGGCAAAATGATAGACCTTGGAATCGAGGTTTACCCACACGACCGTGTCGCCGGGGCACCGGGCCTTGGCCTGCGCTTCGGTTGAGAACTGGCCAGCAGCCGTCGGTGCGGCGGCGGCGGGAGGTCGGGTCGTTGTGGCAGGTGGAGTTGCCGACGGGGCGGCAGCAGTTGAAGGTTGCCTTGGGGCGCCAGTCGCGGGCGGCGTAGTCGGCGCAGCGGTCGACGGCCTCGCTGGCGCGGCGGCCGGAGGCGGTGTTGCAGGTGACGGCGCGGCAGTAGTCGTAGAAGCTCCCGCTGGCTGCCGGCACTCGGCCATGAACTCCTTCTTCGTCTTTTTGCTGGCCTGAATGGCCGCCTTATTGGTTGTCCACTCGTCGTTACATTGCTTCGCCGTCTTTACGCTGCCCGCGGCGCCCGGAGCGTTTGTCGGCGGCTTGGGAGCAGCTGTGGTGGCGGGCTTGGGCGCCGCGCCCGGGGCCGCCGTGGCCTGCCCGCGGCATTCGGCGTTGAAGACCTTCTTGGTCTTTCCGCTCGCTTGAATGGCCGCCTTGTTGGCGGTCCATTCAACGTCGCATTGTTTGACTGTTTTCTGTTGAGCCGCAGCAGGCGACCACGCGAGCCCGAGCATCACGGCTGAACAAACTAGAACAACAAACCGCCGATCCATTTTGGATCTCCCTATCGCGACCACATCTCCGAATTGAAGGAGCGTAACAGCGCCTAGGAAGCGTCAGCTTGGCACTTTTTCACATAGCTGGTCTTTGCGGCACCCGAAAGCGGCTTGCCGTCCTTGCTGACTGCGCTGTCATCGCAGCATTTCTTGATGGAGCTGGTTCGCGCCGCACCGGAAAGCGGCTTGCCGTCCTTGCTGACTGCCTTGGTCGCGCAGGAGTCTTGGGCCATTGCCGACCCGATACCCAATAGCGAAGCCAGGATTGCAGCAGCGATGATCCATACGGCGCTTTCGCGCGCCCTCAACCGTCGGCCAGTTCAAATTGTTCCGCTAGACCCGATTGCTGGGCCAGCGGGCGTGGGCCGAGAGAACGGACGACGAACGAAGGCCGGAATCTCCGGTGCGCCGTCGATAAGGACGACGCGACCTTCCCCGTGCAAATTTCTCCGCGAGGTGTTGCGGAATTAATACAGTAAAGCGAGTGGCAAATCAGCTATCCTCGAAGCGCCTGGAATCGGAGGCTCCGATGAAAAAGGCATTGCTTGCGAGTGCTGCGGTCGCCGCGCTGACTATAGCAACTCCCACGCTGGCGGCCGATCTTCCGGCCCGGATGCCAGTTAAAGCTCTGCCCGTGGTCGCACCGGTGCCGATCTTCTCGTGGACCGGCTGCTACCTGGGCGGCCATGTCGGCGGCGGCTGGGGCCACAAGGAATTCTCCGACCCAACCGACGCGGTCTTTGCGCCGCCCGGAGAGGTGGTCCGCGTCAACACGAGCGGATTCCTGGGCGGCGGTCAGATCGGCTGCGATTGGCAGTTC